>Ga0209782_1002552_pt1 | contig 10191 bp, 12 predicted proteins | sample WorMetmaBAHAMAS1_FD_187390 | JGI IMG/M metagenome (GOLD analysis project Ga0209782, IMG submission 187390) | Marine gutless worms symbiont microbial communities from Max Planck institute for Marine Microbiology, Germany - Inanidrilus... | ecosystem: Host-associated > Annelida > Digestive system...
CGATACATAGTGAATCTAGATTCGCATTCAATGACAAATCTAATACAACAGTGGCATAATATGACGTCACTGTTGCGTGTTTTCAGTTGTTTATGTTGTTTTCAGTCCAATTTTGCACATTTTAATTATTCACTACCAAGATATGCTGTTTGTTTGCTGCAGTTGTTGCTATAAGTGTCTTTTTAAAATTATTTATAATCATAGCACTCATTGCCAACATCACGTCGTGAGGAAAACGGGATTCAAGCAGCATTCACTAAATCCGGATTTAGATTCATTAATAGAATGCAGTTTTTTTACTGAATACAGATTCTGATTTACTATGTATCCAAATCCAGAATTTTAATCGAATATCACCTAAGTTTTGTTCTGTGCTTTGATGTTTTTTTATTGGGTGACATTAAATACGATACAACTTGGTTTATTTACGTGTATTAAAAAGCTGAATGCTAGCCATCTTAATATAGTGCATGGAACGAAAAATAAAAATATTATAAGTGAAGAAACCATAAAGTCAGTCCTGACGGAGGAAGATAGTGGAAATATTCACGAAAAAATTAGGTTATAAGCAGGGAGTGTAAGAGTGGGGGAGTTTTGAATGACAAAAAATTGATTGGTATTGGAATAGTAAGAGAGTAAGAGATAGTGAGACCTATACGAGGCTGTATGTGCATGTAAATGCATCTCGCGTGCAAAATCCTGGTCTGTTGTCGGACTAGTGAAGACTGGCCATTGAATGATTGATTGATTCATTGAGTGATTGATTGATATTTAATAAACATGTAACAAACGTACATGCAGTGACACAGACAGACAATATAAAGCATGGGAAAATACCACAGATAGTAATACAAATAAGTAATGAGCTTGTGTGTTCTGTGTGAACAGGTGGCATACACATTTGATGCTGGTCCCAACGCATGCCTTTACCTTCTCGAAGAAAATGTCGAGATGGTGCTGGGTCTTCTTCATTACTTTTTTCTGCCAACAAATGCCGATGGGCAGATTTCTGTGAGTGGCTTGCCGAGCAAAATGTCTCGACCAAGTGAGGTCAGTACGGCAGTGCGTGTTTCATAGCTTACTTTAGTTCATGAAATTCTACGATGCTTCTGGCAGCTGTGCATTATTTGGTAAGATTACCAGGTGCTAACTGATTTTTATTGACGTGACCTGTGTTAACTGAAGTACTTTGACGTAATTGTTGGAAGTTTGTCGGCGTGCGGTTGATGTGCGCTTGTAGGAAATGCTGTCAGACATTCCACTGCAGCCAGTGACTGGGGCAGTTGAGTACATCATTCACACGAAGGTTTCTCACTGCAGTTTATGCTTTTATGTCATCACCTACGCCAGTGGTAGCCATTACGTGGGTAGGGTGGTCAGTGGCATCTGTAAACTTGTGTGTCTGCATGTGTCCATGCTCTAAAAGAATAACGGCTTGAGCTATCAACACCAAACTTGTTAGACATAGAGTGCGTGGCAGTCGCATGGCATGCTTTGACCCTGGAGTCAAAACATCGAAGGGTCACATGATTATCAAATGTGCTGCTGGCGTGGGTATGTAGGTTGATTCGACTGCTTAAGTTTCTCGTTATTAATACCAGTCATGTATTCATTCTGTGATTTAATACTGTAGTATAGGCAACAAAGAGCATTTGGCCTGTGAAAATCCCATATTGGGAATCCTCATTGCTTCCTGTTTACCACCTGTTGTTAAACATATTTCAGCAACAACACATTGCAACTTGTTTTACCGAGATTATGTCATCTGTTTGTGATTACTCTGTCTCATTTCTTTACTTTGATCTCTATCTATCACATTAATGTCACAGATCCATCTGATTATTCTCGTCCCTGCCCGCTGAAGAAAACCTGTAGTTTGTTGTAAATTGGTGGTTTGTTGTATTAAATAATTGTTTATACCATGTTACCACGTGATGCAACAGGCATTCAGGTATTTCCAAAAATAAGGGTACTTACGGTTGAAACATTGGCCCAGACTCTGAACTTGGCTGATTTTTCTGTTTTTTTGTTCTGGCACTTTACAAGTGTTGTCAACTTAGTTTAACTATTGCAGGTTTACTACACTGAGCAGCCACCTTTTTTACAACACATTAAGTAAATAAGTAAGTAAGTTGCCTTTCTAACAGCATGACAAGCACACACATTACATTAGACATGCAGGTCTACACAAGAAAAATAGAAAAGCAGTTCTTAAACAGATTATATTCAATTTGTGGCAACTGGTAATTGTTCTCACGACATCTGAGAGAATTTAATGCTTTTGTATGTCTCTCTTTGGCCATAATGCAGAGCATAGTATGTTTTATGCAACTGTTGAGACTTGTCAAACGCTATTATCAGTTGAACAGTTATAGTGGAATGTTTCTGTTGGCAGATCGGTGAAGGTCCACAAGTTGTGCACGACCCAGAAGCAGCTCTGTTAGGCAGCGATGGTCTTCCATTGACATTGAAATCCTAACAATGATTCTTAGCCAAACTGCACTATGTCTCAAAACACTTCACATCTTTGGTTTGCCGTAACGTTTATGTATGTGAAATAGTTAAGATAATTTTTGGCTTTGGAAGAAAAAATGTTAACGAGGAAGCAAGCAATCAAAGGATGTGTTATTTTCTTACGTCACCTAACTAGCGCTTAAGTGCTGTATCACACAACATAGAAACGCAAAATTGCGTCTTTCATTTAAATTCTGTGTTACTTCTGCTTGATTTATTCAACTTTTTGACCTATATTTTGTACTCATATTGCTGTAAATCTTATAATCGGTGGGACTCACCTCTGGGTTGTTTGGTGGGCCATAGCTTATAATAAAGGAAGTCGATATTTTACACTGCAGCAGTTAACTATGTCATGTAGACCTACCAATATGCTGTCTTGCCAAAAGACAAAATTGTCAGGCATGTTTTGTTTAACATTTTTTGAAATGATTAATATCCAAGTAATACTGTTGACTGACTTTCACTAAGGCTGAACTAAGAATGATCGATCACACAGTGATGACAGACTGTAAATGTCGAGCTTGTGGGTAACTGGTAGCAGGCTGCTACACTCAATTAAGGTCTCATCTGGTACGTAGCATTGATTATTTAGTAAACAATGGTGCTTTGGCCTTGGTCAGATGATAATTTAGCCCACTCGGCTAAGTTGCCGACCGGGATATATATTTGGCTTGCGTTAATTTCTTTCTTTTTTTTATCTCTTTTTTAATGATTTCTCAGTCAACAATTATCTCAGGATCCGATGGACTGATTTTCACAATCTTTTCACCGAATGAAAGCGTTTTTGGTGCGGATGATCAATCTGGACCTCTTTTTCCGATGTCTCAAGGTACGTTGCCATGGCAATCAGTTTTGTGAAAAATGGCAAACTCCCCACTTTTGTTGCTCTGGCATTCAGAAACAGAATGGGTTATCGCTACCTCAATGTGCGCATTAACAGCATAAATGATGCCTCTTCGTGTAAAATTTTTGTGAACTTCAGTCCAGTAACTCCAGAGTTGACAGAGCTCATTTGTGAACGTCTGGTACTACACAGCCAAAAACTGGCGTATTTAGTCGAATATCTCCGGATATATTGGACCAATTTTCGCAGTCTTCACAATATGAAAGCGCTTTAGTTGCAGATGATGGATCTGTACCTTTTCCGATTTGTTGAGAGCGTTGCCAAGGCAACCAAATTATGTTGGGTGAAACGAGAAAGTAATGAAGGTGGACTGATACCACGTGCATTCTTTGCACGTTCACCAGGTGGAAGCACGGTTATGTTTTGCTACTACCTGCTAGGGGGCGACACTGCGGTGCCAAGCGGGCTATGTACGCTAGGCTTTGCCACGCATTTCTAGTTCAAATGTGTTTTGTGCGTTTGTTGGCAAAACAACTTACATTTAACTGAGGGTACCATTTTTTAGGATAGCATTTCTGCTCAAAAAATTTTCAAAGTTGGCTTTGTGTGTGATATATTATAGCAATTAACCCATGGGTGTGAACTTTTTTGAGACGTAGTATTATTAATATCACTGATAGCGTAGCCTGTCCTAATCAAATGTATGTAGGCCTAGTTATTTAGTTCTCTTACAGTGCTGCTATTGAGTGTCTAGTTTGTAGATAAATCTCTCGAAACATGATCAGTGCCTTCAGTTTTAGTGGCTGAAAGACAAATTGTTTACAACAGTGAAATTTGTCCAGAGAGAGCAACTAGAATTGATCTCAGTGGGTGAAGTGCACGAAGCAGAACTAGCCCAGACAGTCGTGTTAGCCATCATTGTAAAGTAAATTCATACCTGTAAGCTGTTGTCATCTGTTGTAGCAGGTGAGTTTAAATATCAATTTACGGCCGTGGCACCATGCTGGGGATTTTCACCCTACAGAGTTTCGCCAGCTAAATTGATTTGAGGGATCGCTTCATATAGGGAATGGGCGTAGAAGTGGAAGAGACGAGAGAAAATGGAATGGAAGAAGACGAGGGGTGAAGGGAGGAACTTGCATTTTGAGAAAAAAAGTGTGGCCTATCGATCTGCTGTACCATTTGTGCAGTAAGAAAAAATGGTTGAACGTATCAAGCTATTTTCGGCCATTGATTAGTAAATAAGTATAATTAATTGCTTCGATAAATTGCAGGGGCAGTTCTAGCACCTCCACGTTGAGGGCCAGTGGGGGTCTGACAAAAAAACAACATATAATCACTAAATTTTCATCCAAGATGTCCATTTACACTTAACAAAAATTTCATTTGGGGGATAGAGGGGGAGGAGTAGACCTCTACCTTGGGGTATGGCTCCCCTGCCCCCATTCCTTAGAACCGCGCCTGATAAATTGTCACTCTTATATAAGGGAACCAAAATTAATATCAAATCGTCAAAGTTTCTGTGCGACAGTTTGCCTTTAGTTAGTCCAGTTTTCTCCCATTTTGTGCCAACAAAAATTGAGCGAGTCGCATATAGTGTACAACCGATTGACTGTGGTAAGAAAATTTTCCGTACGCGTTTTCTGCGTGATATTAACAAATAACACGTCCGAATGGACGGAGATTTGCCTAGATAGATGGTACAGTAAAAGCTGTAAGCGATTAGGGGCGGTAATTACGTGAAGTGTGTGAGGGGAACTCCCTGCCCAATGAACCCCACGAATACATGACTAAAGACAAGTGTATCGGTCCTCCTAGAGGAGGACCGAGATGTACGCTGGCCGAGCTGGGTATGGTCAGTGTGTCAGTTTGGGTGTACGCCGAAGTGGAACAGACGGACAATAGACTGATGCTTTACGTTGTGGACGCGGCCAGCGTAATAAAACGCGCTGCACAAATTCGAATGTGTTGCATGTCGCGCGATTATACAACGGTAAAAAGGACAGTAATTGCAACTGGGAACTGAACTGTCGCGCTGCGAAGACGCTAGAACAGATAAGATGGATGTTGGACTCGAGTGTTGACGACGACATGGAGACAAGCTACAGCTGACTACATCGCAGCCGGCGACGCAGTAATGACCGATTGACAATCAGCGTCAAATTGACAATCTCACGTACGCTGCATGACGCCGCGATGCCGCGTCCGGCCGACTAGAAAATACACGCAGGACTGGACAATGATGGACGAAGATTGCGTAATGGCGGATGCCGAGGTACACTGTAAAAATATCCGTATATACGCAGATATTTTGTGGCGAGTTTTCCATATTTTAACGGAACTGGTTCCGTATACGTTTGTATCCGTAAATGGACGGAATAATGAAACCCGGGCCCACATTGTCAAAATATTCGTGGATAGGCATAATAGCCTACGTAACTATATTTTCCCGTATGAAGGCATGGTTCCGTGTGTTGTGTTTGGACAAATGAACCCGTCTCTCTCGCGGCTTCCATCACCTTAGTATTAAACTGTCGTCTGTAGTGCTATACGTTGACAAATAAATACTGTATTAGGCCTACTTTCTTTTGGAGTACATCATTCTAATAGCATGTCTAGGTCTATTATTTGCAGAAAACCATTCAAAAGCTTCTGGGAATGCATTCATCCTCCAGATGTCTTTCTTTTTTAGAGATTTGCCTGACGTGCACTCGATCCGACTCCTGAGCCCTGTCGAATCTTCTTTCTTAAATCCTGGCTCCGCCCTTGCTGGTACGGAGCGTTGAACAAAAGTTCTATCGCATTTTAGGCCCCGCTGACCATAGACGCAACCCTATATGGGACTCGTGAGACGCGTCCTGTCCAAATTTGGAGAACCTGAGGACCGAGTATATTTGTTCCGTTCCAACGTAATGACTGTCATTTTGTCATTGGGATCGATGCACAACTTCAGAGGTGCTCCAAATTTTCATTAGCGGTTGGCACTCTTTTTGAATGAAAGATTGAAGGGATGCTGGGGGATGGATGCAGAGGAGAGCGGGTACAACAGCGATGGAGCATATAATAACAGGGGATCGAGAAGGGAGGGAAGAAGGAAAGGGAGGGAATCAAAATTTCAAAACTCAGACCAAGTGTACGTGATACCATCCAACTTTTCATCCATGGTTGCGGCTATGACGCCGCGACGTACCGTAGCCTTAATTCGTAATTTGTGGTAAGATAAACTTATATAATTTGCTAATAAAGCTTTTAAAACCATTTTTTTTGCATTTTCGGGACTTGAAACTTTTTTCATAATATTATGAATTGTTCATGTTTGCTCAACGTTTCTCATGTTCATTCACACTGGATGTGGTGCCGTGTGACGCCACAGGGCAATGCAACGACTGTTCCCCCTATCCCATAGGGATCGATGCCCCTGCCATATAGGCCCATATGGCGAGCGCAGAGAACGAGCCTATAACGGGAGTCTGGGGGCTGTGCCCCCAGCGGTGTCCAGGGAGTCAGGGGGCAAAGCCCCCTGAAGCTGAACGCTTTTTTTTGTGTTGTGATATGCCTGAAATGGCGCAAAGCTGCTATGTTTATGAGTTGTTTTATGATCATTAATGACAGCGACTGCCAGCGCGTCTATATGCGTAACGCGGCAGCTGAGTTATAATTTTTTTTCTCCATGGTTTTGAGGGCCGTGGCCCCTTGCCCCCCCTGCTGTCTGCCCCTGAGTAAGAGATCTGGAGGAGCGTCATGAGCTCCCCCAGTAGGGTCCGGGGCAGATCCCCGGCCGCCAAAGCATTTTTGGCATATTTGAAGCCCACAGAACACCCCATAAAAAGCTCAAGTTTTCGTAAAAGACAACTCGATCGATTAGGGGGCATGGCGACTGGACAATCTCCTCCTCGAGCGGGGGGGGGAGCACTCGAGTTTTGCGGGGGAGCACGGCCCCCCTTGGCTACGGGCCTGGGCTATATGCCCGAACCTCTTTCATGCATAAATATTTGGATGTAAGTAGGCCTATGCATCCGTTGCTTACAGGCAGCTTGTAGTCAACGAAATCTATCCGTCATTATGTCCAGTCCGTCAATGCCCAGTCCTGCAGATGCAGACTCGCTGTCGTGCGTTCTGTTGGCGGCAGTAATTTCCAGGACGTCGATCGTCACTCGAGTGACTTGACGACGTGTTGCTGTTGTATGCTACTCGTCATCAGCCAAGGAGATAAATGCGTCATGTGTTGACGAGGCAAGCGACAACGCTCCACGTCCAACTTGTCAACTTGACGTCGCCACTGCGCGTGGGTGACACTTCGGGCGATTAATTTTGCTGTGAAGATGTCGAGAAGCTGGTCGTGTAGCGTTGTCGCCAGCCTCATCAACACGACACATTTCTCTTAGCCGATGATAGACGCAAAGTACGACAGCAACACGTCGTCGAGTCCCTCGAGTGACGATCGACGTCCTCGAAATTACTGTCGCCAACAGAACGCACGCCAGTGAGTCTACAGTTGCAGCGCTGAATCTGCAGGACTGGGCATTGACGGACTGGACATAATGACGGCTAGATTTCGCCGGCTACAAGCCGCCTGTAAGCAACAGAAGCGTAGGCCTACTCACATTGAGCGATTAATTTTACCACGGAGATGTAGAATCACGGAGTGTGTGGAACGATAGCAGTGGTAACTGTGGCGTACACTTTTTCCTATACTGTACTGTAGGATGCATGCTTGCCAACGTATGATGTAATCGAGTAGGCCTAAGCTGATTGGCACACGCGATCATCGTCATCATCATTTATTTGCATCGTGAATTAGTCTCCCATAAAGTAGGGTGAAAATCTGGAAATATCAACGGAATTTAAGGTCTGTGAATGAAATTTCAGCGAGCTGACCGAAAGTTAGGAAGTGTCGGAACTGCAAGATCAAAGAAACTTGTCCGAGAAAACTTTATTGCGATGCGTGTTTTGCCCGGCCTACGGCAGTGTTTAGTAGCGACTGTTGTGAACGCTGTCGAACGACTTTTCTAAGAATTTTACAGCTGCAAACATTGAACATTTTTGTAGAACAGGCAATGTACTGACATTGATTTTATAATCTAGGCTAGACTGCATGACAATTGTCGAGTGGGACGTTAAACCTCAGCTCAATCAGGGGATATTCGATTAGACGAATCTGGATTCGGATTCGGTGAATGTATTAGGGATGCGCGCGTGTACACGTTTACAAAATTACACGATAGGCGCATCCCTACTATGTATCCGAATCCGGATTCCTAAATCGAATATCCGTCAACCAACCAACCAGCAAATGCACTTCGGGATCATGCACAGCATTACAGGTCGGCTTCGAGCCTTGAGCATGCAGGCAGGTAGCCAACACACCGAGCTATCATGTCACTCGATGTGACGATTTCAATTTTGTTGCACTAAGGTCCGGTTTTTCCACAGCAAATTAATCTCCCGTTAATTTAATCCGAATGTCAATACATCAATACTCAATACATCATACGTTGGCGAGATGTCCGGGAACTTCACAGTGGCACGAACTGCCGGTGGAAAAACGACATCTGAGTAAATTGATCATTATCTGCCGGATTTAATGCCGGATTAAATTTGCTGTGGAAAAACCGGACCTATGTGATCAGATCACAAGCCGCCAGCGTTAGAAACGGACTGGTCAGCGAGCAGCGTGCATGGTAGACATGAGTGCATGCAGCCAAGAGTCGGCGAGATGTCCGGGAACTTCACAGTGTCCGCAGTGGAAAGTACGTGGTGCGTCCGCCGGTTACCGCGATAATGTCCATCATTTCGATCCCCAGACGTCACCACGCAAGATGGCGGACGGACGTAGGCGACTGCAGCCACTGGACGGTGGCCGACGGTGGTGGTCTGATGGACTACGGCAATCTTTTGCCGGCCTTCGTATAACGACAAGCGACGTCGCAGATAATTCAGCTGCGAAATTCGCGCGGATGCATAATTGAGATCCGGACGTTGAAGCACGGCGGAGAAGTGTTCCATATGCGGGCGCACGTCGCGCGTCTGGCCGAGTCGCTATTCATCGGCTGAGTGCTCGATTCTGTCGTCCAGAATTAGCCTTCTTCTTGTCCTCTGTTACGTACGAGAGTGAAATTGATATATACGCTACATGTATTTATGCTCCGTGGCTTGCTTCACGTACGCTCGCACGCACGGAGCGTCACCAGGTGTTGAGAGACAGAGAAGAGTGGGGGAGCCTGGGAGGGAGTTTATTAGGCCAACTAACAACGTCGTCCAACTTGGTCAAATGAAATTATGCTGTTTCGATAGCAGTGAACAATATTGTTTGTTGAAGAGCAAGCAACACAGCATGCACTTGTAGGCAACGTATAAAAATACATTACTTCCGAATCACATCGTCTATTTTTGCATTAACAGAAGCCAAGCTCTCGTAAGATAGCACATGGCGTATAGTTAAGAGTTCGTAGAGTTTGTATTGAAAATTATAGAAATGACCGTATCCGCGTTTAAATTTCTTTTACATGTTTACGCCTATGCAGTACATATATCTCGCCTACATTTCAAAGAGGATAAGAAGTCATCAAAATGAAAATTATCAAAATGATAAGCATAAACGTAACTTCAATGCTTCATATAGCTGTTCAACTTCCATACGTCCAAAACGTTAAACTATCTTTAAGGATAAACGCGTTTTTAACGTATATCGAACGACAATTTTTTCAGCGTTTTTTAAATTTTATTTGTGGGAAAAAGGCCTAACGTTAAATTTAAAATTCTAGATGTTATCTTCGAATGTTCGGAACAACTGTGACTGTAACTATTTGAACTGATGTACCTCGCCCCCC
>Ga0209782_1002553_pt1 | contig 10191 bp, 10 predicted proteins | sample WorMetmaBAHAMAS1_FD_187390 | JGI IMG/M metagenome (GOLD analysis project Ga0209782, IMG submission 187390) | Marine gutless worms symbiont microbial communities from Max Planck institute for Marine Microbiology, Germany - Inanidrilus... | ecosystem: Host-associated > Annelida > Digestive system...
GGGTATGGGTAGGTGGGCAGGGGAACAAAAGGGCCAAAAGCCCCGGACAGACTCCCGAGCCCGTCCAAAAAAGTGTCTGTCCGGCCCTTCATATGGACTGCTGGACTGGGGTGGTGACAAAAATTGGTCCATATGGTGGCCAGCACGCCCAGGCAGTGTTTGAAAGTGATTGTGAGTCAAACGAAGTCCGTTAAATGGGCCAAAAGCCACGGACAGACATCCGAATGGACAGACAAACAAACAAACAGACAATCAGACAAACATTCATTTCACTCAAAATGCATCCTAAATAGGTCCAAAGGCCCAGTGGACATGAAATCAATGAATTTTAGAGGCCGGACAGACAGACAGACACACCAAAAACAATACAGCATCCGCTTCTGCGGCTGTAATAAAACTTTCAGACATGAAAAAGCAAAGAAACTTGTTAATGTTAACAGTGGCCCCTTTTGGCTTTCTATAGAGAAACATGAAGGGTCCTAAGCACATGCCTAATTCCACTTTACACAATATGGTGTGACTATAAAATAATTTTTACCTTTAATCTGCGGCTATTTTGGTGGCAGCTTGGATATAATGTATAGCAATCCAAACCAAGAACAGAACTAAACAACCAAGTCTATCAATGAATAATTACCGTTTCCCAGTGAAACCGGAAGAAAAGATCAAGATATTCATCTGATGGCTGGTTGTAGTGGCGCGTGACTATGCCACGAGCATTTCCAACTGAGGTTGAGTTCAGAATGGCAATTTTAGGGAATGGCCATATCCAGTCCCACGCCTCTGCACAACATAGCAGCAACACTTGTATGCAGTCCGCCAAGCAAAGAAAGCCGACAAAATATATTACTACAGACTTTAAAAAAACCACCTCTACCTTAATTGCCAAACTAAGCTGGGTTCACTGGTTCCACATAGTTTTCTTCCTCAGTTCCTTCCAGATAAGAACTTTTTAGAGATAACTTTATGGCACATGTTTTGTGGGCCAGACAAGCTTCTTGATACCTAACCAGCTGCATCAAAGCACTGGATGAGACTTAGAACATTAAATCCAATGAAGAAATGTCACCCAGCCACTGTCTTCAGGAGTATGGTCTGAAGACTTTCGTCTCGAGACTACAGTTTAGTATCACTTTACATTCTGCATTAATTAGGTTGCAAAATAGACTTTCAGTGTTAAGTAAAGTCTTAAATGCTGGTTTACACATAAAATAAGTGAAAAACTAATGAATGCTAAAATTTTCGTACTATCACTGGTAAGAAGATCCACACCAAAATTCATTTTGCAAAACAGTGCAGCAAAAACAAATAAATAAAAACAGATGTCCAATGTAATTTGTAAAAGGGCTGCACCACCACCACATAGCCACCTTTCCAGTCATCCAAACTTACATTACATGTCTTGTCGCCCGTCACAGTGGCAAATGCACTTGTCCACTGTCAGCATTGGGCACGTAGACAATCCACTTAACTGGAGGTCTGTTACAAAGTGCTGGCACACCTCAAAAGTATCGCTGCCCATGGGGGGGACCTGGACCCCCATCTAATACAAGGTTCCTTGACTCACGCGAGTCTGCCTCCCCAAATGGAATCCTGATTGGTACAGCAATTTCTTAGAGCTCAGCCATTGGTCCAACACACAGATACATTGACCATGCCAGAAAAATTTACTAATTACAATCAAACAAATGCAGTACATTTTGCAGCGTAATTTCTGTGTAATAAAAACTCAACATGTTGCAAGTACTGAAGTATTAGTAATTCTGCAGAAAAATACAAAAAGTGTGACTTTATAAAATTCAGCATACACATCAAGGTAATGCAACCAACATACTTGACCGAACAACAAATGTCAGGCGTCCAGAGGAAATTCCGTCCACCTTCCAACAAATTGTCATATAATTCAGCTGCGACACAACGGGAAAGTCGACAAGGTCTTCTTCAATTGTCCAATGTATGGTGGAAAGCTTAATTTCTGAAGACTTTGCATCATACACTGTTACCTAAGCAAACAGTTTCAGTTAATTAACTTCAATAAAGTTTGCTCTAGTAATAAGTGTCATCTATAATGTGTTAATCAGTTACTGTTGCCTATTTTGCATTATGTTATGTGCTAACTTACTTACTTACTGGTTCATTTAGGTTAATTATCAGTCAGTCTAATCAATACCAAGGTAAGCACTATGGACACAGTGTAGGTAATGCTGCCAAGAACATCATCTTGCTAATCCAAATACACTAACTGCATGGTTGCAACTGATGCCAGTAAGGCTATGCTGGCAGTAAAACTTTGCTCTGCACAGAAATCCTTCAACAGATGCCAACTAATGCAGGATGATCCGCATAATGGCTGTAAATCAGTTGTTAGTGTTTGTTATTCTAATAAATATCAGAAGCAAAATATGCACCAATTAGAGATAAATGTGATTATCTCAGCCATAAACAATAATCTCAGTATGCTACATGGCCAGTTCTTGCCTCTAACATTTCATATCTCAAGAACTTTAGCCTCCACATTTCACACTACAGCTGAAGCTAAAAACACTGAGCACAGGCTCTTTCTAGTAGACAATTAAATGGCTGGACAGAAGTCAAATGCAAGATATACTGAGCACTAAGATTCCAGTTATACGATAGCCGAGCTAGTCACGGTGTGCTTGCTTACTCGTTCAATGTTGGTCAGAGCATTGTAGTCGATGATGTCAACAACAACCTTGTACAGCGGCAACGCCTCCACTTCCAGTTGATACATTGTCGTTTCTGCGTATGCCTTCTGTGGTGTCACGACCCATTTTCGTCCCTCATCAATCAATGAAATGGTGCCGTTCTTCACAAAGTTGTGTGGGCTGTTTACGCCTGTTCGAATCTATTCCAAGCAACAATATCACCATCAACAACACAATAAGCTGTGGTATCTGCTCAACAAGTCTACATTTCTTAAACTATTGTCAAATGCTTTTCACTATCAGATTTTTTTCTGGTGAATAAACAATTTCATATTATCTGAGTGAATTCCCTGTAATATTTAACCTCATTATATCAATATCCTATCATTTAAGTGGAAGACAAAAAATTCATTTTAACATAAAATCAACACAAATAAAACTAAAGCCACATTTAGTCGCCTCCTATGACATCCGGGTGTGGAAACAGAGTGGGACTATTCTGGTAGAATGGAAAGGGATGAAAAGCAAGAAGATAGACGAAGCACGAATAAGAAAGGAAAAAAAAGGAAAAGATACTAAAAGATAGAGAAGAAGGTGGGGAAGTGACAGGATAAGGGGGGATTGCCCCGGGCCCACAAGGGCACAGACACAGTGTGATCAATGTGCACAGGTCTGTTGATCTTCATTCTCCTCAGCTCCCACAAGCACTAATAAGCACCTGCAGTGCGGTGCCTCATACCTGCAGTGCCTCGTAGGTGGTATACGACGGGTTGTACTCAAAACCGGCGGCCATGTTCTCCGCCAGAGTGCAGTTGAACAACTCAAAGAAAGATCCACGTGTTGACACGCCGTTGCCGAGGTTGCGCCGAATCACGCTGTTTGTAATCCGTGCGTTAGCGTACACATCGTTGTGCATCACCTGTCATCACATGCCACACAATCTTACACTTGGAGTCAACTAACCATAGCTCTGACTCGTGATTTTGGTCCGGTTTTTCCACAGCAAATTAATCTCCCGTTAATTTAATCCGGCATTAAATCCGGCAGATAATGATTGATTTACTCAGATGTCGTTTTTCCACCGGCAGTTCGTCAATTAAATTGTCCTCAATTTGCTGTGGAAAAATCGGACCTTATAGATAGGGAGAATGGAAGCTGGATCAAGTGTGTGTATGTTTGTATTTACTTATGTTTAGTATTAAAACGGTGACATGCATCACATTAATGTCACCGTTTAATACTAAACATAAGTAAATACAAACATACACACACACACACACGTGCACAGCTTTTGTTGAACCAGCTTCCATTCTCCCTATCTACAGTTACTCCAGAGTGTGAACTGGATCCCCCAAGACATAATCATCGTTATCACTTTCCTAATAACAGCTAGAGAAACTAAGCAATAGTGAACATACAGCTCAGAAGTAATATAAGAATAATTTACGTCTAAAACAATTTAAAACTGTATATTGTTCTGTTAACAGCAAACTTACAACTTTGAAAAGTATAATATATAAAACTAAGCAACAAAATCCAAAAATCATTAACAGCAATAACTACCTCACTAGTATGAGATACATATATTTGACTACAGTAGTTCAGACAGAATTATTACTACACTCATAAAAATACATTGACAAACAGATGGCATATACCAGAACTCCATCAGCCAAGTTATCCTCGACTGTCAAGTGATCCAGTCGATGGACATTGTAGTCAATTTTAATGGCGGATGAGTAGAGAATGAGTGATGGGTCCATTAGCCCTGCTTCTGAGACTGACGTATACTGCATCACGCTAGGCACTGCATTGCCTAGAAAATGAATTCCTGTTCACAACATCAAAATTCCACTAACTTCATCAATACAGCTTATCAACAACAATTTTATTATGCACGCTTGCAGCATCAGATCAATAAACAGTTCACCTAAGCAATCAAACAGTCAATCAATTCCAGGCTGTGCTATAACATTTGATGCAATAAATCTATAATAACGAAACTATCAGACAGTCAGCTGCTTCAACAACTCTAGACTTTCATAGACAGAGAAGTGCCCATAGGCAGATAACATATAGCATTCTATTATGCAACGTGTTCATCATCATCATCATCATCATCATATGGCTTGTCCAATGCTCATCCATTCCCACAAGCATGCTCTATGCTTGCCAGCTCTGTGTTCAATGATAGGCAGTTGCCAGACCAATGTTAAGTAAACGAGGCCAGATTCAACTATCCAGACCTAGGTGTGATGTGGTCGGCCTGATCGGCATTTCCAGTCCATCGGTATAGCGGCCACATTGGTCCACTGTGGTCCATGGATAAATCAGTATGGGCCAAAGAACTTAAGACAAGTGGTACGGATGACGTGTGTGAGTGTTGGCTGGTCAGTATGTCGGCAAATCTCTTCGTTAGAAATGTGGACTCTACAGGAAATTCCACACAACTGGACAAATACATCCAGAATCCTCACTAGTTGTCGAGTGGTGGACCACGTGCTGCACGATGAAAACAACAAAATGTGTAAAAAAAATGTGTCAAGAGATAACAGTAACCTGCCCAAGTTGGTGTCACACAGCGTACATAAACGTCTTTAGAATGATTGCACGAGTGATCAAACTGGTCGTCTGCAATGCACTCCATTATGTCCGAGTCGAGGCTTGTACATTCAACGTTACTGCGCCAGATCGGCTGCGTTTCATCTGGGCTCGGGACGTTCTCATACACCAGCCAGTTGGTGGGATGTACGACAAAGCCCATCATCTGACATGCCACTGCAGAGTCTTGCATCGTCCAACCCTTCACGATTACACGTTACAGTACTGTATCGACTAACTGATCCAGTTTACATCAAGCACAACACGAAAACAGATCACTTTAGATACACGCTTTACAGCCAATCTCATAGCGTAGTACAATAACGACAGCTTTGTAGCTACTACACAGGTCAATCTGCAGTAGCTAGCACCCAAGTTGAAAACTAGAGGACTTCGCTAGAGTAAAGTTTTACTGCCTTTTGCTAACAGCGAGCAGTGAATTTGGGACAGGGAGCAAATGATACAATTCTACTAAATGGTTTGCACCTACACTGTTTCTGTACTTATATATAAACAGAGCACAACAAAATCAGACATACATCAATAAAACTAAAAATACTACAACACAAAATGAACATAAAAACCAAACCCAGGTTTTATTGCGTTGAAGATGACTGTCCTGTAATGGAATAACTTTCACATCACTACTGGTAATATAAAATGCGAAAAATAGACAGATCCCACCCAACCTAAAATAATGCCTGTAAACTCCACCGATAAAATAGAAATAAAAAGTAGTAACCTGTTAACAAGTCAAGTCAACTTTATTTCAACCTTATGGTCAAAAAAACCAAATGACACATCATACGAAAAAAAGAATACAAAAACACAGAAATAAACACAAAATTTCAGTAAGCCTATAACTGGACATAACATCTCTTCCAAGCTGCTTATAATGCCATCCTCCAGCAAATCCTCAAATGCATATATACATATTATTTTTTAAATTTGTGCTATATAAATTGTTCACTTAATTACTTACTAAATATGTTGACTGACTGCAAGAAATGGTTCATTGACTCACGTCTCGACATATGGTGCCCCATTCATCATCTTCCGTCGGTCGAACTTCGAGACGTCCTTCAAGAAGGCTGGGTCCGTCAATCAGATGCACTCGAGTGCTGTTGATCCACGTCGACTCGTTCTGTAGACGCAGAGTGACTGGATTCTCCTCAGTTCCCATGAAGTGCACGTATCCCTCAATGAGCATTCCCAGAGCATTGGAGAACTCGAGGATTGTCCCAGGCTCGACATATAGCTCTCCGCTGAGGCCCATGACAGTCGCATCACGGTCCACAATGTACGTTTTGCCGGGCTCCGTGTGACGTCGTTGAGCCAGCCGGCCTCCGATGTAGCCACCACGAATGAAGTCCACCTCAAGCTCAATGCTGCGATCAGTCACGACCGACGTGTACAGCCACGAGAACTCGAGCGCTGGGTGATACTGTATCTTGGCCAGATTGTACCGGCTACACAGTCATAACAAACTCTCAAAACTTACATGGTGGTGCAAAAAAGCCATATGATTGGTCACGGTCAGTAAAAAAGTTGCAACTGTACCCTTCCCTTTAATTTCACCCCAACATTCTTTCATTGCGAGACTCGGCATTAAACACATTAAGTCATTATTAAAGGCAGTGACACACCTCAAACCTTGCAAAATCTTAGCATATTTTTGACTCAAGGTCTGGTTTTTGTGTCTGCCATCCTGTATATATGACACCATCTAATACAACAGCTGGTAGTACACATGGCTTACCATTAGTAGCACTAAGTACATCAACAAAGTTACTTTAAATATGTCTAGCCTGGTTGGTAATCATAATCACAGACTGAGATGGGGGACCATTTTCATGGTGTGGGTATACCAACTCAGCTATACCGAAAATGAGCAAAGGCCCAAGTACCATGAAAAGAAAATTAGTTTCTGTGACCTGCACACTGTCTGAATCATGCACAGTACAAACTCATTCATGCATTTATCTACTGCAGCAAATTTATTAAAAAGTTATTAACAAACCTGCAGCAAGCACACTCACAGAGCCTACCCAGACACCTTCAAACACATCTGCGGTCTCTATAGATTTGGCAAAAGTGATCCACTGTGAGACAAAAAAGGTGCCAAATATTTAGCAAAGTGTTACAATATAGTTAAGTTATACATGTACTGCAGAGTCTATGGTAAAAAGTAAATTTAAATCAGTCAGCATTTTTATATATATATATATATAGTTTATTTCGCATCAAAGTGCAGCACAATGATAAAAAAAGACAGTAGACACAACAGACTGATGAGACTGATAAGAGTACAGCTATACCGATTCTTATCAACTCACAGCAACCAATTGCTGTTTAGTATCATTCTGTAGCAGAGCAAGCGACTGTGCAACCAACCTGTACTGGTCAAAGATGCGTTGAATGATGTAGTTGTAGTCAGTCGTGCCCCACCACTGAGCCGTAGCATCCAACACAACAGCCAACTCTAGCAGGTGAGTCGATATCTCATACTGAGAAGCCGGGTTCACAAGATGATTGCGGTTCATGTTGATGTTACTTGACGACAGAATGACGACGGCATACGACCGAGTCCGCTGGTTCAGTGTTGGAAAAGCGCCGCTAATCTCGTTGTCGACAAAGACATTATACATGAAGTCCATCGACTGCAGTGGACTGCCCTGTGTCAGGCGTACGTTCGCCACGTAGTACCCATGATTGTGCATGAACCTATTTGAAATGACGGAGTAGTTAACAGTCATTGGTCGGTAGTAAATGCTGCGCACAAAATCATCCGTGTTGTCAAGCAGCAGAACGAATTTCGGATGGTTCGTGAACGTGTTGTTGGCTACTGTTCCGACAGCGTTAATCAACGGCGCTATCTTAACGGCGTGTTCGTGATTGGCGTCAAACGTGTTGTAGGCAACGGTGAAGTTGGTCGCATTGGTCAGCGGTGCTTGCAGGTAGCACGAGTCCATCATGACAGCTGACAGCCGGTTGCCAACAAATGTGCTGTCGTTAACGAAGGCGGTCGCCGCACGACAGTAGTTGCCAACGTGTACGCCGTGGCCGTCGTTAACAAGGAACTCGGACCACGCCACCTCGGTGCGCTGGTGTCGCGTGTAGCGAGTCCGATTGTCGACACTCGTCTCATTGAATGTCATGTTAACACCGTTGCCGAAGTTGTAGTTGAATGACGAGTGATTGAACATGCGCCAGCCACCGTCGTACGTGATGTTCACGCCGTTGTCCTGATTGTAGTTCACAGTGCTCGCATTCACCAGTATGTCACCTGTACAACCATCATCACATTTCAGCGTTGGCAGGTTTTTCTGCTACTTAAGAACTCTTTATAACAAACAAAAAAAACAGAGACAACAAGGGCTATTGCAAGGGAACTCATCACCTTGATGGTGATTTGTGCGAGTAATGGCTGAACCCAATTAAAAGTAACAAACAGTGTTGTTTACGTAGTGATTAGGGTCCTGCAGTTGTAAGCCACAAAGCTTGTAGTTGTGACAGGCTAAAATTGGTAGAACAATAAATTAGAAATCAAGTGATGCATTTCTCCAAAATCGCAAAATTCCATACAGAAACTAGCAGTATTTGAGAATTACTGCTGACATACAGGCAAACAATGACGATAACAAAATGCAAGCATCCACAACCTCTTGTATTATGGAGACAGAACATTCGGCTCTTCTTCAAATGACTATTTACAATATATAATTATTATGCATGCAATGTATAAATGTGGCTTACTGCTACAGATCTGACACAAAGTGTTCTCTGTGTTGGGCATACTGGCTGTGCAAAAATGGTTGCAATAACTGAGACAGCATTGACGAGGCTTACTTGTGTAGGCAAAAAAATCTTGTATTAGATGGGAACCACATCCCCCAAAAAACACTTCTGAAGGGGTCATGTGCCAAGCAATTGTAACGTACCTCTAGAGGACAGCTTGCACTCATGCACCACATGAGAATGTGCACTGAATCATTAAATGCCTGCCCAGTGCATTACCCAACACAACGGGGTGACAAGATATGTAAGTAAACTTGGACTGCTATGTGCAAGTGACAGCAATTGGCAATGCAGCCTATTGATAAATTACTTTGACACTTGTTGCATCATACTGCTAACTGTTATATGTAATCATATGTTGTATTATCACTGTTCAGTTGTAGAAAAGTGGCCAAGTTTTTTCATCATCTTATAATTATGGAATCCAGACAGCCTAAGCAATGGTACACTGTCTTCGCTACTGAGCCAAAATTTCTCTTTTATGCAATCTGTTTACAAAGTTCATTCACTTATTATAATACATCACAAATGCACAGAACTCTTAAACATTTGTACCTGCTCCGCCATACACACAGAGCCCAGCACCGTAGCCATTGTACGAGACTGTGCTCGCATTGACAATCACGTAGTTGCGGATGTTTTCCAAGTAGACTCCATGCTGAGTGTTGTTACTAGCTACTGTGTCATTCATGTAGAACTCATACTTTGTCTCTGAAACCAATATTTATATGCACATCATACAGATACAGCTATCAATACTACAAGAAGCTCTGCTATTTCAGAGAAACTGCGCGAGGCACTTGTGAGTAGAAATCCTGCAACTACAAAACATCTCACTTGAAAACCCTATCGTGTGGCATTATTTGCGTGATTCTATGTTTAGCCGTTTTGATACAATACCGGAATGGGACAGGCACACACACAGACAGACGGACAGACACACAACGACGGCATATACCGCACTTAGCATAGCGTCGCGCGGTAAAAATCGACCATATTGCACGCCCCACCAATTATAATTACCACTGCAGGCAACGAGCGACGGTCGATAGCAAAATGTACGGTTATTATCACATATTTGAACGATAATGCTCAAACTCCACTTAATCGACTTGCTGTCTATATG
>Ga0209782_1002554_pt1 | contig 10190 bp, 10 predicted proteins | sample WorMetmaBAHAMAS1_FD_187390 | JGI IMG/M metagenome (GOLD analysis project Ga0209782, IMG submission 187390) | Marine gutless worms symbiont microbial communities from Max Planck institute for Marine Microbiology, Germany - Inanidrilus... | ecosystem: Host-associated > Annelida > Digestive system...
ATAATATAGACATTTGTATAGCGCCATATGGTCGTAACTTCAGAGGCGCTGGGCCAGGTAGTGTGCTAGTGGGAGTGAGAAGAGGAAAGAGAGTAAGCCTGAGAGAAGAGAAATGTCTTTAGTTTAGATTTAAAAACTGCAATGGAGTCACTATCGACGACTGTACTCGGGAGCGAGTTCCACACAGAAGGCGCTGAGCAGCGGAAAGCGCGCTTCGCAAGCATTGTCCTGGATGATGACTGAGACAGTGACGTGGTGGCGGATCGTACAAAAGCTGGTACTCATTTTCCATCCCACAGAAGGTGGACGGCCCTGTCAATTTAGGCACTACAGCCCATGCCCAAAGCTATAGATTATAGTGGCTGGTGTGATTGATAAAGTCAGCAGTGAGATTAACTGATCATAAAGCGGCATCTCTGCTGTAGCTTTTAATCTCTCATCCTTACAGCAGTTGTCGGACACATTATTAAGTAAGTAAGTAAATGTAATTTGTAAACGTGCACAATAGTCAGCCCAAGCCTAATCTAGATCAGTCAGTTGTTAGCACCTGTCATTGTCAATGTCTGTCCGCTACATGCACATTTCCTCCGTTGGTGACTGAACTTTTCCAGTTGCTGCCATTTGTGTCTGGACGTCATCCAGATTACCAGTCATCAATGAATGTATGAAGACATACCTGTATCTTTGTTTCCGTGCCATGTACAGTGAATGTGACGTCACTACTTATTTCAAACACAATCTATTTCATTGTTTGTGTTCACTGCAGTCTTTTATATTAGTTACTTCTCCTGTATCTTTTCCTTTGAGAATAGCCCCGCTCCGTTTCGTGGACGGATATCATAAGAGGCGACTAAACCTGGGTTATAATTTGTCTCGGTTTATTTTGTGTTGTTTGATGATTTGTATTTTGTTGATTTAGTGGTTGTAGATTTAGTTTTGTGTTAGCTTAGTTTTATTTATTGTTTATGTTTATTTCTCCCGGCTTTGATTTTTATTTCTTCAGTACTAACCAATAGATTGGCTGGGAAGAGTGACTCCGATATGAGCTATTTAGTGTCGAGTGGGACGTTAAACCTCAACTCAGTCAATCAGTGCAGACTGAAAGCTGTTTATAAGTGACCATGGTTACTGTTTGCTGGTTGTAGGTCCACCCGAGCATGCAATGTGGGCTCTCGGTGACAAGATAGCCTCATCAATTGTAGCTCAGACGGCCGGCGTTCCTACTCTGCCCTGGAGTGGCTCCGGTCAGTCTACTGATATAGCTGTGTTCAGTTTGTCAGACACATATTAACGTCAGATGCATCGTCTCAAGACAGCAAAAATCAGTTGATATGATTAGCTGTGATAATATGATTGGATGATATGAAGAGCATCTGGCCATGAGAAAGCTGTGCTGTTTATTTCCAGTGGTTTACTTGTGGAACTGGGGCTTGATTTACAAAATATCATAGGACTATCTTAGCTTTGTCATAAGATTAACTTGCGATAGTGATTTAAGTTGTGCTAAAATTTCTCTTTAGCTAGTAGCTGATTGTAAGATTTGTACGATTTTCATCTCAAATTCTTGCTACGATGATCGTAAGATGTTCAGTAAATTAGACATCCATTGTAAGTCTGGCGCATCTCAGCCATTATGTGTGATAAATTTTAAGATATTTTGTAAATCAGATTCCTGGTGTTAGAAGGTCCGCATAGAAGGAACAATGCTCCTATCCTCTGGAGTCTAGTCTTGGATGAATGAAGGATGGACCGGTGGTTGATTTTAACTGGCCACTGTCAGAGAGGGATACAGTTATATCGATATATTTTGCATCAGCAACCTCGTGAATAAAAGGTCCAGTGACGTGATGGAGTTTCACTGGAGAGTAGCCATCAAACCGGGGTGTATTAATGGATTGCTGATTAACGTGTTTATTAGTGAATTGTTAGTCCATCTTATTCTATTTCCTTTAAGCTCTATTGTTCAGAGTGGTGCAAGCTAACTGAGTCATTGGCTGCTGTCAGTGAGAAAAGGTATTAATATAGCACATATATATATATATATATATTACTCCTTCTAACTTTACGCTGACCCGACTTTCAAAATTTTTTACTCTCAGGCTTAGGCAGTAAATGTCGAATAAAATACTGATGCAGAGATTCTACAGTTTAGACAAGCGTGTTGCTGTGGTATGTGATGTAGTAGTTGGCACCAGCAGTGACAAGTGCTCTGTGTTTTTTTATGCCATCATGTGTATCGTGCTATTTCTTTCTTGTTTTTTGCTAGGCCACCTTGCCCAGGGTTCCCATAAAGCTGGAAACCCTGGAATTGTTAGGGAATTGTGTAAACCTGGAAAAGTCAGGGAAAGTCTGGGAATTTTGAGATATGGTCAGGGAAATTTTTTTGGACGTCCTATTTTTCGTGACTTGCTGATCGATGAGTTGATTTTGGCATGTAATATGTAAATTGAGTTAGCTTAAACTTAGGCCTGTTTATGATGACACTAATTTCCTGGGTAAACAGGATCTATGGATCTCTGGGGTTAGCTAACAGACTTTTTTCATGTAATAAACATTTTCAGTTACTGTTGTAGACAGCTCTGCGAAATGCCTGAAATTACTTTAAAGTTATCTGGAAAGTCGGGGAATTTTATTTTGTCTAAGCTGTGGGAACCCTGTTGACACGCTCATTGTTTAAAGGCGACCTATTGCTACAGAAGACGCATGTAGCATGGCTCAACTGTGAGCTACAAAAAACAGCTGAGACATTCATGAACTGGTTTGGTTTTTGAACTCGTGTGTGCCCAAGGAACCATGTATTAGATTGGTATCCAGATCTTTCAGGGTAATAGGCCATATTGAGGGGGATGACACTGGGATTCTCCCATATGCTGATATTCTCCCATATGCTGACATTGGGATTTCCGTGAACACTGCTAAGCAATGTTTTAATTGGCCAGCCTGTGACGTTGGGATGTTCCCGAGGACTGGTCACACTGCTGGATGTAACATGTTCCAAAATTTCTTTGGGCAGTCTGATATGTGTGGCTCATGTGTTGAATGACAGGCGTGACGGTGAATTGGAGTGAGGTGGACATCAAGTCGTCGCGGTCGATGATTCCTAACGAGATATTTGAGAAAGGATGTGTGCGTGATGTTGATGAGGGGCTGCGCGCGGCTCAGAGGATTGGTTTTCCAGTCATGATAAAGGCGTCCGAGGGCGGAGGAGGCAAAGGAATCCGCAAGGCCACCTCGGTCGACGATTTTCCCAATTTGTTTCGCCAGGTTTGACATTCGGATTTGGTCATTTCTGTAAGCAGTTAAGTGATACAGTGGATAATACTGCTTGCACATGTAAAATAAAATAAAGTAAATGCTCCAAAAACTTGCAAACGTTTGCAAAAACTTTCGAAAACTTGCAAAAGTTTTCAAAAGATTGCAGCACCTGCCCTGCAACAATATGTTAATGCTAAAACAATATGATAATCGGTATAATTGTATGCTACGTAGCTAATAGTCACGGCTGGTGATGCAGCAGTAACTGTAATTATGATGTCGTGCATTACGCCACAGCCCAGTGTATGTTATGAATATGTAACTCAGTGCAATTCGCCGACATGATTGGCTGCAATAATATGCTAATGCTATAAATTTGCAAACTTTTGCAAGTTTTTGCAGCATCTATTTTATTTTACATATGCGGATGGCTTAATACTGTGACTTTGACTTATCTCCTTGAGTTCTATTTTAGTTTATTTTTTTTGCTTAAACGTTATTTTTTTTAAAACATTTTGACTCTCTATTTCCTGGCTGCTCCAGCTCGTCATGTGTATGTACCTGTATGTATTTACCTGATCGTGTCTGGTGCTGATTAGTCGCTGGATGCTGTAGGTCCAGACAGAAGTTCCCGGCTCGCCGATCTTTGTGATGAAGCTGGCCAAGAAGGCTCGTCATCTGGAGGTGCAGCTGCTCGCGGACAAGTACGGCAACGCTATCTCATTGTTTGGCCGTGACTGCTCGATTCAGCGACGTCATCAGAAGATAGTCGAAGAGGCGCCGGTTACCATAGCTCGCCTGGAAGTACAGGAAAAGATGGAACAGGTAGGAATATCGTCTGAATGCAGCTAAGTAAGTAAGTAAGAATATTTCTAAATGGTGCTAACACAATTTAGGTCATATCGTGCCTTTAAGGTAAAGACTGTATTGTAAATATTAAAACAAAACAACAAACTATAAACTATGTTATGTGGAGTGGAATGAAGATTATCAGTTTGGATGCTGGCTAATCCAGGTTTATGGGGAAAATTGTCCTGTCCCGTCAAAGAGGCAGTATCTAAGTTATGATGTTTGTCTGGAGAGAAGATTATGAGAACTGCTGTGTGCTGTGTTGTATATGACACTTGTGCACAACGATATGCACACATATGCAAGAATATTGTGCTGTTGTATTTGTCAGTTTAGCTTAAGGTTTTGTTTTTTTGTGCTGTTGTTTAGTCTATGTATGTTAGGTGGTGGCAGTGTAAGCTGTTTTTATGTTACACATTTTTGTTTGGTGTGTGAGTTAGTTTCCTCCGTACTAGCCAAGAGATTGGCTGCGATAGCATCTCTGAGATGATTTGTACTGCACCTTTTGAAGTTTGTTATACCATAAAGGCTGCATAAGGACTGGAAATTGCATTCGCTTACGATCAGTAAAACCGAAAATCCAGCAAAAGCAGTAGAACCCGAAGTTCTTAACATCGCAAAACAACAAACTATTATATGTTGAGTGGAATGTACAACCTCAACTCGTTCCATCTACCTGGACGAAATCTACCTGGACGGTGGCTGTTAAATGGAGGTGATAAAAAGCGTATTATCTGTACTGTACGTAATCGACCGTGGGTGAATCAGAATGGTCATGTGACATGGTAGGCGGCAGTGCAGCTGGCGCGGATGGTGGGGTATGTGAGTGCTGGCACGCTGGAGTATCTCTACAACGAAGACGATGAAACATTTCATTTCCTTGAACTCAATCCGCGTCTCCAAGTGGAACATCCGTGCACCGAGATGGTTGCTGATGTTAACCTGCCGGCCGCACAACTGCAGGTTTGTCAGTTTGCACTAAGTGTAACTTTAATATTTGTTAATTCACTGACACGTATACTGATGGTTTACGTAATATAGTTGAGGAGAACTAAGGTCCGGTTTTTCCACAGCAAATTAATCTCCCGTTAATTTAATCTGGCATTAAATCCGGCAGATAATGATCAATTTACTCAAATGTCGTTTTTCCACTGGCAGTTCGTTATCTGCCGGATTTAATGCCGGATTAAATTAACGGGAGATTAATTTGCTGTGCAAAAACTGGACCTAAATCATTTCTTTCTAATGGCAATTTTTGCATTGTATAATATGCACAGAAACTTGTAATTTTTATCGTTTATTCTTGGCTTAGTTTTCAACCATTATGTCATTTTTACAGCAAATTCTATTTAACTGTTTGTCTACAAAAGTCACTTCTTGGTCGCTTGGTCTCAACAGAGAATTATTGGAATAACTACAGCCAGTTTCAAGGCCCGATACCCTTTATGTTGCTGCTTATCTAGTGTTAAAGCACCGAACATAACTCAAATAACTGCCTATATGCTCTTGCTAGCAGTAACTTGTTGTGAAAATGACATAGTGGCTGTGAACTGAGTGCCAAGAATTAACGTTAGCAATAATAACTTTCTGTGCACATTGTACAATGCAAAAACGTTACCATACACTGCCAGTTGGTATAGAATGGTATAGCAATAGAGCCACATACAAATCAGAGGATGAATGCAAAATCATTAACAAAACATGTTAAAGAAACGTAGATGGAGATGCAGTGTGTTTATGGAAAGACATTCATTCTCAAGGGATGTATACAGCATAAGGTTTACAAGTGGTATTCTGTTGAATGTGAGTACAGATAGCGATGGGGATTCCACTGTATCGCATCAAAGACATCCGCGTGTTGTACGGTGAAGAACCCTGGGCCGACAGCATCATCGACTTTGAATGCCCACATAACAAGCCGCAGCCCAAAGGACACGTCATTGCGACCAGAATCACCAGCGAAAACCCGGACGAGGTTTCACTTTTTGTTTCACTTTCAGTCTCTCGGTAGCAGTGAAAAAATACTTTAGTGATATTTCTGACCAGCAGCTAGTGATATAAAAAATTTTAAGTAGACCGCGTACAGAATAAAATAAATGCTTTGCAGTAAGCCTGAGTATTTGATCTTTTGTTAATAGATTAAAAGTTGTTATCGTATTTGAATGAAATTTTTTAGTACTGTCAAAGAGCGTGTATTTTTCAAGTCATTATATGAACATAGTAAACGAACAGTAGTAGGTTACCAGAACAGGCAACGAAAAGGGAAATTGTTTGCCATGGTTTAGTGCAGTTTGGTTGAAATCTAAACAAAGGTATTAAGTCAGTTTTCTAATTAGTTTGGAGTAGTTTCGCTGTTTGTGTGTGACTTACAGTGACAGTATAAATAGTGTGTAGTGTAGTTAGTGAGTACAACTAAAAAAATCTGCAGTAAGCAATAAGCAATACCAGGAAACACTTACTGCATCGTGTTTTGCTGTCAAATATGGGCTATAAGGCTATAAATAGTATTACAATAGGTGGTAAATTTCCAGATATTTATACAGCTGAAAGTCCTGATATTTGCAGTCGTTTGAGTTGGAAACCTCCGTGTAAATGTGATTTTACCTTGTAGGGGTTCAAGCCGAGTTCTGGCACAGTTCAGGAGCTGAACTTCCGCAGTAGTAAGAACGTCTGGGGATACTTCAGCGTGTCGGCATCGGGCGGACTGCACGAGTTTGCCGACTCGCAATTTGGACATTGCTTCTCGTGGGGTGAAGACCGCGAATCGGCTCGCGAGTATGTCTCAGAGTTTTCTAACATATCCACAACATTTATGGTCATTTTCAAGATGAACTCGAATCACGGTTGCGTGATTTTATTTCTGTTTTATTTTCTTTATTAATAAAATATATAAAGCTATGCCAACTCATAATTAATGTTATTTCGTTTAAAAGTGCTGCTGACTCTCTCTGCGACTATAAAGGAGTGTGTCGGCTTTCATACAGAAGGGCTGAAAAGTACACTTTATGTCGGCTGCCTCTACCTGAATAATCATGGCCAAAATGCCTGTATGTGAAGGAACATGGTGGTCGCACTGAAGGAGTTGTCGATTCGCGGCGACTTTCGGACGATAGTGGAGTTTTTGACGAAACTGCTTGAGACGGACAGTTTCCAGCACAACTGCTGTGACACTGCATGGCTTGATCATCTCATTTCTGAGAAAGTTCAGGTCAGAAAGTTCAACTGATATACATTGTAGGTTGTTGCAACCCAAAACTGTCGGTTTGATATTTTATTTTGTGTCATACGTCACCCGTCCAATAGACTGCGTCAAAACTGATCTTTGGAGGTTATGTAAGAAAATTATCAGAACTGTTCTGTGCTGCATTGTGTGCGACGGTTGTGCATAATGATATGCAAATGCACACGAGCAGTTTGTTTAGCTTTAGTATAATGTCAGACCTGCAATTTGTCGCACAACTTGGTCGCATGATAAAGTTGCGTGGCAACAGTGAAGTTGCACGGTGCGACTTTGTCGCATAAACAAACCAAACAAACATGGCTTCTAGTGATTCTGATTATGACATACCATGCTTGGAAAACAATTCAGGCAAAGAAAAGACTCAATTTGACACTGCAATTCACAATTATAAACATGTGCCACTTATTATGTAGTGTCTAATGTCTATGCAATCACCATAGATATATCGACATAATCAGAAGCGCCATTTGTTTATGCGACAAAGTCGTTGTGTGCATGTTGTGCAACAAAGTTACCAGGTGTGACATCACATGTAGGTTTCATTTATTGCATTATTGCTTTATTGGGCCCATTCTATGGGGCCATAGCGGTCCCCTCTGTCACGCGTTGTCGTTTTTGTCGTCGTCGTCGTCGTTGTGTACATCGATGCGCAGGTGGCGTGCGACAGTGGTGGCGTGCAACAGTAGCGACACCTGTTGAATGCAATGTAGTGGCTCGCAGTGGCGAATGGGCCCAACATTTTTCAAATGCTTCTTGTGTTCTCTTAGCCCATTCTTGAGTTAATCGATTAAGTTGTTTTGGTTATACAGTAGATTGGCTGGGAAGAATGTCTCTTATATGACGTGTTTTGTGTCAGATGGGACGTACAGTTTCAACTCAGCCAGTCATATTCTGTATGATAAGCATGGTGGAGGCAAAATCCACTCATTGGTCACGTGTCTTAAATTTATAGCCTTTTAGCATTACGCTTAATGGTAAACTAGTAATAAAGTAACAATTACAGATCCCCATACATTATGTCATCGACACTAAGTGCCACTTGAAATATTTGTACTTATCACTATTTTGGTGCATTACTTGTGAAACATAAAGAAGAATATGTGAGAAATATGGCGTTGATACTGTTAATTGTAGTCTATCGTGGAATGTACAGGCAGAAAAACCCGAGATAATGTTGGCGGTGATCTGTGGATCATTACATGTTGCTGATCAGATGATTCTCGGAAGTTTTCAAAATTTCCAGGGCACGCTTGAGCGGTATGTTGATGTCTGCTGCCATTTTTTTAATAATTGTCATGTCACTCACTAATTATGTATTAATTTTCATGCTTTTTTGGTGTTGGTTGGAATATAAAAGATGTATGCAGCTCATAGAAATCACCGACTGGCTTCATATTTTTTTATGTGCAATGAAACTTGTGATAAAAGTGGCATTACTGCCTTTGTGCCAGCTGTCAGATGCCAGTAACGTTGTATTGTTAGTTTTACCAGTGTATTGTTATCATTGAATAACGTGATTTTAAGAAATAAATTTTGTATATTTGTTAATTTGTTATATATATTTTTTTGTTATTATTTGTGTAATGTGTAAAAGATTGTTAAAACTCTGATTTGTGTGTTGTCGTTGCAGTGGTCAAGTTTTGCCGGCTGGCTCGCTGAAGAATTCCGTGGTTGTCGAGTTGATACACGAAGCGTCCAAATATATCATAACGGTAGGTTAACTGCAGAGATATTTTTATTTATGGTAATTGAAAATGTAGGTGAAATTATTAATTTCAGTTATCTGTAATAATAATGAAAATGGAAGTTATGTTAAGAACAATAATTAAGATGAAACTGAAATTATTTTTCAAGAACGTACTAGTAATTGATTACAATCTCATATGGAATGCAAAATTATTTTGTTGCTACATGCATTGTCAAAATTAACTAAATATTACAGAAGACATTAATTTATTGTTTGGTTATTATTCGTGATTTTTATGAACTAGGATCACTATTTGTCATTATTGCTCGTTAATGTTGACGGTATTGTAAAAATGTTCAGTTAATAGTTTAGCTAAAACTTTGTGGACAGAAAACAAGAAGGTTTTATGTGGAGATAGTGTGCAAAGGTATTCCTGGCACCTTTTTGACTTTTGTAATAAACATTGTTACAATTGTAGGTGACAAAGTCGAGTCCAGTTGGATATTTCATATGCATGAACAAATCGTCAGTTGAAGTTGAAGCTCATAGGTATATTATCAGTTAATAACTCCTCAGTACATTGTCCTCACTACAAGTCTTGAGAGCCTCTCTGAAGATCAATAACCATTGTCCTTCCCTCAACTGTAAGGCACTTTTAGTGTGACTCTTGCTTGCTATTTTTTGACACTTGTGATTGGAATCTTAAAAGAAGCTGCAACCAAAACTGATTCTTATGCATTTTGAGTCGCAAAAATGCTTCTGGTGGCATGACAATTAGTGCCCCCAGTGTTAAACTGTTGGATTTCACCAGGTAAATGCTCCATCTCATCCAGGTTTTGCCAGATTTCAGAAGGGAGATAGATTGTCTCAGACCCAGTGTTAATTGGCCCCATGCACTCGAACTGTAGTTAAGGCCTGTCTCCATATATTCAGTTTATGTGGAGACAGGCATTAGGGAGTTTTTGTCTGTTGTTGAGTTGCTTTGGAATTTTGGATTTGCTGTTTAACATACAGTTTGTTGTGGATTTCTGTATATTTGTTCTACAACCTGTGGTTCAACAATACAGCCTTTTTTTCAAGACAACGTGACCACATGCAGGTGCCAGGAACTCCGCTTTCAGGGGAGAGGGTAAGTGAAGGGGGAAATGGGGGAAGAAG
>Ga0209782_1002555_pt1 | contig 10188 bp, 6 predicted proteins | sample WorMetmaBAHAMAS1_FD_187390 | JGI IMG/M metagenome (GOLD analysis project Ga0209782, IMG submission 187390) | Marine gutless worms symbiont microbial communities from Max Planck institute for Marine Microbiology, Germany - Inanidrilus... | ecosystem: Host-associated > Annelida > Digestive system >...
ATATGTCTAATTCAGTAGACCACCAAAATTTATAGAAGTTACCTTTACGCCTAGGAATAAGTTTATGGGCACTAACGCGCAACACATTGACAACTCTCTCATAAATGTAGTCAGCACGGTTAGTAACGGTCTGACAATCCATCTCATCCGATCTATCAACCAAATCATTTACCTCATCCAATAACGGCTGCAGCGAAAGATATGTCTGCGCATAATATTTATTAGTGGGTGCATGATCCCATCTAAGGCGAAGCGTACTGGATAAGTTACTGCTGTTCGATGATATATAGTTATTTTTGATTTTTCAAATGGCCACAGCCGCCATCTTGGATTTTTGATATCGAAAAATTTTATCTGATACCGGGTCCAGAAGGTCGAGCATACCAAATATTGTCAAAATCTTGTCAATCGGTTACAAAGATATTAAGATTTTTCACTTTTTCAAAATGGCAGCCGCCGCCATCTTGAAAATTCGAATTTGTGAAATTTCATTGGCATAGAGTGTCTGTAAGGCCCAGACTCATCATTGTGCTAAATGTCGTAACATAGGGTGTCCCATTGCGGAGATATTGCAATTTTTCAAATTTTCAAGGTGGCTGCCGCCGCTATCTTGGATTTTCAAAATCGTGAAATATTATTGGCTATTAGGGTGGAGAGGTTCAAGACGCATCAGCATGCCAAATTTAGTCAAAATCTGTCATTTGGTTGTGAAGACCGTCCACCATCTTGGATTCATTTGGGGCACATTTGAACCACCCACAGTGAGAACGTGGGGGACTATATCATTATGCAAAATTTGGTTATGATCGATGCAGTAGTTTTTATAATATAAACATTTCAATATTTGGCACATTTGCCTGGAAAATGCTTATTCACACCCCCAAAATTGTTTTTTGGGGCAATTTTATCCCCAAAATGGGCTGCAATATCAACCAAAGCCAAAAGGCACACCCTTGAGTGAGTCCACGTTATTTGAACCATTAAGTGTGAAAATGTGATGAGCGGTCTGACCGGTAGGTGTGTTGATTAAAAAAAGGGTATAAATGAAAAAAATTGTTATATTTCACCTATTTGCCCAGAAGCTCCCCATGAACGGATTTCCACCAAATTTTGCGCAGCTGTAGATGTCATGGACGTAATCACCTGTGAGAAATTTTTAGCGATCGGTTAAGGGACGTCGATTCTGTGGGGGTCGAATATGAAGGGTTCCCATTGACTAAGCCAATAGCTGTTAACACAGGCTGCACAACTGCGCCAAATTTGGTGAACTTGCGTCCAACAATCTCGAAGTTTTCGCTGGTAAAACGCGCAATTTTTGCCGTGGTTCGCCCGCAATTTGACGACGATCTTCATTTGTCACGTTGGCGCTTGAAAACGGATTGGAAGATCACAATTTTGATTACAGCATAGTAATCGGCAGTAATGTCTGTATATCTTGTAGAAATTTGGTGGGATTCGGTTCAGTGATCCCCGGAGTTTAAGACATAAGAATTTCTACAGTCGGCATCAAAATGTTTTCTGCAGTGACTTCAGCGACGTTCAGTAGGGGGGGGGGGCTGCTAGGCAAGGCGGCGATAGTAAGTGTGCACATTAGTATTTGCAGGGGTCGACACCACGGCGCCGAGTGGGCTATATGCTAGGCTTTGCCATGCTTTTCTAATTTAGTTACAATTACTACATATCTAAATAATTACGTACATAATTATGATCATTTAACTAATTACCCATATTTCAATGTAACTGGTGAACACCGTACGTTTTACTGACTACTGATACATTGTATTTGCAGTTACACGTTTGAGAATATTCAAGGAGTGTCACACTTAGTGTGGAAAATGCAACAATATGATCTCGTGAGAGAGTTTCACTCAAAGCCAATTTTCGTTCCACCATTTATCTTGTTCACACACATTTTTCGTCTTGTTCTTTTTGTATTGAAGTGTGCTCGCTGCAGAAGAATAAAACGCACTACAAAACAGTGTCGTCGATGCCACTATAACCACAGCAGAAAGTTTGCATTTCGTAAGTTGATTTCGGCAACTGACAACATTTAGCCTATAGCAAAATATATTATGTGTAATATTACTTTGACAATAACATTTGTAGAGTGAAGCAATAAAACTGGGCCACTAGTTGAGTATTTTAGACTTTGCCATAGCAGAGCTTCTTGTCGGTATTAAGTACAATTGCTTGTTTTGTATAGTTCGTGTGTGTTATATGCTTATCATTTAACGTGTGACTTACTGCAGTTGTACAAGTAAAGTAACGAGTTAGAAATGTGTACTGCAATTACAAAATCTATTTTATACGTTATACAGCGTTATGTAAGTTTAACAAAAGCCATCTTTGTTTTATAGACAGTGACTGCATAACCAAACACAGGTTTTGCATTTGTCAGTAATATTGCATTTTATTCAGTTTAGCCTTTTGACATTATCACATGGACATAGCAAAAACCATATCATGAAAGTTGTTCTGTTAATAATGAAAAAAATGATTCTTATATTAAAGGTGTTATAGGGTTACAATCACGTAGCCTATTTTTTGTTCCGAGTCGTGAGCACAAATATTGCTTTATTTAGCCCGTTCGGCAAACCTGATACCACTTGCATTCTTTGCACTATCGTTCAAAACGAGTTGCAATATCACTGTTTAAATGTGCGCGTTAATAGCGGGATGATGTGGCTATATCGTGTAAAAATTTTGTGAACTTCTGCCTGGTAACTGCAGAAAAAAATGGAGCTCATTTAAGAACGTCAGGTACGACACGGTCAAAAAAACAGGCGTATTTCGTTGAATATCTCCAGACATACTGGACGGATTTTTGCAATATTTTCACCATATGAAAGCGCTTTACGTGCAGATGATGGATCTGTACCTTATTTTCCAATCTGTAAAGGGACATTGTCATGGCAACTAAATAATGTTGCCACAATGAAGGTAAACTGATACTACGTGCATTCTTTGCACGATTGCCAGATGGTTGCCCGGTTTTGGTTTGCTACTACTTGCTAGGGGGCGACACTATGGCGCCAAGCGGGCTATACGCTAGACTTTGCCACGCATTTCTAGTTATGTATATGTTTGGATAATGCTAAAATGCCGTTGTGTTGCTACAATTTATTGCAGGAATGTCGCTAGCAGGCGAAAACGACGATCAAGACTTGCTCGACTGGGAAACAGTTAATGCTCTTGAATATGTGCGAAAAAGCAAGATTGCTGAACAACAGAAGTTGGACAGTCGTGTTACAGCTATTGGAGACTGGTGTGTTGAGAGTGGCGACAAAATGTTTTCCAAGTATGTAATGCAGCACTGTCATGTACACGTTGATTTGTAATCACAGTGTAGCACGCTAGTCACATTGTTTTCCTCTACTCATTTACTACTTTCACCATCCTGAATTCCCTGATACCTTCACACTTGGCTTAAAGCCTACGTTTTTGACAAATCTGCTCGCCATTGATTCCGCTTTAGTCTCAGGACTGACCATCAAACTGTAACTTTTATTCTTTGCTCTATTAATTTTTGCATTTAGTTTCTTTTTTTCTTATTTTGTTCTGTTTCTGCTTCAGTGTAATAAATTAAGCTGACTATTAACCAGCTTTCTTTCAACAGATTTAAACTTTTTGTCTGACATTTTAACGTACCAGTATCTGACGTAACTTCTGATTCCTGTCCAACGTGTCAAATTTTTGAAGACGTTTAGTGCATATGATTATTTACTGTTTATATATTTGGTGACTTTATTTTGCTGCTTAAACTAAGTTTTTGACTTAAGTTATAGACCAAAGTCTAAATAGAATGCCAAAATCCAGTTTTAGACTGAAGTCCAGATTAACTTCAGTTTTAGACTTGGTCTAAAACTTTTCTAAAACCTTTTCTAAAACCGAGTTTTAAACCAAGTCTAAAACTGAAAATTATATGTCAAAACGACCAACTAGTAACGTGCCATTAATGTGACTTTATTAGACTTTATTAACGAATGCACAGTCAACATTTGCGATTTTTAAAGTTAATATTAAATAAATATTATTATCTTTCGTTCGGAATTCCAGCGTTCGACATTCTGGGCTGTGCATAGATCGTTGGCTTGTTTACGTGATTTTTCAAAACTGAAGTTATAGACTACAGTTTAAGCAGATCTTGCCTATAGAAATGCATTAGGTAAGTATTGTAAGTTCGGTTTAAAACTGGATTGTTCAGGTTAACGTTGGTCTAAAACCAAAGTTCGGTCTTAACTTCAGTCTAAAACCAATTCTAAAACCAAACTTTACTCTTATATACTTAATATTAAAGTTTGATGTTAGAATTAGTTTTACACTGAACTGAAGTTAAGACCGATTTCATTGTCACTTTACTTTTTTATGCTAATAGGTTTTAGACCAAACTTCCGTCTTAAACCAAGTCTTAAGCGGAAAGAATAAAGTCACCCATTCTTAAACAACATTGGATCACTTTATCTTTTGCTAAAACTCTAAAACTTTAGTTTTCTAAAACTTTAGTTTTAGATTAGACCAAAAGTCTAACAGATTGGCCAATCGTAAATCCGCTTTCAAAAGAATGAGGTCGGGTTGCACCATCCATACTGAATTTAAGTAGTCCTTAAATCCCCATAAATTTCAATGGAGATTTAAGGACTACTTAAGTTAAGTATGGATGGTGCAACCCGACCTAAATGGCAATAATCCAGCTATATCGTGCCGAGCGGGCTATACACTGGGCTTTGCAACGCATTTCTGGTTTACAGTATAATATAATATATATATTTAATTTCGTCAAAGCTCTAATGACATACCATTATTATTCTGCCGTCCTTGGTTAGGGGAGCTGATATGTGTGATAAGCGTGTCTGTTTTTCATGCAAGGGGAGCCGAGAACAGAATATGCACCATTTCCTTGTATACTTGAAATATACATGAACAGCATTCGTTTGCATTTAGCATGTGTGCAATTGCAGAGTAAATGCCATGTCAAAGCAGGTTGATAAAAATGCCAATTTACTTTCGTCACTGCAATCAGCCTCTCCAGAAAGAGTAGACGCTGTTAGTCATACTATTTCTCAACGTCTGAGTGACCTTGAATACCAGGTCAGAATGATATTGATTTTTACCTCGTCACGGCAAAAATGGCTCCATAGATACCTGCAATATTTTGCTCTTCTTGTTTTTTTGTTGGGTTTATATTCCTGCTGATTTTATTGGCTTAGGCGTATAAGAAGACAACTCTTCCATGTCAACCTGTGGTCACTATAGTATACGAATAGGAAGTAAGTCATACTAATCACACCTTGTCAGTCAAATGCAACCACTGGCATGATATTCCAATAATCACAAGTGCCCAAAAGTACGTTTTTATACTTCTTTATTTATCCCTGGCGGCACTTTCATTATTGATGTTACCATTACTCATATTCAGGTCTTGTGCATTATCAATGTTAATGTCACCTGCTGACTGCATGAAATTTATATTTAACTACATGTAAAATAAGGCAGATGTGAAGTAGTATACCATTATACACTGTGTCTCAAAAAACGAAACTAACATGGCACACTATAACGTCAACACATCAACCAATTTTGGTTATTTTGGCAGAGATGTTGCTGAGTGAGTACGCGATTGAATGATGATTTGTTATTCCACCTCTCCTAACTAATGTCTCGGCACTACCTTGGGAACGTGAATCCCGGAAATTGGGTCTTTTCAGTCATGCTCGAAAACGACATTGCTTTGGCTTGCTATATCTTCAACACTCATCAACCAGTTTTGATATATTTTGTAGATAATAAGGTCGCATTATGAAGGACAGTGTGCAAATAATTATTATTTCTCTTCCGGCCATTTTTGTAAAACACCAGTTCATCAACAAGATCAATGCAGACAATGCGTCATCTGGCACTGCAAGAAGGACGGTCGACCATCCCAGTAACCCGTACCCATTGCAGCACCTTGTAGATGCTGCTAACATTCCAGCCTTTGCTGGGAAACTCTCTGACTAAATGCTTATCATTGTAGCCTTTCAACTCAAACAAATTTTTAATCAGAATCTTTTACTACATTAGTAAACGGCATGTTTACAATCAACCACTGACGTCAAACATGTATCATTTCTGTCTTCGTAATCTCGCAGCTAATTAACGACATAGTAGCAAATGGACATGACAATTAAATAGCCTTATGATAGCCCAAGCTCCATGGCTATTTTTGGCCAAAAATTATTACAATTGGTTAATGAGTGTTGGCGATACATTAAGTCAAATCAGAGTCATTTTTAGTATAGAGCATGACTGAAGAAACCCAATTTCTGCGGTTCATGTTTCCCTAGGTAGCGCAGAGACACTAGTTAGCAGAGGTGGAATAGCAAAATCACCATTTAATAGCATACTCACTCAACAACATTTTTGTCAAAAATTACTAAAATCGGTTGGTGTTTGTTGAAGTTATAGTGTGCTATATCAGTGTCTTTTTTTCAGACACAGTGTAGTTAACCAACTGAAAATAACTATAACTACATTTTCGGTGTTTGAAAAATGTCTGGCCAACTTTTTAACAAAGTGATATGTTTATAGCGATATATTTCTATCGTAAACTTTAATATACCCTTCCCTGCAGTAGACAACATCTGAGCAGTGATGACTGTCTTGAGAAAAAGTAAGGATTATCAGAACATTAACGTTTTGTGCTGTATTGTGTACTACACCTGTTGCACAGTGGTATGCACAGCTGCACCCACTTTACTTTGGCTGGACTAAGCAACTGTGATTCTGGTAATATTGTTTTGTGTGGTATAGATGAAGAATACACAGAGTAAACTGAACGACATTGCCTGTAAAACAGAGAACACACTGGACGACATAAAGTCAATGCTGCAAAGACTGACCAGTGCTGATGTAGAACAACAAACCAAACGAAGAGGTTGCAGTTTGTTTTTGCTTCTCAAACAGAATTGCATGGAATATTTAACACATGATGCTAGAATGCGAAGCATCTGCTATGATTGTCTGTTAGTCTTTCCACCTATTTTTCTGTCACAAACCAGTTAGCCGCTGCAGATGTGCAGTATAGCTATCTCACATTTTTTTTTGCATTTCAAAAATGTACTAGTAAATGCAGCGTAAATTATCGTTATTTTAAGTACATCAGAAAAAAGTTAGAAATTTATATTCACAATAGTACGATCACTGAGAATGTTCAAAGTGTATTCTCAAGTGCAACACGAGTCTTTAGTCGCTTTCTAAATTCCTTTACAGCCTTTTTGAACGATTTCCGATGCAGGCTGACCAGAGTGACTGCAACTTTTTTAGTTTGACAATTGCTTTTGTTTTTAGAATGGCGCTTACGATAAGAGCATTACCTACCAAACATGGTAGTCCAGGAGGTTTAGGTCCTGCAAATTTGGAGGCAACCGGTCTCTGGCAATTCTGTCGTTTGAATAACGTTATTTTACGCTACTTTGACTGGTACATTTTTGAAATGCAATAATTGTGACATAGCTACATGGCCATGTTTATAAATTTAAGACAATTTAAGATTTAAAAATTATAAACTACTGATACAACTATGAAAGTCTTTGATGCAGTAATGAATCTTTTGAATTTCATATTGTATAATACTCTGTGGCTGAGAAAATGGAAAGAAATCTTTACAGAGATACATTTAGCCTCATTTTGTACATATACATATAACAGCATTACCCAAAACCTATGTTTCATAAGTATTTTGAAAAAAAAAACTATCTTGTATCTTGTATCTTTAGAATAAAAGCTCGATGGGCTTTAGGGGGAGATGCTTCTCAGTGGGGAATGAGTGATGAAGGAAAGAGGAGGGAAAGAGGTAAGACAGGAAGGAGGAGGGTGGAAGAGGAACCTGGAATGTTTTGACCTGACAGTGTTTAGGACGGATTGACTCCTATCAGTTTAGGAAAGTCCCAAACAGTAACAGTTTTTTATTAGTTGGGATTATAAAATATAACTGTTATTTAACGAATTGTCATGTAAATGTTGTCAATTTCTAGAGAGTGATGTGCCGACAGCATTATGTTGAAGGTGATCAACTAAACAACAGATCTATGCTGACATCCAGCATCTCTTCAAGTCTGTTACTTGCATACATCATGGAACATTTAAGCACGTTTATTATTGTCCAAGAACTCACAATCATGTGACTGTGAGTGAGATATGTGCAAATATTATAGATTTACGATATTGCACCTGTAACACTGTCCAATATCGACTTGTTTTGAAGTCTGCCATCAAAAATCTTGGCAGTAAATTTGTAATAAATCTTCACTACAGATTACACCACATTTGAAGCTTGTTGTTACACTACCTTGTGAATTATCAGGTACTTTTGGGTAGGCCAATGCAGTTGCATCATAGACTCATAGGCCTTTTTGTCGCTGAGACATATACAACATGAGTGGTCAGGCACTGGTATGTACTAACGTCATCAGACACTTTTTAATGTATTACTCTAAATTATCGCAAACTCAGATATATCTGTGATAGTAGGATCGTGCATTGCACCGGTAACGCTCTTTAGTGCATTGGTAACTTGTGTATTGCCCATCGCTTCCACTGACACCAGCTTGATATAAGACTTAGTAATTCGCACTGCGCTGTATTTTTTACATCATTCGTCACATTTGATATGAAGCGTCGTTATATTAACAACAAATGCACATTCAGTGCAAATTTTACGTGTTGTCAAGCTTGCTTAAGTTTATGCATTTTATTTTATCATACGTACAACATGGCTTAACTGGCTTACTTATAAGGTAAAGATTTAAAGGAAAGTTTTGAAACTGTAGGACATAGAGTGAGGTGTAATTTTGGTGGCATAATTTATGGTAGGGGCGATTTGTACTAGTAACGTCATACCTGACTTCTAGCAAATGATAAAATAGGCTTTGCTTCCAGTATTTGTGCATTAAAGTACAAGTTCGATTTTATGTTTATAATATCTTCTAGCCACGCCAACAGCGGCTTTGTGATAGTGTCAGTTGTAGAGATGTGCATGGGAATGGGATTCCCCTTTCCAGTGGGATTCCAATGGGAATCCCATAAGAATGAGAACATGAGTATACCAAAATGGGGATGGGAATGAAAAGAGTTCACGTGAAAGTGGGAATGGAATTGGCTACTTTTTCAAGTGTGCCAAAATTCCCATCGGTTGACTCGATGCAAATGCAGTCTAATTAAATGATCTAACTTCCCATCTTTTTTTCTTTTTTTTTCACGACCATCTATACTCTAAGATAATGTCAGATCGCTCAAAAACGTTGTCGTGGTAACCAGTTGTTTTTGATGCAATTTAAAAACCGACACCTTCATTGTTCATTCTTACCCCTGCTGGCCTGCACATGTTATGTAATGAAAATAATATTTCTAGACATTTGCCACAGAGACTATTATATTTTAAACCAGACTGTACACATATTGTATATATATTAATGACTTTATTGCAAGTGTAAGTACAGACTTACACTTGAACTGCACATGTTATTGTTTGTTCCCCCCCCCCTGTCTCTTCCCCCTTCCTATTCAGCAGGCGTCCTAACAGGTTATTAGTTTAACTGCGTTCGCTAGGCGGCGGCACAGCTAGGCACTGTGTCGATCAATACTGTTTTTTTTGTTTAGCTACTTTTCGCTAGGCAGCGACACTGCTTGACGGCGAGGCTCTGCCAAGCATTTATAGTTATTTTTAGATTCATTGAATTTGTATTATATTTTGGATTATTTGAGCTTACTATAGGCCTAACATAATGAACGCTGCTAATAACTGAATGCTACTATTTAAAGTTGTGTGATGTGAGCATACAACTCAACCATATGTGTGTGTTTGTGTGTGTGTGTGTGAATTTGTCTATATATAATACTGAGTTCTACTACACGCTTTGAACGTAGTCAATTGCAGGCAACGGCGTGTCTGTACAAACACGCCGGCATTTACCTATATAAGCCTACAATGTACGATCGTTTACTACGACGCAAGGCCATCAGTCAGTCAGCTGAATAGAGAGGTGACACCTGCATATTTAGGGGGTCCAGACCACCCCACACTTTTTGTATTGGGGGACGGACCCCCAGTAACATAAAGCAATAAAGTTGCAAAACGAGTGCTACCAGTGCATGCTTTCTAACAGCTGTAGAATGCACCAAATTCGATTTCGGCAACGCTCCCCCAGACCC
>Ga0209782_1002556_pt1 | contig 10187 bp, 6 predicted proteins | sample WorMetmaBAHAMAS1_FD_187390 | JGI IMG/M metagenome (GOLD analysis project Ga0209782, IMG submission 187390) | Marine gutless worms symbiont microbial communities from Max Planck institute for Marine Microbiology, Germany - Inanidrilus... | ecosystem: Host-associated > Annelida > Digestive system >...
TGTCGACTAAGTTGTCAAACTTGGCAGTTGACGGCATCAGTCGCACCAGCAGTCTTTCAGACCAGTCTTCGTCTTCGTCGTCGGAGCTGTGAGATACGATTCTCTGTTGATCTCACTGTCTGACAGTTTGTCTCATCCTCTCAAAAAAGCATGCATATCCTTTTCATAATTCATCGTTAGGCCCCTTTGTTTGGCCATGAGTCCGTGAGGTCTCCAGACAGATCTTTGGAGATAGCTAGAGCAGTATTCTTCGCATCATGCCTACAGTATTAGTGCATTAAGGCCATCAAAGACGAGAACACACACTGCTTTGTTTTAGCTTGGAATAATCAGTTTATTGTTGCTTGTCTGTGTTTTTGTTGTATTTGGCTCAATTTCATCAATAATGTAACTGATTCGCCTTATTGGAGTTGAGTGGGATGCATGCCGTTAATACAGGCAATCTGTATTTCAAACATTTCAGTTGAGGGACTAATGTACTGTACCACTCTTCTCAAACATTGCCAGGACATTGAATAGTCCTTTACATGATGATGTGTCGTTAACAGAATACTCGCATACAGTTAACCTCCAATGAACATAGAGGCAGATCTAGTGATTTTTGTACGTTTGTGATGTTGTCGTTTTGGTTGGTGGTTTGGCATAGCAGCAGTGTTGTTTGTTGCATGAACGGTGTCACTCTACGTTGAGCCCAGTTAGTACTGGGATGTGTGATCGTTTTTGGGCGGGTATACCACATCGGTATGTTACCAAGCCAACTAGGTCAACTCAGTTTTGCATCCGTCAAGTACCGAGTGGCAGATCCCACATGGCACATGAGTTTCTGTAGCAATAGCAATGACGACTGTGATTTGTTGGGCTGAGTTTTTAAGAGTGGATTGTCGATGAAATTGTGTCAGTGACGGTGGCGGTGTCATACGTGATCACGTCGGCAACATGATCGGTGAGATGTCGCCGCCGCTGACAGACAGCGTGATGCAAGTGAGCTGTACGGACAGTGACAAAAGTCCGACAGAATCAACGTACGACTTGCCAAACGACTCCTCGACCATGCTTCCAATAGTACGTCGTGCAGTTCGCTTTATACAAGCTCTCGTTATTTTTTCTCAAATGCATCTTTAACAACTTTTAATGGAGTGTTCACATTGCTCACCTGGTCTGACCTCATCATTCATTTGAACTGAGTGCACTGTGATTGGTTGCAGCCATGGCAAACTGTGTCATTTCACAGCTTGCTGTGCTTAATGCAATCAATCACTGAGCACTCAGTTCAGATGAAACAAAGTCAGATGAGATGAGATCAGATCAGACAGGTGAGGTGAGATGAGATGAGAGATGTGAACTCTCCCTAATGACAACAGTAGCGTCACTTGTTTAACAGCCGTATCCACGGCAACCAAGCTGGCAGTGGAGATGTAGACCATTCTGGACATACTAGTGAAGCAGTATGTGATTGGATGGCAGCGGCATCAGCGTGAATATTTGCACCTCGCTCCACAGAGATAACTACACCAGCACCTCGTTACTCTGTCTTTTACAGATTGAAAGCTGTTCTCGATTTCTCAATGCCCAGTGAACATTATTATCACATTGAAGACTTCTTATTTATATTCAGCCTAGTCGTAATTGTTGTGTCATTGAATAATATGACTTTGGTACACTGGCCTCCGATTGACTGATCGTTGCATGTGGTACAGTTTAGAGGGGACTTGGAGGGTACCGCATCATGTACCAATCGTCACATACAAATACTGATTTAACAGCCATCTTCGGGGCTAGTTGGTTGGCTCCATTGTGCACAGTATTTTTTTCTAAGTTTGTTCTGCAGCTGTATTTTTATAATTGTAATATTTCACTTGCATTATGAGATGATTACTATGTACTGCATTTTAACAGGTTAATCATGGGCAGCCAGTTGCCAATCAGAATCTTGTTACAATCCGCATGAAACCTGACGAAACTGGACGGTTTGGATTCAACGTCAAGGTTCGACAAATTTTTACACCGTCAAGATTATTACCCAGCGTTTTTGTGAAATAAAACTCAGATTTGTTTCCGGTAATTGTTGAGAAATTGACACTAATGTCTGTGGTAACATAACAGTGATTATGTTCGATGAATTACCAGCGATATTTAAGCCGTAAAGTTGCTGCAAGTGTGCGTTTGCACTATGTGGCATTATGTTGCTTTTTAAAAGTATATGCGCTAATTACTAGCCCTAAATTGGCGCTTGAACCTGACTGGCAGAGAAAGCCAAAGACGATAAGCAACGATGATCACACTGGAACAAGAGGTTGCATGCTTGCATGCCCACTTAATTTTTATGCCAAGGTTTAGCGCCAGTTGCATCTCGATTTGCTGTTCACTGATTCTAGACTTTTGCATTCTCTACGACAGACCAGAATCTTTTATGTTCTCTCTTGCACCATTGCATTCTATTTTCCTCTGATGTTACTACTGTCCAACTCCTGCTTTCATCATTGTTTTTTACCGACTTGCCACGTGGCGGGTCCTTGGACTGCATGAATAGGCATGATTCATTTATAGACCATCAACAGAAGGCAACCAAACCTGGCTTTTATTGTTTTTTTATGATTTATTGGTGTCTGTCTGCTATTGTTGTGTCGTGTTAATTTATTCAGTATGTGCTTAGAATGTCTCTGGAATGAAATATTTTGTGTTTGAGCGAGACGTGAAACCTTAGTGCCGTCAGTCTAAACTATTGCTGATTTGTCAAATAAATGAACAGATGCCATTCGCTGAGTCGTTGCAGTGTACGTGGTCGACCTGTGTGTAGGGCGGCTCGGACCAATCGACGCCAGTGATAGTGTCACGTGTCGCACCAGACACTCCCGCTGACCAGTGTTTGCCGCGGCTCAACGAGGGCGACGAGGTGCTCTTCATCAACGGCCGAGACATTTCACAGCATACACACGCACAGGTTCGACTCTCCGCGTTTCTCTCTTGCCGGTAGGTGTGATTGCAACATAATGAACGTAATGCTAGAAAGCGTAGTCTGCAGAAGACTGAAACAGATTAGCACTTCAAATTTATACACGTTTCAGTCCATGACGGCTGTTTGGAGGGAACAAGCAGTCAGTGATGGTGTTGTGGGTGATTTCACCTACATGCCAGCTCCCCAAATGGTCAGATTGCCAAAAGTGAAGTCGTCTGTCTGACAAGTCGAGTCACACAGCTGTTGTCAGGTCTGTCGACGACCACCTGCGACCTGTTTGTAATTACATCGACAGCACATGTTTGATTGACGCACACAGTTTGGAAACTGGAAACTGTCAGGAGAGTTGTCTGATCGGTGAGTTGCCGTGGAATATGCGTGGGTTGATGTATGTGATGAAAGAATGAACAAATGATGCGAGGGAGATGCGTGAATGACGTCAGTACCACCTGCGCCTGCTCACTGAGCGATCATTCTTCAGTCTCTTTTTACGTTCATTACTTAATTTCCTACTGTGAGCTACACCCATTGCACGTGTGCATCTTTGAATTGTGACTGTAGAATACGTTTTTATTAACTCTCGAATTTTCATTTGATAACATTTTGGTGCTGGCATTAAAAAAACGTGTAAAGGAAACAGTGCCGCTTTTGTCAGGAGTCCTGTTGCGGATGAAGAAAGGGCAGATAGATCACTGGTTACCGTTAGTTTGTTGTGTTCTCTTCAGTACTTTGATACTAACGATTGGATACACGCAGGACATACAGTTTGAACAATCCTTGTTCCTCATATCACAGAGGTGTTCTGTTCCCAGACAGGTGGAGGTGAGAGCGAATCAGCTAACCTAGGCTCTGTGGGAAAAATGGCCACTGAGCATAAGTAATAGTAGTAGGTTATTTTGGTAAGATATATGTTTCTGTTGTTTCCATCGTATGCATCACATGTTGGCCACTGAACAGCAGTGTCATCAGCGGAGTGAAGATGATGATGAATGCCATTGTCCAGTATGTTGAGAGGACAGAACAGCGTCCACATTGTGGGTCGTCGTCTCAGTGTCACTTTAGGTACACAACTCTGACGATGACACGCTCCACTTCACTTCTTGAGGCACGATCTACAACGACCTTGACCTTGTCCTTATCCCATTACTGATCCAGTTTAGCATGCACCACCGTGCATGGCAGATTGAAGCCCAGAGAACGATAATTGTTGGTTGAGGCTGCTGCTGCTGCTGATGATAGTGATAATGGTCGTTGTAGGTGGTGCAGTCTATCAAGGCATCGTGTGAGATGCATTCTGGTGAACTGATGCTTATCGTAAAACAGAACGGTAATTGGCTTTTGTTCTACCGATTTAACTTATTATATACCACTATTATATACCACTTCTGTTACTATGGGTGCATTGAATGGTCCGAGTAATTTTAGGTATCAAAACATCCCCTTTCCACATGAATCAGTTGGTGGATGAAGCTGGTTTGTTAATTTTCTTTAGTGCTTAGACTAACTAGCATGTTTGAGTTGGTTGGTTGACTAGAACGGCATCTTGTCTGTGAAAAACTTGCTCTAGTTATCCAGTGATTCATCAACGACCAACATACTGAATTTAGATGGCACAGTATATCTCAGTAGGTTAGCCAAAAATGTTTTTTTTTCTTTGATTCTGATAATTTCTTCCTGATGTGTAGTTATAAATAATATGTTAACATTTCACTTGACGTTGTATATTGCTTGTAGCTCTTTGCTGTCTTAAATACAGTCCATGATGATCATACTTTTCTCTCAGTGTTTTTAGTCGGTTAGTCGGCTGTTAAGAAGGACTTCTGGTAAAAAAAATTTGGGCCATGCACAGTGTGCACGCAGCGGCAGTCACTTGACTTGTATTTCGAAATAGTATTTCAGAAGAAAGATTTCCAGTGTGAAAGGGGCCTTAGCTTGTTGAATGAATAGTTGCTGGAAGGTGATTGTGTGTCTATGTGCCTCCCGGTAGTGTACCTGGCCGACGATGACAGTCCGAGTGAGCCGGATATTCAGTTCATCCCCGACACGCCGAGTCTCGCGTCAATCGGAGGAGACCCTCTCGTGGCGTCAATGATGCTACTGAAGGACGGCCTCGATACTGGGACCACCGTCGCTCAGTTCGAGGTCTGTCTGCCGTCAGCTGTTTTACAGGATGATACATCGGTGTCTGAACTAATATGAAAGCTGTACTGCATCACCACCAGCTAGCGGGAAGTCTCGAGACAGTACTTTCAATGGCGGGTTATTGTTTCGGTCTTGGTCTTGCACTCACAGTCATGGTCCCATCACTGACAGCTAGCAGCATCGTACTATTACAGTTAGTCACATTTAGCCAAAGTTACTTTGCGTGATAACTTATGGAATTATTAAGTTCTAACTTGCGATATCTGGCACTTCTGGAATATTTGGAATTCTGCTAGTTTGTTTTAAGTTTTCTGGTAATTTTATAATCAATATGTGGTTATAATTACATGTGGCCAGGAGTTGTAAAACTTGTGCAGCATTTGATTGTTTTGTCACTAACATCTACACAGTAAATATACGACAGTGTTTATGATTGATGAAACCGGTAAATATGATCATTATGATATCCGTATTTTTTATCTGCATCCAGATAATGTTACATTAGACTTGAATAGCAGTTTTCTTGTGAAATGATGTACTGTGGACGACTGAGCCAACTGAAACGAGTAGAGGGTAATATTAATAGTAGAAGACGAACGTGATTAATTTGCTGATTGATGAATTGATGGATCGATAACGTGTGTTGTCGGTATATGTAGCAATTGTACCGCAAGAAGGCAGGCATGATGATGGACGTGTCACAGCTGCCGGACAATCTTGGCAAGAACCGCTACCGAGACATTCTGCCATGTGAGCTTTCTTACGGTTAACAGAACAGAGTTACTGTGAGAAGTGTGAATGGTGAAACCTACGGGCCTACACTATCTCTGTCTCATTATCACTAATAGGTTCCTTATCTGTAGTTCGACACACGGTCAGGTGCAAAATAATTTTTTAAGCTGACTGTTGCTTTATATGTGTGCTAACTTTCATTGCCACTGGGATCGTGAAGTTTATAGCATGCTTCTGGAGATATGTGGACCTAAATCCAATGTACGTGTTTCTTGAAGAAAAACCGTCTAGCCGCAGATGTGCAATTGAATGACTTGGAAAGTTAAAGTAGTATATTTAAAAGTGTTTTACACTGTTATAGCACCGTGATATATAACATAACCAAGCTGTTGATAACTTTTGATGTCATATCGGCACTTAGACGGTCTGGTAATGTTAATGTATGAGATATAGTCTATTTGGCCAATCTGTAGGGAGAAAGATAAAAAATCTTCACTTTAGTCAGAGAGTAAAGTTTTAAAGCTTCTGTATATGTATATTTCTGTAGGACATTGTCGCAGTTTGCCCGCAACTTTGCGTGTTCTAATCGTTGTGTGTTTATTTGTGTATGTTTGTGTGGCATGTTGCAGACGATGAAACTCGGGTCCGGTTGAAAGGACTCTCACACGACTACATTAATGCCAACTATGTCAACGTAAGGCAACTCTGTGTGTTCTGTCAAAGGTTACTTGGTCGTTTTCAGTCAGTCGTCATGCAGCATGCGCGCCAGCCAGCTGAACGTGGATTGGCTGCTGGTTGCATCCTGGCTGAGTAGCGAGTACTACTGCCACTGCTACGTCCACAGCCTGTTTCATCTCGGGTCGTCTTTGCCTGTTCTGTCGGTCTCAAAGAACTGAGGGGAGCATAGTGGGATCATCCGATCTTTGGGACTACTTGCGTGGACTATTTGTCTATATGTTTATATACGTATTGCTGTCTACTATGTATAGTTACAGCTGTTTGACTGTGTGTTTTAAAATAAAACTACGATTACTATTAGGCATTCAGGGTCATCAAAGGCAGTAGTATTAATCGAATGAAGATGCTGACGTCATAACACGAAGTTGCACATTTGGCAATTCCGCCGATATACTGTGACTTGCAGATGGAGATTCCAGGGTCGGGCGTGATCAATCGATACATCGCGGCACAGGGACCTCTGCCGGAGACGTCGCACGACTTCTGGGAGATGGTGTGGGACCAGCGATCGTCGTTGATCGTGATGTTGACGACGAACGTGGAGCGTGGTCGAGTCAAGTGTCACAAGTATTGGCCAGACGTCGACGAGCTGTGTGAGTTTGAAGCGTTGACGGTCACCTGTGTCTCGGAGACGGTGAGCGACAACGGCTCGTACGTTCTCCGTAACTTCACGCTCACCCACGACGACGTGAGTTTCATCAAATTACACTGTTGTTTCGTTAAAAAAAGTGGCAGATCAAGTACAAAGAAAACAAATCGATAGTGACAAATAAGAAAATAGCTTACTTGCAGAGGTCATTCATTTCTGTTTTCAGGTATATAAAAGTTATTGAAATCCATTTGTACTATCCTGTTATTATCAAAAATATACTGTTGTCTTTTAATAAATCACAGTGTACAGTCTGTCCACATTCTGTATCAAAAGTGTGGTTGTTTAAGCATAACATCATACAACGCAGGTTACGTAGATGTCGAACAGCCAGCTGGACTGCTGGTAACCAAACCAAAAAGAGACAGTCAACATTCAACATACGGGACGTTATCAAGTGTAGCCTGGTTAACCATCATTTACCCTCTTTCAACCTGCCTCGGACTCCAGATAGAAATCCCAATTGTGGTTGACCCAGTTGTCTGATTATCTGCTGAATATGCCCCATGTTGGTGTTGTAACGTGTCAGTTAGTTCATCAGAAAACTGATGATAATGATAATGATATTTGTGTCTGTAGCATGTATCTAGTCAGACTGTTGTAATTCACCTGTTCTATTTTGCAGTGTGTGCACTATAAATTGAGTCACAATGAAGGTGATGAATGCACTATAAATTCAGTTGTGATGAAGATGTTATGAATGGTTGGTGTCAGTTTGCCGAGGACGAGAGGCAGATCTGTCAGATGCAGTACATGTCGTGGCCGGACCACGGCGTTCCCGACGACTGCACAGAATTCCTCACGTTCGTCAACGAAGTCCGCCAGTGTCGAGCTGGAGTCGTGGAGTCGGCCATCATACACTGCAGGTCAGAGACCCCGTCTTTAGAATGAATGATAATAGTAACCTGATATCACACGGCAATACAATACACCCCCACTGACAGTGTCCACTGATGGAGCATGTCGATTGTGCAGCCATCTAGAGAATGGTTCTTAAGTGGCTCCAGCAATGGCTTCAGATATACCCGGTGGCCATATAACTACTACTATATGCTGACAAGTCGGTTCAGCTTGCAGCATGGGGTTGGGGTTTCCTATTTGTGTTCTGTAGTAACCGTAGCCCTCAGCTATGTTGCTGCTGTATGGCTGAAGACATACCGCTCATGAATCCACTCGACAACAACAACAAGCATAGTCCTAAAATGCAACGTTGTTGAACTAGTGCAGGGAATAGACCGATGGATGGATTGCAGCATTGCGTAATGTTGATGTTGCTGATGCTGAGGTAGCGCAAGGTGCGTGCCATTCGATGCAAATTTGACAGGTTCTGACCTTGATTTTGGCACTTCTGGTAGCTGTAGGTACGCACAGATGGAACGATTTGATCTGTAGAATGCAGTGGATGTTATCGTTTCCTCAAGCAACCTCTATGCCTGTCGATTTTGTGCTCGATGATAGGCAGTTACCATAGGGCAGGGATATAATAATGATGTAGACGTTTGTAAGGAACACAGTAATCAATATCAACTACATCAGAGGTGGTGTCAGTTGATAAGTTACAGCACTAGTAGGCTGTTAGAAATGAGAGTTACAGATGCTGCTTGATATGATAGCGTCACCAAGGTAACTTACCGCAACGTACTTACTTACTTATTCTTGCCGTTGACTCGTGGACGTTGTGCTGTCGATGCAGTGCCGGTATCGGTAGAACGGGCGTGCTGATAGCGATGGAGACCGCCATGTGTCTGATAGAAGCCAACCAGCCCGTCAGTCTGCCGGACGTCGTGTGTCAGATGCGCGACCAGCGACCGATGCTCATTCAGACCGCGGTAACTCCGGCTTTTTTCACTGTCGTCGTGGCCTGGTGGTCTAATGATTACAGTGTTAGACTTGAAACTGAAAGTTTCTGGGTCGAGCTTCCACTCGTTTTGATTTTAGGTAACAACGTAAGGCATACTTTTTGCACACATGAGCCTCTGTCAGTGAGCATCGTAATTTGGTAATGGTCAAAGAGCATTACTAATGATAAAACACACGATATCAAATACAAAATAAATGATGAATTTAAATTTTAGCACCAGTGCAGTAAGTTTATATCATTGAAAACTTAACAGGAAGGAGTACATTGATTGGCCAATCAGAGAGGAGATCCCTCGTCCACAGCCCAGATATTGTTGGGTTGCAGTTTAAAGCTTGGTTGATTTCTTTCATTTTTTTCTGTTTTTACGTCTTTTGTATATGTCATTATGCTATATTATGTCCATGGCTATGTACTGATTTTATATTTCAATTTACTGTGTTGTGCATTTGACACACATAATAAAAGATTACTATACTACTACTAGGAGTTTTGAATATGTAATGTATGAGGGCATAAACGAACAGTAACACTTTGTGCGAATGGAGGACGTTTGATATTTATTCATGTGATCGATCTGAGCCTTGAGGTAACTGAATGTGGTCTTGGGGGAGAGATAAGATAGTGTAAGCATGACACAGGCTTAGTAATGTGGTACTTTGAAAGAACATTGTATATCGTCATTTGTTTGTCTGTGTCGTAGAGTCAGTACAGATTTGTCTGTGAAGCCGTGCTCAAAGTGTTTGAAGGTAACTCTGATCACGTCTCTTGTGACAATGTCAATAGAGTTGTCGTCTTAAGTCGGATTGAATCGTTTACGTGTTGAAGAATAAATATTACACACTAAATTGGTTGCAAAATGTTATGACAGCCAATTATTATTTTGAAATCAGATTGCTCACTGTGTTACTGTGTAAGCTGTTTTTTTGTTTTTGTTTAATAATAAAAATAGTAACAAAATAAAAATAATAATTGTAGTTATATTATTAATAAACATAATACAAACAATACAATACGTGACCTCTGCACCGACACTGTCACTGTTTCGAAGCAGACTTAAGACTGTATTATTCAAACTATGTCATAACACTGTCTAAATTGCCACTCCAGTG
>Ga0209782_1002557_pt1 | contig 10186 bp, 10 predicted proteins | sample WorMetmaBAHAMAS1_FD_187390 | JGI IMG/M metagenome (GOLD analysis project Ga0209782, IMG submission 187390) | Marine gutless worms symbiont microbial communities from Max Planck institute for Marine Microbiology, Germany - Inanidrilus... | ecosystem: Host-associated > Annelida > Digestive system...
ACAACATCTTCTAAACTTTATATCAGACAATACTGAATCTTATAATCACCCTATACAACTTGATGAACTTATTAGTGCTATAAATTCCTCGAAAGATTCATCTCCTGGACCAGACAATGTTCATTACCAAATACTTAAACACCTTCCAACATGTTCACTGAAATTACTATTATCAGTTTTCAATCATTACTGGACTACAGACACTTTTCTTACAAGTTGGCATAAAGCTACCATTATACCCATACCAAAATCAGGTAAAGATCATACTAATCCCAATAATTATCGACCTATCGCTCTAACTAGTTGTCTTTGTAAAATATTTGAGAAAATTCTTAATGCACGTTTAATGTAGTTTCTTGAATATAATAAATTTATCACACCAGAACAGAGTGGTTTCCGAAAACAGCGAGGAACTTTAGATCACCTTGTACGTCTTGAATCTTTTATTGGTGATGCTTTTGCACAAAAACAACATGTTGTTGGAATTTTTTTTGATCTTGAAAAAGCAGATGACATGACATGGAAATATGGCATTTTACAAGACTTAAAAAACTGTGGCATGAAAGGTCATTTACCATACTTCATTCAAAATTATCTTTCTGACCGCAAATTTAAAGTTCGACTTTCCAATGTCTTCTCAGAAGAATTTGAACAAGAAGCTGGTGTCCCTCAAGGAGGTATTCTCTCCACAACTCTCTTTATACTTAAAATTAATACCATTCCACACTGTCTCTCCCGTGATATAGAAGACTTTTATATGTAGACGAATTTGTTATTTGCTTCCGATCCAGGTATATGAACACAGCAGAAAGAAAACTACAATTAGATTTAAATAAACTAACTAATTGGGCTGATCAGAACGGTTTTAAATTTTCTACAGATATGACTTGTGTTGTACATTTTTGTAACCAACGAAAACTACATCCTGATCCTAGTCGATTTTTAAATAATCACCCACTACCAATTGTTAAAGAAGTTAAGTTTCTTGGTTTATATTTTGACAATAAATTAACATTTCTGCCACACATCAAATACTTAAAACGAAATGCTATCAGGCCCTGAATCTATTAAAGATTATTGCCCATCAAACCTGGGGTGCAGATCAACATACACACTTTATACAGAACACTTATTTATACAGAACAATTATTATTAGTAAACTTGACTATGGTTCAAAAGTGTATGGCAGTGCACGAAAATCATACCTTAAAATTCTAGAACCTGTAGCCAATCAAGCTCTAAGACTATGTCTAGGAGCTTACCGTACCTCACCAGTTAGCAGTCTACAAGTTCTTGCTCATGAACCACCACTTGAACTACGACGAGAACAACTCTCTCTTCAGTATTGTATAAAGATCCAATCAAATAACCTCAACCCTACTCATAAAACTATTTTTCAACCTGATTCTTCACTTTATCGAAATAAACCTCATGCTGTTCCTTCCCTAAGATTACGTATACAAACAGATTTACGACATATAAATCCAACAAATTCTGCTGTTGCATCTCAACATATTAGTCCTACTCCACCTTGGCTACTAACTCAATCTACAGTTCTTTTTAATTTACGTCAAATCAATACAATATCCACCAGAAAGTCTTACACTGCTAATGAAATCTTTATTAGTAGACACAGAGAACTAAAAAGTTTGTATCCACAACATATTGCAATTTACACAGATGGTTCTCAACAAAATAATCACACTGCAGCTGCTGTTGTTTCTGTCAATTTCTACAACATTATATTATGTTGGCTACCAAGCCACATTGGCATCTCAGGCAATGAACAAGCTGACAAAGCTGCTAAAGCTGCACTAACACAACCTATATCCCCAATTCCTCAAAATTGGTTGCCATGGCAACGTCCCTTGAGGAATCGGAAAAACTGGACCGGATTTAAAACGTTCACACAAATACCTTCCATTTGGTGAAAAAAATGTGAAAATCGGTCCAATAGATGCTGAGATAGCTTTGCTCAATTAAAAAAAAGAAATTACGGAAGGTAAAATATATAGCCTTTTCGGCAAGTTTACCGAGCTGGCTAGATTATAAGAATGAAACATATGCTAAGTTATACATTTAAATATGGGGCCGGATTCACAGATGGTCTTAGGACAATTTTGAGACGGTCCTAAGATAAGTGATCTTGTCTTATCCCTAAGACCAATTCACAAAGCAGTTGTGACAATCATAAGATAAATCTTATGACTAAATCCTAAGATTACCTTTGAGCAGTCTTAACTCATTCTAATCGAACAAAATCACGATATTTATTGCCTTAAATAAACAAATAACAGGAAATTACGTATTACTTGACGTCATCACGCAGTAATTACAGTGCGCAAGTATGTAACTAGCGGTAACGGTGGCGTCATTGTATGATCAGCTATATGCTGCAGTGCAACTTGTAGATGATTAGGCCTATGATAGGCTATAGTGTTAGATGTAAAATATGCAAATAACGTGGTGGATTGCTTTCCGTATTTTTAACTTCAATAACATTAAATAATTAAAACCAAATGACATGATAAAATGTGGCCATTGCTAAGTTTTTTTTATCTTAAGTAACTATAAAGACTAAACTACAAAAAAACACTACAAATGGTTTATTCCATTTATTGCTAAATAAGTGAGTAGCAGCTAAATCTCTGTGATCCTCATTGAACTGATAACCTTAGTGAAATAGTGACTGATAAGTCTTGATCTTTGGCAAGTGCTATGTCTGGTTTAATTTACTTATTTACTGTGTACAATGACAAAGTTGTAGTTGCTATGGCAACAAGTCTCTACCAGAAAAGATTTAAGATCTCCTAAGATAAGTTCTGTGAATTGACTTATGACATGTCATAAAATCATCTTATGACATCTTAACTTTTGTCCTAACATAATATTAGGACATGTCTTAGGATAAATCTTAAGACAGTGTCTGTGAATTTTGCCCCTGGTGATTAACAGAGTTAAGTGTGATAGTGAATGTGTTTCATGATTATAATCTAGCAGTTTTTTTAATTTTTGTTGTTTTAGAGATTTGGCTTATACACATTAGATGAACTGTGATCAGTTTTTACCACACTATGCTATGCTAGCGCAATATGTGCCATCGTCGTGTTTGTCTGTCTGTCGCACTCCGGTATTATATGAAAACGGCTAACGTAGGATCACGCAAATAATGCCACATGATAGCCCTTGGACTATAGTTTTCTTATGCCAAAGATTACGACGAAATTCGAACTGGACGACGGGGGCGACAAATGCAAGTGTGGGGGTTAAAATCGGCCACTTTCGACGAAAAATGTGATATATCTCAAAAATGGTACAAGATGGATGCATAGTTTCTGTTAAAGTCGAATAGGAAGTCGTATGTGCTCTATTGAATCGTTATGTTGTTTACCTGGGGTGACCCCGAACCCCCAAATCACCCCAATTTCTACATTTTTCGTCTTTTATATTTTCATAGTGAGTGAACACAGGAACTTCAAATTTGGTATGCACGTAGATCGTAGCTAGTCCCAGCCTACGGACGACGAAATGTCCCTGAAAGGGATGTGGTTTGGCTCATGTGGTTCATTTTTGCATGCACAACTGTGAAGTTAGAAAAACCGCCACGACACGCCGTCAATTGAGACGAACAGTGTCGTCGACGACTGACTGCTGTTTATCGCGCCTTGGGAGGGACGGTCGACGTTATACAAAGCTTAAGGCCTAAGCTCCATCAGTTCGATTTGTCGGTGTATTCGTTGCAAACTTGATTGTATAATATGTCTACAACAAATCAACCAAGTGAGTTTGAGCATTATCGTTCAAGTATGTGCTAATAACCGACATTTCTCAGTTTAAATTGCTCTTGACCGACGCTCGTTTCTTGGTAACTGTACTCGTGGGCAGAGCGATATGGTCAATATTGCGTGAAGCAGTGTTGCATGGTTTATCGGCAGTAGCAGATATTCTTGTTTTCTTCATAATATAAATGATAAAAACTGCAGTTTATCTGTTGTGTTAACAGCCATGGATCAAAAACTGCAAATATAATAAAAAGGTGATACTACCCAACATCACGTCATCTAAATGTCAACATGATGCTGAGTAATATCACCTTTTTATGATTTATTTATTCATTTTCACTATGAATTGCTACCCAGACCGAGAAATGTCGGTTATTAGCACATACTTGAACGATAATGCTCAAACTCACTTGCGCACTGGGCCCAACCGGGTCCTCAGCACTGGACAAGAAAAAGTCCGCCCCGAAGAAAAGGTGATCCATGGCTGTTAACACAGTAGATAAACTGCAGTTTTATCATTTGTATTTGCTGTTTTATTATCAATTTATAGCACTTACCGGTAGGCTAGGAGGGACAATTATGCATCAGCACACTAAAAAATTCGGCTGGAGTAGGTCCAGATTTTTTAGAGATAGGTTTTTTTATATTTTTCAGATGGCAATTGGCCACCATGTTGAATTTTTAAAAGCATAAAATTTTAGATGCTGACTACTGGTCGTGAGGATCGAGGCACCTCACCATGCCAATTTTTCTCGAAACTGTTCCACCCATAGCAGAGATATTGCTTTTTTCGAATTTCCAAATGGCCGCTGCCGCCATCTTGGATTTTCAAAATAATGAAATTTCATTGGCCGACCAGCGTCTGGAGGGCTCAGACTCATTATGTGCTAAACGTCGTCAAAATTGGTCTTTCCGTTGCAGAGATATTGCAATTTTTCGAATTTTCAAGGTGGCCGCAGCTGCCATCTTTGATTTTTGAAATCACGAAATTTTATTTGCTAATGGGGTCCAGAGGGTCGAGATTTATGAGCATGCCAAATTTTGTCTAAATCGGTCAATCGGTTGCGAAGATGTTAAGATTTTTCGATTTTTCAGGATGGCAGTCGCCACCATCTTAGATTGTCAGATTCGCAAAATTTTATTGGCTGGCAGTGTCTGAAGAGCCCAGACGCATCACTGTACCAAAGTTCGTCAAAATTGGTCATTCTGCTGCGGAGATATTACGATTTTTGGAATTTTCAAGATGGCCGCCGACGCCATCTTGGATTTTTGAAATGGGGAAATTTTATTGGATATTGGGGTGCAGACAATCGAGATGCACCAGCGTGCCAAATTTCATCAAAATCGATCAATCGGTTGCGAAGATATTAAGATTTTTCGATTTTTCACGGTGGCGTCCCTAGGCCATCTTGGATTTGTTTGGGGCATATTTGGATCACCTAATGTGAGTACTTGAGCGTCTCTATCACTCTGCATAATGTGGTTGTGATGGATGGAGTAGACCCTTGCATGAGTCTGCGTCATTTGAGCCACCAGGAGTGAAAATGTGGTGAGCGGTCTCTCCTGTAGGTGAGTTGCTTAAAAAATTTTTTAGTTGTAGTTCACCTGTTTGCCCAGAAGCCCGCCGTGGATGAATTTCCACCAGATTTTGCAGAGCTGTAGAAGTTGTGGACATAATCACCTGTGACATATTTTAGCGATAGGTTAATGGACATCGATTCTGTGGGATGTCAAAAAATGAAGGGTTCCCATTGACTGTGCCAATGGCTATTATTAACACAGGTCTGCGCAACTGCGCCACCTGTGATAGAAATGAAAAATATGTGTCCATTGTGTACAGTGTTCGAGTTATAACCAGTTATTTGTTGAAAGTCGCCATTTTAACCTACTCTGCTTTTATATGGTGCCACTGTTAGTGTGTACACTATTCAAATTTAACGAAAGATTTTGGTATCAGAAAACTAGAGTCTCCAGGCTATCCTGTGGCATTGTTTGCATGATCCTTGTTTTAGCTATTTTGATACAATACCAAAGTTCAATACCAAAGTTAGTCGAAGTTAGCTGAAATCGTCAGGCCGAGAAAGATACGATAAACATGGATGTCTGATGATAAGTTTGCTATTATTGGTCTTAAAGTAACTGCAAAGAACCGAGATCATCACCATGAAAGAAAGCAGCTATATGGTATAGTCAGATAATGTGAATATGATTTATTTTTTATTAAATGCATTAATGTATGTTATTATAGATTTAAAATTAGTACATAACTATTGACTAATGCTGTGATAGGTCACCACTTAAAATCGATCTTAGTCCAATACTGACAGACTGCACTCCAATTCTGGCATCATTTCTGCGCAAAAATCATCGTGCATTGCGGCTGTCAACCCTTCAGTGTCTGGATGTTCTTATACAGCATTATGGTAAGGTGAAAGATGTAAATATAAAACCAACTGTTTATTAGCGCGAGATGTAATATATACATCTCATGCTTATGCTATGATGCCAGTGTGTGTCTGTCCATCTGTCTGTTACGTTTGTGCATTGTGGTCACAGGGTGCAATGGATCCCGGATATCTTTGCATGCTTGGATAGATGGATATCTTTGCTACTTACTGACCATGCCTCACCCGGATCGTCGGATGGGATGATGCCAGGATTCTTGGTGGAAGAGGGGGGTATGGAAAAATTGGTAATTTGTAAAATTGGTAAAAATTGTAGCGATAACACTTAATTTACTTACTGAGAGTCTGGACTGGAAACACGTGACATTTTTACTGTGCGACGCAATGCTAAGCGCGGTATATGCCGTCGTCGTGTGTCTGTGTGTTTGTGTGTGTGTCTGTCTGTGTGTCTGTCACACTCCGGTCTTGTATCAAAACTGCTAAACTTAGGATCACGCTAATACTGTCACATGATAGCCCCATAACTGTAATTTTCTGCTGCCAAAGATCATGGCGAAATTCGAACGGGATCACGCCCTACGGGGGCGACAAATGCAAATGGGGTGGGTTAAAATTGGCCACTTTCAACGGAAAACATGCAATAACTCGAAAACGGTACAAGATAGATGCACAGGTTCTATTGAAGTCGAATAGGAAGTCGTATATGCTCTATCAAATGGCGATGTTTCCGATGACCTCGGGTGACCCCTAACCCCCCAAATCACCCAAATTTTTGCATTTTTCGTCGCCTTTCATATCATATCTCTACGTTCACCCAGTACAAAGGTACTGGGTGAACGTAGAGATTTCAAGTTTGGTATACAGGTTGATCGTAGCTACCGAGAACAAAATGTCCCTGAAAGGGGCGTGGTTACGTCACGTAACCCATTTTTACCGCGCGACAGCTATGCTAAGCGCGGTATATGCCGTCGTCGTGTGTCTGTGTGTGTGTGTGTGTGTCTTGTCTGTCTGTCTGTCTGTGTGTCTGTCACAGTCCAGTATTGTATAATGACGGCTAAACATGGGATCACGCAAACAACGCCACACGATAGCCCCATGACTCTAGTTTTCTGATGACAAAGATCATGGCGAAATTCACACGAGATCACCCCATACGGGGGCGACAAATGCAGGTGGGGTGGGTTAAAATTGGTCACTTTCGACGAAAAACGTGCTATAACTCGAAAACGGTACAAGATAGACGTATAGTTTCTATTAAAGTGGAATAGGAAGTCATATGCGCTCTATCAAATGGCGATGTTTCCGATGGCCTTGGGTGACCCGTAACCCCCCAAACGACCCCAATTTTTGCATTTTTCATCTCCTTTCATATCTTCGTAGTGAGTTAACATAAAGACGTCATATTTGGTGTACAGGTTGACCGTAGCTAGTCCCAGCCGACGGACGACAAACCGTCCCTGAAAGGGGCGTGATTACGTCACGTGACACGTTTTAAATTTTGGGTGCCCCATCCATATCTCAGGAATGGCTGAAGCTAGTGCTGTCAAATTTTTTTTACAAAGCGAGACTATATTAAGTCTTACCAAAAGGATGACAAATCTTCCCTAAAAGGGCGTGGTTTTGCTCACGTGACCCATTTTTTGTATGCACAGCAGTGGAGTTAGAAAAAAATCTGCACCATACTCGGTGATTTGTGATCAACTGTGTCCTGGACGACGGCTCCAGAGTATCACACCTCCGACGGTCGACGCTCTAGCTGCGATAAACTAAGGCATAAGCTCCATCAGTTCGATTTGTCACCGTTTTGTTGCAAACTTGCTTGCATAACATATAGACAACAAATCCATCAAGTGGAGTTTGAGCATTATCGCTCAAATATGCTGTAAAAACCGACATTTCTCGGTGTGCCTAGCGATTTGCTATCAACCGACGCCTGGTAATTATACTTGGTGGGCAGTGCAATATGGTCGATTTTTGCCGCGCGACGCTATGCTAAGCGCGGTACATGCCGTTGTTGTTTGTCTGTCCGTCCGTCTGTTTGTCTGTGTGTGTGTCTGTCACACTGCGGTATTGTATGAAAAAACGTAGCATCACGCAAATAATGCCACACGATAGGCCCGGGACTCTAGTTTTCAAATTGGATATTTTGTAGTTGCAGAATTTCTACTGACAAGCGCGTCGCGCGGTCCCTCTGCCATTACAGAGCCACTTGTAAATTTTGGACCCCCCATCCATATCTAAGGAACTTCTTAAGCTAGAGCTGTCAAATTTGGTTGACAGGTTGGCTATATCAAGTCTTACCAAACAAATAAAAAATCACCCTCAAAAGTCCGTGGTTATGGTCACGTGACCCATTTAAATTTTTACTTTCCCCTAAAATATCTTTGGTATGGCTATATCTAGACACTTCAAATTTTGTACACTGGTTCGGCATGTGATGCTTTAGCATTGGGACTACAGACTGTCCCTTGAGTGGGCGTGGTCACGGGTCACGTGACGTTTTCATATTCTGGAAAATAAGCGATAATAACGCAAAAACGGTACAAGATAGACACATAGTTTCTATTAAAGTCGAATAGGAAGTCATACGTGATCTATCGAATGGCTATGTTGCCAATGACCTTCAATGACCCCTAACCCCAAAAACACCAATTTCTGCATTTTTTATCGCCTTTCATATCTTCGTAGTGAGTGAACATAGAGATTTAAAATTTGATACACTGCTGAATCGTAACTAGTCCCAGCATACCGACGACAGATTGTCCCTGAAAGGGGCATGGTTATGGTCACATGACCCATTTTTTTATTTCCCCCTAAAATATCTCCAGAATGGCTAAAGCTAGAAACTTTTGAAATTTTGTAGACTGGTTTGCCATATGATGTTTTAGCACTGGGATTACAAACTGTCCCTTGAGTGTGCATGGTCATGGCCACGTGACATCTTTTAGTTTTGGGAAATATGTGATATCTCGGAAACGGTGCAAGATAGAGACATAGTTACAATAGAAGACGAATAGGAAATCATATATGGCCTATCGAATGGTATGAGTGCCAATAACCTTGAGTAAGTTTGAAGGTCACGTTTGCTATTTGAAACCTTTGTAATACTTATAACTCACACATAAACTGTGATTCAACTACGATATGTTTACACATAAATTAGAAAGTGCATGTAGCTTGTAATTTAAGTTTTATTGTCAAAAATGAAGGAGTTTTCAAGGTCATCGTCAGTCACATTCAAAAGTGGTAGTATCTCAGGAATGGAGCTGGGTAGTCTGGAAAGACACTGTAACAACAGGCCACTAACAGGCCGTGATATACGGCCTACGTAAATGCAGCAATTACAGTGACTTTAGGCGTATATACTTCAAGGTCATTTGTCGATTGCAATCATATTCAAATAGGGTGTTTTGTAGTTGCAGGATTTGTACTGACAAGTGCGTCGCTCGGTTCCTCTGCAATAACAGAGCTTCTTGTTGTTATTGTTTACATATGAACGATGTTGTGAACGATGTTGATGTTTAATTTGATTTTATGATCTAATTCATTATATCTGAAGAACGGTTTGTGCTAGAGCTTCCCACATCTTGCGCTATGCTAGCCACTGCTAGGCTCTTCTTCATAATGTTAACAGTGACGGATCAAAAGTGCTGATATCATAAAGAGGTGATATTACCCACCGTCGCATTGTTTAAATGTCAACACGATGCTGAGTTATAGAACCTTTTCATGATATTAATGGTAAAAACTTGCTAGTTTACAACCAAGTGCAAGATCGACAGAGTCATAGCTCTAAAACAGCAAAAATCAAAATAATCGCTCAGCTATAATCACAAAGCACATGCGCTATAACATTTAAATCTGTCAGTTACCAGATTTAAATGTAAAACCCAGCGCATGTGTTTTGTGATTATAATTGAGTGATTACTTTGATTTTTGCTGTTTTAGAGCTATGAATCTGTCGCTGTTACACTTGGTTGTAAACTAGCAGGTTTTTAC
>Ga0209782_1002558_pt1 | contig 10184 bp, 5 predicted proteins | sample WorMetmaBAHAMAS1_FD_187390 | JGI IMG/M metagenome (GOLD analysis project Ga0209782, IMG submission 187390) | Marine gutless worms symbiont microbial communities from Max Planck institute for Marine Microbiology, Germany - Inanidrilus... | ecosystem: Host-associated > Annelida > Digestive system >...
GAGATGTAATATATACATCTCGCGCTTATGCCATGATGCCAGTCCGTCTGTCCGTCTGTCTGTCTGTGACGGAAGTGCATTGGCGCATTATAGCTAATTTAGGTTTCAAATTCCGATCCCACTTTACCGCGCATTGGCCGCCGTGCTGCTGCGGCCGCCGTGCGGCTTGCGGGCGAATCATCTCGCGCCATGCTAGCCAGTGCTAGACTCTCTTGTTTGACTCTCCGTGGCCCATGCCTCCCAGTTTCTGTGTCGCTGTGTGTTTTATGGGGTGAGTCAGAGTAAGTAAGTAAGTAAATATCACCCGTAAACGCCGAATCTGAGCCTCAGGAAGAAGGCACTAAGTGGGTTGGAACTAGGCCTGCTGGAAATAGTCGGTCTGAGACTCTTTGAGGTGATGGCGAAATGTGTCAGGGCTGGTACACATTCGGAGGGCTGAGAGAGTTGCAGATAGTAGGAGCTGCGACGCTGAAACTGCGGGCACAAGATGAAGTGCGTACAAACAACATTGATGTAACCAGTGAGTGGTTGATTGTGCTTGTAGCGCGTGTGTAACTCGTGTGCTGCTCTGTCAACTCCAGTGACCAGTGTTCAGACAGTCTGCTATGTGTCCGCCTCTTTGCTCGTGTAAGTAACAACTGTGCGAAGGTTATGCTTTCAGTTTGGTTTGTTTCAAGTGTTCGCTGGCTTACCGTACTTATTTGCAGCAGCATTGCTCCGATACATAGCTTGTCCAAGTGACTTGAATATAAAGGAGTCTGTAACAGTGAAATTTGATTATATTTTCTGGAAGGACAGACAGGACAGGCCAAGAAACTGTCATTCATGGTTTTGATGTTGGTTACACAGGTCATCCTGTCTTCTCAGTATGCAACCGTAGTTCAGACGTTTTACCATTGACTTGAAGTGACGTGATGTACTGGAGTGTAATAACTGATAATGTGGAATTTTATGTTGGCACATTTCTGGCTGACAACATTACCAGGCACACCTGTTTCGTCGCCATGTTCCGGAGGCTCTCCATCTATTCATGGTGTCAATCAACAGGTGTCCCTTGAGCCTGGGCTATGGCATTAATTTGCTATGCTTACTCTGTTTTCATTACTTAGGGTTCCGTAAAAGATAAATGATGGGTTTTCGCCTGACCTCAGCTATTAGATTGTCATGTTTGAGAGCTGTGCTGGAAGCTATCAATAAGCTGCAGCCAAAACTCAAAACAACTCCCGAGTTGAAGAACACACTGCAGCAGATCTGGACTGCCTTGCCACAGAAATCCATTGCTAAGGTGTTAAAGACTACCACAAGCAACTCGAGGCTTGTGTGTCAGCTAATTGAGGGCTGACAGATCACTGACAGACACTTTCACTGCATGATTTCATGTAGGCCTCGCCTAATGTAATGAGCCTGTGACAGAAAAAAATTTATGAATATTGCAGTAAACTGAAATGAACTGTTAAAATTAACGGGTTAATGTTACCAAAATTATTACAGTTCTCACAAACATTGAGATAAGTGAACCAAAATTGATACATGTGGTAAGTGAGGAAATTAATGGCAACAACCGGGTAAATTTTAGTCTGAGGTCGACACCTGCAAGTGGAAATATATGCAAAAGTTTTAAGCCAGTTACTTTTTTGACTCACCCTGTATGTCAGCTCTTTGTGACAGAATATTAAGAGGAGGTATAAATTTTTGTTTTGCAATAGAATATAGTAATAATTAGCTCTAGACTATCATTGTTGCATTAAAATAGTTCCGCAACAGATGTGCCAAGTGATGCTTTATCTGGTTCAATAAAGTGCTTTATCCACATAGTTGTTATATTTGTCAGATGTTCATGTTTTTATCAAACACAGATGTTTAGTTGCTGCTGTTGTTGTTTTTTTCAGTGATGCATATGAGAACAATCGACATTTACATTTACGATCTGCAGTCAGCGATGTGTACGCAAAATCACCGAGTAACTTCAGTTTACTTCTGAAGTGTGTGATGAGTGATATGGGCACAGGCGAATGTCCGGTTAGCTTTCATATCTCGGCTTATAATCAGATGAAAGTACACTCTAGAGTAAAATGTGTCACTTCTTTTGAAAGAAGTAGTTATTATTGAATATTGTAGAGTTTTCATGTCTTATTGTCAGTAATGTATCTAAATTTGTAATTTATGTACTAAAACCTGTGACAAATAGTTATAAACTTAGTGCAGTAAATGGACACCAGGGAATCAATGATGATTACTGGCATGTGTGATGTATATATGGTAAGAGGGTCCTCGCTTTTTGCATGGAAAAAAGCATCTTGCTAGGAAATTAGCATCATAACATTTTGCTTGGTTGTCAGCTATAGTTTTTGGCACAATGTGTAATCAACTGGTTTTGATGTTTTTGTAACCGACAGAAGTTAAAAAACGGGCATATTGCACGGATGAAACGATCGCTGAAATCTTCACCAGATGTTGTAACAATTGGAATGATCTGGGATTCTGCAAAGCCGGATGAAACTCTAATTGCATCAGCAATGCAGGCTGTTGACTGCAGCATACAGATATCCTGTGTAAGTTTCACATTTATATGACAGAATCTTGACTTTTAAGTAGAAGAGAAGTCACCAGTATGTTCATGTCAGTATTTACACAAACTGCAAATTATGGAAATAATTTTTGGATTAAATTAAAACTACTTTGTTAATCTTTCAACCTCTGATCTAATTTTAATAATTACAATGTTACTGCTTTTGCTACAGACTTCAAATCATTCAACAACCCAAGACCAAAATAAGTTTAGATCCAACAGGGATGTTCTGCAGTTGCATACAAAATCTGAGACCAACAGTTCTAGATCAAGAAGTGCCATGATACAAGCAACTGCAGTTATAACTGTGTTAATACTATAAACCATATAGTTCTTGTGAAGGTGATGGCCCGCTATTCCGACAGTGTATATACTGACTTATTCAGTGTATAATGCCTGTTACTATGGCGACATCTGGTGATACGAGTGAATGATCCTGGGTTGGTTAGGGTGAGTAGGGTTAGTAAGGTTAGGGTTGAGTTAGGGTTCGGGTGAGGGTGACGGTTAGCGATAGTGTTTAATTTCTAGTGCTTTGTGAAAATGGTACATAACACAGAGACTTCAGTTACATGTCTTGCTGTTTATTGGCAGAATTGACAGTCTAACATTGGCAAAATAGCCGGCTGAGATCGAATCTCCCCACTTGTTGGTGGTAAAACATCAGTCGGCCTCTGGCCATTGGCCACTGGCCGAAGTGCCAGTGACCGCCGAGAACGACCGTGTGATGGCGGCGAAAGCGGCCGTTGCACCATCATTCTCGGCCGTCACAGGCACTTTGGAATAGTGGACCCCCGGAATAGTGAACCGCATCCTTGTGACCAATGTGATGTGTGCATGTTAAGAATTATTTCGTTGCCTTACGGTAAAAACTTGCCCCAGTTATCCAGAAGGGGTTTTTATGTGGATGTGGACCAAACTACAGTTAGTGCAGTGGCTAAACAAAGACTGTTGTGCTTGACAGCTGTTTGATGAAGTGCCACAAGAGACGGTTCATCGACCACCGCTGAATCTTGTCGCTGTTCTGTACTACTATGGTGCACACTACTCTGCATTCCTGTATCACGCCAAGAGAAGGATGTGGGTCTGTGTGGACGACAGCTATGTCCAAGAGGTAGGCAGCATCATCTGTTGTGGCAGGCGTATGTATATTTTTACTATGTTAGCAGAATTTTGTACTGGGGCCAGTCGTAAGTGTACAAAACAATAAATAACATAATGAGATCTGGGATGTAATGAAATATCCAGGTGTTGAATGTGCTGTTTAAATGCATTCTGCTCTATGAAGTAAAAATTTATTGTTGTATACAACATACTACTAACTGCTGTATTTCAGATAGATTCTCTCTGCTGGAAGTCAGTGTATATATTGTTGTAAGTTTGTACAGTATTGGTGATGGAGTAGTAGAATTGTAATATTGTAGTCATATATGCTGTACAGGTGTTAGTATCACCTGTGTTCACTGTTGCAGGTGGGTCCTGACTGGGAGCAGGTGATCAACAAGATATGTCGTGGTCGCTACCTGCCACTGTTGCTTGTCTATGGCGACCATGATGATGTCCATCCAGCCCAGTCTCGTGAACCTGTGACAAGAATCAATGTTAAGGGCTCTGAGCCTTCTTCTGCCAAGACAGGACAGTCCGAGAGCTGTACAAATAGAAAAGGTATGATGGAGATTAGGTTAGTTTTGAAAAATTGATTAATTGTTTAGTAAATACAACATAGATTAATGTTACATTAGATGTAGCACATATGATCAACCTCAACTTCCAGACAGTTTGTAAAATAATTTTATGCCACTGACTGCTGACTGCTGTGGGTTAATGGACTATATATAATGTGTCCATCTTGATACAGCCTTATCAGAATGGATTGCTGTTAGTGTTATTACTGTTGTAACCATTGTTTGTTTATCATGTTGATTTAATGCCACTGATAGTGAATAACTGAATGGCTGCGGTGTTGTACATTAGCTGCATGTAGCATGGTAGTTCTGTTATAAGGACAACTAGCTGAGTAAGGAAGGTAAGGTAACGAAGCGTATAGCAGTTTTTGCTACAAGCACTGCACTGCTACGGGAACTCACGTGCCATATGGGATCACACAGTGTTACCTGCCACCCGGCAGAGGTGACATTCCCGCCTTTACCCCAGCCAATGAATGGGAATAGCTGATTTAGGAGGTTTTGGGGGTTATACCCAGCTACTGAGCTACACAATTTTCTAAATCAGCTATTTCAGTTAACTTGGCTGGAGAGTTCCTCCAAGATAACCTATGGAGACAATTTCAGTAGGCTTTTAGAAGTCATGTGCCATTCCTGTTGCCCATCTAACAGTACTAAAGCAGATGAAATGACAGGATTTTTATAAAACTAAATATTGTTCGCAGTTTTCACAGTTACTGTCATTTACTCCAGCATTTCGTACGTAATTATAGCAAACTGTATGTTTCATTACAGCTGCTTCCAACACAGATAGTTCTACTGCCTGTAGACCTCAAGAAAGTACAGGCAATTTCAAGATACAATCATCCTGTTCCAACATGAATGACTTTGAACAGTGTCGGCAGCCAAGCTATCTTGCTGCAGTGGTTGGCAATTCTGAAGCTTCCCAAGGCAGCAGCTGCAGCTGTAGGCCCTTTAGTGTACCTGTACACTCTGCAACCCAAGACGCTGGTAAAGAACTGCTGAACAGCGTGTTACATGATGCATCAATGACGGATAAAAATAGTCATCAGTGGAATAAACATTCTGCATCGTTAAAGTATCAGACGCAAATGCGAAGTTCCCAGTGTAAGACGTCAGTTGATGTTGCGGCAGCAAAGTTGCACACTCGGAGTTTCAGTGACCTCGCACAGTGGCTGCAGAATGGCGAAGAAGATGTTACTGTGGTAAACTACATTGATCGGCGAGTGGTGGAAAGTGTATTGAAATGTCGACAGCTCGGGAAACAGTGTCCTCAGAAGAAATCCAATAATTCACAGCCTACATGCGACAGACAAAGTTACTTCACAAATACCGGTCGACCAAGCGTCCTGAACAGTGGCAGCCACGAGACTGGACGATGTCAGCCTGATGTTACAGACGACTTGTATAAAGAGTTTGGCGGAAAACTAGAAACCGAAGTGGACGGTGATTCTGGGTTCAGTGGCGATCGTAACAGTGCCAGTTCAACGTCAAGCGGTCTTTCTGTCGAGTCCTCGCTGACGTCGCTGAGCTCGGTGACTGACTTGTGGTCCGGCAACCAGTCAAGCTCTACTTCTGAAAACACAGTTCCGTTAGTGGACCAGTCTACCGTCCAGCGTGATGCATCAGTGTCACACATTCCAGGTCCCGTTCCATCGAGTATTGCCAGCTTATCCAGTGTATCTGTCAGCAGCATGTCACAAGTTGCATCGGATGTTCATGGCAATCGGTCATTGTCAGAACAACTGTATGGAACGTTGCCCATACAGAATACACATGAACAATATTCTGGGTCATGCCATCTGTCTAACATGTCCAGCTTTCATTGTCAAGAACCGCCACAGTCAGCATCTAATTCTGGTTGGTTGACCTTGTTTCTTTAATGACTAAAGTTTTAGACTATTTCTCATATAGTTTCAGTAAGTGTTGTGAGTTATTCAAGACTTTTTAGTCGCGCCTCTCGCACGCTGTGAGGCGCGACTTAAGTAGTCACGTTTCTGTCCGTGACAAAAAATTTGTCGCCGGCCCAATCGACCACCCCCCCTCCCCTGAAAATCACCCAGGGTGAAAGTTCAGACCAAGAAGGACCAAAAAGTCCAATGTAAGGGGGATCTAAAATTAATATTTGTTGACCAAATATGGCTGCAAAGTTTCAAATTTAATAGGCTCATATAAGGATTCACGGTCAAACTTTTGACCATGTGTATTTAGTTGCGCCTCTCGCACATTGCTGTGAGGAGGCACGATATGTGTTGAGAGCTGATGGAAAGCTGCCATAGAGGCACGACCATATACCGCTAGGTATTCTAGTTAATTCAAACTAAGAACTTTTATTATGTACAATTTATAGAATTACCATACATCTGTTTACATCGTTAAGCTCTGCTACTTACTGTAATGTTGGTTCAGCCAACAGTATTCGTCATAAAAACCAACAAGCAATTGAAATTCCCATTTTATACATAATGTGAGAACAATTGGTTGTTCTCAAATTCGGTTAAAAGGCATGAAAATTATATTTACTTGTGGGTTTCCATGATTAATACAGTACAGTGTGTCTGACATTATTCAATGCATTTTTACCAGCACACCAAATTTCTTCTTAAGTGATGACTGTTAGTGTGGATTTTGCAGATGAGCAATGTAAAGAGTTGTTGATGGATTGCGAATCTTGGGCTGAAACAAGTGCTAATGCTGAGCGTTGTGGCAACATTAGCCATGCTATCACTGACTGTCAGCAAGCTATTGGTTGGTTACAACTTGTGTACTGTATTTCTAACTAATAGCATTTAATCTTTTTTGCATACACTAAAGGTGTTATTTACTATTATTGCATTACAGAAATCTCTGATATTATGAACTGTAAGTGGTAGAATTAATGCTGTATAGTAGCCTAGACATTATCTATCTTTGTGATATTCTAAGGTTACCCTCCTCCCTCTCTATGCATAAAGAAGGCAACATAGAGGTGCAGTTTTCCACTTGTATATTCTGTCATACTTTTCAACGACACAGCACAAAGACGTAGTGACATAGTTGCTATGAAAATGGTATACAGATACACTGCAGAGGGCGGAGGCAATCAGCGGGCTGTCACGCGACATGCTGGCGCACATTCGACTGAAACGTAACGTCTTTGTTCTCAACTCTCGTCGACTGCAACGACTTGCTGTGTCAACATCACATCAAAATACTCACACCTGCTTACCAGCTGCTGAAATCTGGTATGTGTTGTTGTTAATTATTGTCGCCACATGTAATGCGGAGACTTATCTTTTACTGTATGTTTTTGTGGGTCTTTTGTTGTGGGTCACACCAGCAACAAAGTCAACGAAGTTTGGCAGCAGATATCTCGGAGAGGGGTTGTCCAAATGGGACAAAATTTTGCAGGTAGCTACAGGGGGATTGATGTACCCGAGCACCCAGACCGATCTTTGGCCCAGGGGGTTCCCCTAGGGAGCCGAAATATTGAAGGGTGTAAAAAAATTTTGTAATGCTTTTCTCCAAGGTGGTTTCACCAATCTTGATGAAATCTGGCATGATTGGGGAGGGCTTTAGAGGGTAGCAGGTCTTAAGCGATTTTGGTGAATTTTGGCCCACTTTTTCCGGAGCACAAATTTTCGATCGCGGATATCTCAGACACTTGTTGCCGGATCGCCACAAAATTTTGCGTGGTTAAGGGTCTGGCCAATGGACATTTCTTTCCCGAATTTCATGAATTTTGATTCTGGGATCCGGCAATGCCGTGTGGTAACATGCATCAGTCCATCACTGATGCACTTGTTATTTTGCAATTAGTTAACAACAATCTTGCATACAGGTCTGTTGTGTGTGCCTCTTCCATATGCTTTGTGAACTATGCAGCAGAGTCTTTGGATAGATTGTTTATTATCCAAGCATGTATATAATAATGGAAGAAATACATCATCAGTTGTCTGTCAGTAAATCAATGTGTGTGGAAACTGATAGCATATTATTAATTTATTATGACTAATTGTCTAATTGTTGAAAAAATGTATTTCTCAGCATGATTGAGGTTAGCAATAAATCATATTGTGCTGACCCTCTTTCTGACATTACTGGACGTTGGTCTGGGTTTCAAAAAGAGAAACTTTGGGATAACTGTTGCAGGTTTTTTATAGGACTAGTAAGTTCCTGTAGCCATATCAACCGCATCAAAGTACTGACGGGAACTCAGGAGCACTGACCTCAACCAACAGAAACCACCCGCTGGTCTCATCCACCCTGGGACTCTTCAGGGATAGGGCATTACTTCCATTATTTTGGCATGTAGTTCAAATGGTATAATGCACACTCAACGTGACTTACACAATGACAATGCCCACTGGTATAACACTATCTTATATGAAGTTGTACTGAGGATCTTGGTCACAAGTTGGTTACATTACTTTCTGCTGATAACTGCAGTATTATTTTTTTTTCCTTGCTCATTTCCATGCATGTGTGTTAGTGCAAAGGCTGACATTGCATCTGAGCCAATTTACCTGAGCAAAGAAGAGGTTGGAGAGATCCTTGTTAGAGAGATGGAGCGACGGCGTTTTCGGGCATCAGCGGAGATCAACAGCCTCTCTCAACTGAAAACAACAGTTCCACTGAAAACTGCGCATTCTGACCGCACTTGTCCAAAATACCAGGATGCACTGCATCGGCAGCTGAAGGCGTTTTCAGAAAGATGCAATAACAGCTGGGAAAGTGTTGACATTCCAGATTCTAGGGACGACAAGCCAAAGAAACAAACATTAAATTGTCAGCCGATCATCACTGCGAGTTGTGGGCAACAGGACAGTCGGATGAAAATGGCTAAAGAGCCTGTTTCCTGCAGTAATAGCACGCCTGGTGGAACCAGTGTCTCCGCAATGGACAACACTAGCATTACAGCTGGATGCATACCGAAAGCACGGGAGAATCGACAGAGCAGTGTTGAAGCTGGTTGTCACATTAGCCTTGTTGATGCTGACAGGTGCACTGTACAGCCGTGTAGTAACAAACTTGAAGCCGATGTACGAGCACCTTCGGCTTCTTCTGAAGCTGTGCTGACAGTAAAGAAGAAAAAGAAGAAAACGGTCACATTTTCTGACAACGTGGAGCTTGTTGCCAGTGCGGGTGACGTGGCTGATCCAGTTGACTACATGTCCTACGTTGCAAGTATCGGACGTCAAGCGAACTCTAGCTGTGCGGCTGGGATGGACCCGTTGCCAAGTACAATGAATGGAATAGATACACCCAGTAACTGTTCCAGGGACTGTGATGCTGTTACTGCCAGTGACAGTTCAGATGAGACTGACATAGGCAACTCTGTTACATCAACCGGCCAAGTTCGGTGTAGCCTTTGTCGGCAGAAGTGGGTTGCACTGACCGATACATACTGTTCCGACTGCAGTTTTTATCTATCCAAACTGGAGTTGTCGAATTAGATATACACTGTCCAATATCCAATCCATGGAGGCCATTGTCTACTCATTCCGGTATTAAGTCCATTTTTAAATGCCTTTGTATAATGCAGGCATTCCAGTTTGTAAATGCAGTCTACTGCCACTGCCACTGCCACAGATTGTAGATATGTAGATAAGTTTTTAAGAAATTTAACAAATCAGATGTGTAAAAATCTGGATGGTAATAAGCAGTAAAAGTATGCAATATTTAGTATTTTTAGTGATTTTAGCTTACATGCACCTCAAATTTGGCAATTGCGACTGACTATGCGCGCATTATAAATGCTAATATTGAACTGAATTCAATATTGTAACGTCATCCAGTAAATACAGTAGTAATTTACAATATATTGCGCAAGACTGCACAGTTTGTGAGCTAAGTCCTATTATATAGAAAAAAGAGTATTAGTTATATTACTGAGTCATGGTCGAGTATGCCTCTGAAGTAAATTTGAGTATTGTCAAACTACTGCATAGCTT
>Ga0209782_1002559_pt1 | contig 10184 bp, 11 predicted proteins | sample WorMetmaBAHAMAS1_FD_187390 | JGI IMG/M metagenome (GOLD analysis project Ga0209782, IMG submission 187390) | Marine gutless worms symbiont microbial communities from Max Planck institute for Marine Microbiology, Germany - Inanidrilus... | ecosystem: Host-associated > Annelida > Digestive system...
AGAGGGAAGGGAATGGGAGGAAGGGACGGGAAAATGAAGGGAGGGACGCCTAATCAGTATTGTTCCCGCAATTTTTCTTAATTTGACCACTGGTGTAGATACAATAGCCTACAATACATGACTTTGAATATGTATGACTGTGAAGAGGACGAGGTCAACTGTATACAAGACGCAGAGAGTTTATGTCTGGTTCACTAAACGTTTTCGCGAGTCGTGACTGACTCGTGACTCGTGAGTCGTGATAGGCCTACGCTTGCGCGTTAGCGCCGTTGCAAGGTAGGGGTAGGCTATATGTGTAGGAATTTAAATTATGTTAAAACGTTCAAGTAAAAGTTAAATCCAAGAAAAGTTAGGCACAAACTATGGAGCGAATTGGCCATTGCTATGCAGCTTTATTTACAGCTTCAGTCTTCGCAATCGCAGCCAATTCAATCGTAAATTCGCAGCTGTGCGCAGTCTGAACCAGATGTTTTTACTTACTTATCGAAAAAAAGTGTTATCTGTGGTCGTGTCTGTTTAGAACTTCTCTGTGGTGTGACGTCACTGTGTCAATGTTTTTGTTGTAAATTTACTCAAATTTTGTTTGTTAACATTCGAAAAGTTACCGTAAGTTTTCAAATTCATGCGAAAACCTAGATCGCGAGCAGCCGACTTAAAGAGACATTTTGTGGAACGGCGCAGTTTGTCACGTATTAGAATTAAAATGAAGGGCAGAATATATTTATGGCCTGAGTCATTACTTGGGAGCTTTGGTCCTTGGTCGTTTTGATTATTCATAATGAATTGTTTATACACACGGCTGGCCGGCATTCTAAAAATAGATATGTAAACATGTAGATTGTTTACGGCTGTTTGCCGCAAGGTCACCGACCAACGTTGTAGAATCCCTTCAGGGTGAACTTTCTTTATATTTTATAACTTGGCTAGAATGTAGATTAGCAGGCGATCATGGCGATGGTTATAGTAGGGTTAGCGTTAATTTTGTATTATAACAAAATTACTGAGGGTGGGTTCTGGAAAGGGGTTGTGCCCCCTCCCCAGTGTAAAATTTAATTGAAAAAATAATACGGCAACAGTTACAATTACATATATACCTGGTCATATACATAAAATAACAAACTACTTCCCGTGTTTTAGGCATCAGCTAGTATACTAAATGTGTACCTATAACTTTTATGTTCTTTAGTCAACTTCATTTTGTTTCATTTTGCTCCATTTTCACTTATTCAGAAAAAAACATCAAGGTGACAGCGCCATAGATCATGCATAGATAATTGGGCTAATTATCACTTGCACGACCAGCCATGTGACAATCGCTTCTCTTAAGAGAAGCTTCATGGCTAGTCGTGTGTATGTCTATACACGGTTAGCCGTGTGTATGGCATCAGTCTATTAATAAACATTGCATATACTCATGAATCGGCGATTGATCTGTGCACGAAATGAGTGGATAGTTTTTAATGGAACACATGTAGAATAATAACTGGTGCTAAAAAACAAATTAGTCATTTTACGTGCAACTGTTGTTATATTGTTTTATGATAGACAACCAGTTATAGTTATGACACTGTCCATGGTTACCATATATAGCCGATATTGCTGAAGACTACAGGGTTAATCAACACTGCATCATTGATGCACAGTTTGATGGATGCCACAGTATGAAGTATTATTAAATTGTAAGTATTTAACTTACTGCATTAAGTGCATTCGTCCCTTGTTTATAATGGTGCCTGTGTTGACATTTGTGTAGCATTATAGGAAACATGATGGAATGGTTAGGACAGGAAATGTATACAGATTAATCTTAGTGTTAACCCTACTGTACATAACATTAATTTTATCCCTAATCCAAACCCTTTCAAAACAGGTTGGACATAGCATGCTCTGATGATTTTGGTCATATTTTGAGCTGTTGTTTTATTGCAGGCATTAACATGGCCCATACAAAGTTGTACGGCAAAGATCTGAAGGCATACCAGGATGTCGATCTTGATGCACTTTTGGCAAAACTAACTGATGCTGAATTGGAGGAATTGCATACAGAACTCATTGACCCTGATGTATGTAGAAATTTAATGACATTTATCTTTGAGTGATTTCTTTGATTTGTTTTAAATAATGCAGATTCTTAGGATAATGCCACCAAGTGTAATCGTTGTGGTTAAAATATATTGTTTATGTTGCAAGTTGAATATTGTAAAGTGCAGATAATATTTGCATATAGTCTAGCTGATGCCATTTTCACCCAGTTATCTCTTGCTTGATTATTTTTATTGTGCCCATTTAGCATGATTTTCAGCGGCCCTGAAGTTCATCTGGACTTGCGTCGCTCTGAAACTCGTGGATGATGATGATGATGATGATAAAGTCTGGAATAGCTTACCTTTCAGATGCTGGCTTACCCAGGTTATTCTGGATAGGAGGCTGTAAAGTGGATGTCTTTCTTGTGCAGTAGTTGCTAAGATTTCAACCGACGGCAGGAATCGTGGTCACTCTGTGATAACTGAGTTTTTTGTTCTTATTAAAAGGTACCCAGACATCTATCGCCTTTTGTCTGTGTACACTGTACACGTTATTGGGCGGAATTGTTATTTAGCCGTGTTACTGCGGAATATTCTCCTGTTGTCCTGTAGTTTTAAGATGTAGTTAAATGTTACAGATTGTTCGGTTATTACGCTATTGCAGGATTCCATGGTTCCACCTTCAGACAGGTGTCGTTACAAAACAGACAAGTCTCCGACTGGTCCTTTTGATCGCAAACACCTGCTTGACTATCTTGAGCAGAAGGCAAAGGAGGATAAGGATTGGGAGGAGGCTAAGCCGTACAAGAAAGAAATACGTGGTATAACTGATGACATTCTTTCTCGTGTTGTATTTTTCTGCCAGTGTAATGCAACGTGTGAAAACATTGTTTACGATCTGATGCTTTTACTATAGGCCCGTTTTTCGTAGCCTACCAGAACCTACCAGGTAGGTGTTTGGTATGTAAACATGGTAGTCACGTGATTAATATACCGAAAGCTGACTGGTCTAGCGTGTAAAATAAACAACTAACAGCCACGCCCTGTTAGGTTCTGGTAGGCGACGAAAAACAGGCCTTAAGTCACCGTGCTGTGAATGTTGGCTAGTTAGGGGATATTTGATTAAAGAATCTGGATTCGGATACATAGTAAATCTAGATTCGGATTTACGTGCCAAATCGAATACAACAGTGACGCAATTTCTGTTGCTTGTTTATGTTGTTTTCGGTCATATCTTGCACATTTTAATTATTCAATACCAAGATGCTGCTTGATTGGAGCAGTCGTTGCTATAGATGTCTTTCTTAAATCATTTATAATCGTTAGCACTCATTGTCGACGTCACATCGCAAGTGAAACAGGATTCAAGCAGGATTCACCGAATCCAAATGCGGTTTTTGATTCGTTAATAGAATGCAGGTTTTTTACTTTAATCAAATAACCGCTTACTAAACTGTATGAAGACATATTCGCTGCAAATGTAATATTTATTGTGCCCAGCATGATTTTGAGTTAGTACAAGGATTTGTCATACAGCTAAACATGGAAAAGCACTGAAAAATAAAACGAGTGTAAATGTCACAGTTTTGTATAGTGTAAATACAAAATCTGTACTATAATAAGATCAGTATGGCACTTTTAACTCCCCAAAAGCTGTTAGGATTTACTAAGTACAGCTTTTATGCAAAATCCAGAGCTGGAACCGGAATATCCAGTACATCCTTAAATTTCACATATTAACTGTCTATTGTATGAATGATGGCAGTGTCTGCAACTGTAGGCAAAGTTTGGAAGCCAAAAGAGGAAGAAAAAGTTCAGATTAATGAAGACGATAAGGTGGAGACTGAATGGGACGAAGTGCTCGCTCAAGCTACTGAAGAAGAACTTGTCGATTTGGCTGGTCTGTACTTTACTAGTATAACAAGAAGCATTTGAAAAATGTTGGGCGCATTCGCCACTGCGAGCCGCCGCACACCCATTCACCAGGTGTTGCTACCGGTACTGTCGCGCGCCGCCTGCGCATCGTTGTCCACAACAACAACAACCCGTGACAGAGGGGACCGCTATGGCCCCGTGGAATGGGCCCAACTACTACTACTATTACTACTACTACTACTACTACTACTATAACTACTATTATGATCATTGTCAGTTGATGCAGCTAAGACAATAGTCCATGTTTTCATCTCTTTACTTCCACCAGGCTACTTCATCTCTCTTAACCCTATTTACATGCGATACAACTGGATGTATGAATTCAACAAACTATCTACCTTTCGCCGGCGACTGAAAACCTATCTGTTCTCTCTCTCCTTCCGTGACATTAGAGCGACTACCTCACTGACAGTGGTTCCTGAAGTGATTTATATTACTTGAACCACTCTAAAAGTCTAAAGTTTCGTGATTGATTCATTGAACCCGTTTGATTTATGCACCCCATTTCCAGCCGTTCATGTCATGTAGACAAACATACAACCAGTTGTACGACTGTTTTCATCATGTATACTGTCATCCAACTAGTTTTGCAACTAGTTGTATCATGTATATGCCACTTTATACACATATCTTACTCAAACGTTTACAGGCCGTACGAAGAGCGTCTTTGATATGACATTTGGTGTCAAGTGGGAGGTTAAACCTCAACTCAGTCAGTCAACAAGATCTGCAGTGACGATGCGACATTTATCGCAGCTAAGCCACATGTTTATATATGCTAAGAGGATCGTACAAGTAAAAACAGTTTTGTTGCTGTTGAATTTACGTTGTAGCCATTCTTGGCTTTCACGGCATGCTGAACCAGGTGCAGTACCATCAGGCATTCGTCGAAGGTGGAGAACAAAAGGGACAGAAAGGCGGCTTTCAGGGTATTTTGTGCCATCAGTTTTGCTGTTTGCTTGTAGGTACTGTTTCTGCGATTTCTGTTTGTCATTGATATATGATTATACAGAATGTTCACCATGGACGAAAATCTTACTGATAGACATATCGGTCTACTAAACGGAACTGGAAACAGAGAACAGTATTATCACAGAGTTAAAACAATTCCAATTAGCACAGAAGATACAGTCCAAGACCTAGTCTTGTAAGGCAGTTTTGATGGAGGAGGAGAATTTGTGGAAGGAAGGATTTGTGAAACAGTTGGGTTTTATGCTGCAAGTGAAAAAGAAGGAGAATGATGGATGATATAAGTAGTGATTTGATGGAGACTGCGTACCATCGATGAATGGTGGTTTGGACATGGAGAATGTAAAGACGGTGTTGATAGGACCAAACATTTTATAATTATGATGGAGATAGGTGATCTCTAAGTAGCCATCACTCGGTTGGTTTCATGGAGGTTGTGAAAAATTTTGGCATCAGTCAAGGCTGCACAAGCTTAGAACAAATCATCGTCATCTTGGTCATTGCTGGCTTGTCCTAGAATGGACGTTGCCATTTCCACGAGTGACCTCCATGCAGAAGGCTCACTCATAGAAAACACTTCAGCTCACCAGGTAAACAAATGGAGAAAGAAAATGACATTTTAACTGACTGGGCCAGCGTGACATGGAAAGTCACTGAAACATTATCATAATTTATGCATATGTTTCATTATTGCACACAGTTACTGGTGCTGTGCTCTCTAGTATATTTTTTAGCCATTAACTAGAGGACATTTGGTAGAGTGTATACCTCAACCACATTGTCACTGTGACAAGCATCGAACCGTAACCTTTAAGTTAACCCTTACCATGCAAAAGTTAGTGAAATCTTTGTCATTTATTGTCTACTAATTTGCCCAATATCATGAAGTCCAACCATAACTTTTTGTGTTACAGTTCTAGCAAAAAAAAAACAAGTCCAAATGTAACCCCCACAACCCATCTTGCGGTGTAGGTATTAAGGGAAGATTGAGTGACATGATGTTGGCGTTTGATGTACAGTGCACTAAGGATGTTCTGTGTAATTGTACTGAATAATTTACTTATTTATTTACTTCCTTCATTACCTATCGTCGGCGCGAATAACCGGCTTCGATTGCCGTGTACTCTGCAAGGCGTTGCCAAGTACGCTGATTTCAAGATGTTCGAGGATGAAGGCTTAAATACGACGGACGTCGATGCCAGCTTACAGCAATTGAAAGACAATGATGCTAAGCTTAAAGAACTGAATCTGAATAACATTAAGGTAGAAATGTGTGCGAGAGAGAAGTTGCTTGCGGAATTAGCTGCCGACGCCACTGCATGCACTGCATGTTTGCTGCGAATGCAACAGCGCCACGCTGCTTTACTGATGGCATGACGTCATTACTTCGCTTCCAGGAATGGTGCAATATATTGTAATCAGTATGTGTGTATTTCTGTATGTCTGTCTGCTCACATGTCTCAAAAACTACACGTTCAAATGTCACAAAACTTTCTGTACATGTTTGGTCCAGTTCTTCATTCTTCAACATGCATGCTACATACTGCTGGTTTTGTGGTTAACGGCAAGTTTTAACATAATGAGGCATATGGAGATAACTGGTTATTGTAGTAATGGAATTTGGTTGTGGCGATGAACAGTATGAAATGATGTCGTAATTTGTGCCGCCGTTCCGGCTCACAACTGTCAGTCGACGCTCCTTTCTTTTATGACACTCACTGCCAACTGACATTCAGTCATCTCCATCCCTACCTGTTTTCCGTCAACGCCTAGAAACATTTCCTTTTCGACAATCATTTCCTGATTTTGTATTGTGACTCTACTATGCATCTGTGGACTTCGTAATAGTACTGCTATTTTAGCCACACTAAAAAAATTTTGATTGGCATTGACATTTACATGATGCAACTTTGAATTGCGCATGGGGCAAAGTCGGCTCTCTTCAGTTTCATTGTTTATATTGGATGCAGTGTCATACCATAACTTGACGGTTTGAGTTTAACGTGCTTTGAATGATGTGTGAATTAACAGTTACTAACTAGTAGAAAGATGAAAATTGGGATGACGGAAAAGGCACGTGTCCTGAATGAGCAGGCATCCAGTTGGATTGTCGTTGTGGATGCCTCGGTTAACCTCACTTTTATTATTATTATTATTATTAAGCACATTTATAGAGCGCACTTTTGCGGGATGCCACAAATGCGCTGAAGACAACAGTTACACATTAAATAATAACGTCTTCAGTTTGTTTCGGAACGTGGTCAGAGTGATGTCGGGTGATCTCAGTTCATCAGGAAGACTGTTCCACACACTTGCTCCAAATAAAACTAGAACTATGGCTAGAGTCCAACCATTATGGGCAGGACCTGGCATCATCATAGGTCCCTGTTTACTGCTTGGTATTGGGGACCAGGTGGTCTTGCAGCATCCATGTCACTTGTTCTCATGCTAAACTCGTCGACAGCGTGGTGTCCGGGTGCCTGCTGTGTGTTTCTTTCACCTATGTTAGCCTCATTCTGTATCTTTAACCTCCTTTTAGGTGTGGTTGTTGTACTAACCAGGTTCTGCCCACATTGTTGTATTTAGTTGCTTGATGTCAACGGTTATATGCTGAATATAGCAATCTGGGCAGAGCTGTTAGTAACTCAACCATAACCGAACCTCAGTTGAATGATATAGAATGTGCCTTTTCTTGTACCGGCTTACTTGGGTGGTCCTGGATAATTTGTTGTTTTTCTACTGTCACCAGTAAGACAGTATCAGCTATTTCTGTCAGACAATGAGCAGAAAGGGGCAACACTTCTTTATCAGCAGTCAGTTAGTGGGTAAAAATGTATGAGTTCAATTTTTAGCGCTTATGCTACGATGTCAGTGTCCGTCTGTCTGTGACGGAAGTGCATTGGCACATTATAGCTAATTTAGGTTTCAAATTCCGATCCCAATTTACCACGCATTGCGGTCGCGGTGCATGCAGGTGCGAGCACTGAACTATATATAGTTCAGTACGCGCGAAGGAAGGGATCATCGCCAGGAAGAGTGGAGGGATCATCTCTCCACATGTTAGCCACTGCTAGGCCTCTTGCATACCATTGTTGCCAGAAAGGGTTTCCAGCGTCCCAAAAATTCGTAGCCATGTTTACTGTATTTTTATTGTGGTATTCTAGCTTCAGTTCACTGCAGATAAATATATTTCAGTGCTGTTCAATTACATTTCAACATAATTTCTGCATATTATGTGCTCAGCTTTTAATATAATAGTATAACAACCAACAAACAATACTTTATATTGTCAGCAGCTGCTCACGAGCTGAAAGCATGTTCTACAGTAGCTTTAAGCGTAAATTTATTGGGAGCAATTTTCTTGTAGCATCCTCATAGCAGACATAAAAAGGTGTCGCTAACATGTTACGAGGAAATTGGCATGTCCATGAGGATACTAGCAACTTTCAGACCATGTCAAGATGGTCTGGCATCTTGCTGACATGTCTGCAAAAGATTGTGCGTGTCACGCTTGTGGAATTTGGAGAACAACACGCCAAACAGACATACTGAATGGGGAAGTCACTAGCATGCTTGTTATGAGGAGTTGCATGCATCGGGTATTTCCAGAGGATGCTATGAGGAAATTGTGCGGCGTGTCAGGCATGTCCACAAAGATGCTACGAGGAAACTGCTTTCGTGCAATTTACGCTTTCATTAGCTGACAGTGTGGTTGTTTTAAGGCTGACGGTATGTGGTGCATGAACACATGGAATTAGTCGTATTGTAGCAGTGCTCTTGATATCTGGATTACGGCTCCGGAAATAAGATGAACACTGCCTGTTTAACGCCAGTCGTGCCTCAGCATGAATTGTTTTTAGTGCTAATGTTGGCAAAAAGTCGACTTTAGGTCTGAATGCAGATATTGATTACAAGCTGACACTGATGGGCATGGTGCATTCATACTGATGGCAGTACACGTTAGTAGAACTGACAATGTGAATTCACTTCCTGTGCCATATGAAAAGAAAGTAATGAAAATTATTCGCCACTATAGGGATAAGAAGCCAATCGGCTCACCCAGTTTTAGGTGGAAAATGGTGCCCCATATGTGGGTCGTAGGATAAGAATAGATCCATTCCATCTGCAGGCTAGATGCTGTATGAGGCAACCAAACATGGGTTCAGTTTAGTTTGTGTTATAGCATCTTTAGGTTTACTGGTGTCTGGTTTCGTTACCATACGTTAGGTTAGTTTTCTCAAAACCAAGCTAAGTGATTGGCTCGTAATAAAGTTTTTAAAATGGCCTATTTTTATGTGGAGTCGGAGGTTAAATTTTCACTGAATTAACTTAGTACTTGGACAATGGCAGTTAAAATGATGTATTTATGTGCATGCATGCATGGCATCTGTTTATATATTTTTATGGTATTCTGTGGCTAAATGCATGCTGTTTGCTGCATGGATACTAACACATGATTGCAGGACGTGTAAAAGCCGAGCCTTGCAAGACGTTCCCAGAGCCTGCACCAAACGTTACCGACGTAGAGGACAGTATTAGAAAGATGCAACGTAACGATCCCGCACTAACTGAACTTAACCTTAATAATATTCAGGTGGGTAGTGGTGGTCAGTTCAGTATTTTTTGTTATTTGTTATACTTTTTCCTCGGTCTGGTCACTGATGCTAGTTGTTGTTAACTTGTTATAGTTTGTCCTACCAAAGTTTGTTATTCCTACGCTTGTGTCGGGAATTCTTCTCAAGTTAGTACAGTGCACATACTTCTGCCATGCCACATTGAAATTGGCACAGTGTCCTTGTCAGTTTGAAGCAGTTACATAGCCTTGACTTTTCCGGCACTGTGCTGTAACTGGATTCCCTACCTTACTTTCCAAGTCAGTTGACTCATAGGCTATATATAAATTACAAAAAACCTGTCTTTAGTTTCTCTCTGTGGTAAAATCATCCACTTCACAGCATATATTGACAAATTTTATTGTACATGCAAAACCTGGCTATTACAATAATGTTAGTAGCATGTTGTAAATGTAAAAGCTAGCTCATGTGTTTAGATTTTATAGATAATATTCTGGGTATTTGCTGTTTTACAACAAATAGAAACTGTGTGATGTATGTGTGATAATTTACTGTACAGATTTATTCTCTTAGATGCATTGACACTGTTTGTAGGGCATTAGATGGGGCATATAGCTTGTAAAAACTCCCCTCCAAATGATTATACTACACGGGGGTGTTAATAACAATCTCACCACAGTCA
>Ga0209782_1002560_pt1 | contig 10184 bp, 9 predicted proteins | sample WorMetmaBAHAMAS1_FD_187390 | JGI IMG/M metagenome (GOLD analysis project Ga0209782, IMG submission 187390) | Marine gutless worms symbiont microbial communities from Max Planck institute for Marine Microbiology, Germany - Inanidrilus... | ecosystem: Host-associated > Annelida > Digestive system >...
AAACTATACGTCTATCTTGTACTGTTTTCGAGTTATAGCGTGTTTTTCGTCGAAAGTGACCAATTTTAACCCACCCCACCTGCATTTGTCGCCCCCGTAGGGGGTGATCCCGTTCAAATTTCGCCATGATCTTTGGCATCAAAAAACTAGAGTCATGGGGCTAACGTGCGGCGTTGTTTGCGTGATCCTACGTTTAGCCGTTTTGATACAATACCGGAGTGTGACAGACACACAGACAGACAGACACACGACGACGGCATATAGCTGTCGCGCGGTAATAAAAACTAACTTAAACAAATTTACTGATAATTATCATCACCCAAATTGTCACACATCTACACAGATGAACAAAATTGTAAACATCCTGACAATGTATTTTTATCTGTGTAGATATCTTGTGTGACAGTTTGGGTGATGATAATTCGTAAATTTCTGGATCGCTTCAACAAATAAACAACAGCAATAAGTATAATGTAAGGCAGACAAACAATTCAGAAATGCATGCCACTTTATATACATCATATATCTTGCAAAGATTTTCAGTTCTGCAAACATCTTGCGAATAACTTGGGTAAATCTTCAACATTATGTCTATTCAAATATAGGCATAAATAAACTCCAGCATTAATCCAAAACTTATGTACCAATGACAATTTTAAACAAGTGTCAAAAAAAATAAATTTGGCAAAAGGCTGCATCGATGCTGCACAGCCAGTCAATGGCCAGCCAGTCGGAATGCTGATCGGCAACAATCTGGAAAATCCCGACATTATTTCCGTCAAAAATGCCCATTCCTTTGTGAGATCCACAGCTGCCTTGCTGGTCAGCCAAGCTGGAGCCATCGTACGATCCCCATTCCCCAAAGAACATGGCCGTCGCTGACGTGTATTACTCACATAGTGTTAATGAACGCAGGTTTTTCGTATTCCACACAACATCAATTTTAAGCTGATGTGTAAAATTTGGCATGCAAATCTTTTTTTGCATCTCACTGTTTGATGGGCATGTTGTAAAGTACTGTAGTATGGTAGTATGCAAAACAAATGCACAACTCGTACGAAATATGTGCATATGCAAATATGCAACTAACTTCACCGACGTTGCATTGCGCTTGTTTTCTTGCCTTACTCGTTTAATTAGTGTTCCATAATCAGGTGTTACGTGTTTGTTAAATTCACATTTATGCTCGCACAACATCAACGTAAAGCAAGATGTCTACCAACAAGATGACGGCTGTTGACTTCAACAAAATGACGTCACTCAACCGGCGACCATGTTCGTTGGGGAAGATCTGCTAGCCAGTCAACGGCTTCAAAGACTTCTGCTGTTCTAATTGGATGTAAGAAGTCTAGAGAATATTTAATAAGTCTGTGGTGGGATCTAAATCCCCATCTAACAAAATGGTTACTCTGCTGACACGAGTCCACATCTCAAATGACATCTCAACTGGTTCAGCCATTTTTGCACAGCTCATGGTTGTGTCCAACACACACAGACACACATTAAGTCTGAAGCAATAGGCCACACTATGCACTGTATGCAGGGGATGTGGACAAAAAGCTAGAAGATGGAAATTTAAAATTATGACTTACTATATTATCAGCCTAATCTCTCACATTACCAAATGAAAGACAGCAAGACAAAAGACTTCAAAAATTGCATAAATGACTGTAAGAGCAGCAAAGATCAAACTTATGCAGCATTAGGCTGATGGAGCCGATGCAGACATATAACCTAGAAGAACAAATTCACAAAAAACACGCAGAACACTCGCGAGAGTTATTTAAAGACTACAGTGTGTATCATTGCACCTAGGCACTGTACAATATTCGACGTCATCAGCACGTTCACGTGTTCCTCCAAGTGACGCTTTGGATCCTACAACACACATACGCCATGCCCTTAAGCCACATAACGCAGAGTATAAAATGTATCATATTCACGTACATGCTAGTGAGTCCCACACAATGTACATCAATGCATGTTGAAACCATATACCTAACTGACAGCTTCAGAAGTTGATCAAAAATCACTCAAATGCTGCTGAAGAGGACCACGTTAAAGGTGCACCTTCAAGCTGGGAAGTCTGTGGTGCAAAATGCTTACTATTTTCTGAGGCACTGTCTCTGGTTCAAAATGTCGTTTACAGATTGCCTGAGTTTCACATGGCCAATACCAGTTATATCATTTGGTTTCTTTGCCCATTGCATGATTAATAAGTTTCTATCATTGTCAGGCCAATTCTCTACTGCTCTTTTTCATCATTATAAAACCTGAATTAACCTGCAACATTTCTAAACTGTTAACTGATAATTACGCTTGGCATATAAGTACACACATCCACCCACTTAACAGCCCTTTGTCTGAGACTACCCGGGTGAAAAACTGATCTGGATTTACTGAAGCAAGAGGCAGTGGCAAGTCTGCACCTTGATAACCATGCCACCACCTCACCACTCAGTTTTTTACATGCCGGATGCCAACTAACAGTGTCAAAGCACTGAAGGTACAGCCTGCCATATAAGTAACAGCATAAATACCAACTGAGATCCCAGAAATAAAACCAGAAGACCAGTGTACCTGCTTTCCGACATTCTTGATGGCAAGTTGTTCCGGCGTCATCTTTTCCTCCTCTTCAAGTGACTGCAAACAAAGCATGTATTGTACTCGTCATGCCAAACCATGCAATAAATTATGTAACAACTTTATTTTGTTGCACAATTCTTCCATAATGCCTGCTAGTAAACTAAAACAGCTGCAAGGAACTTCAAAACTATCTGTTCAGTCCAGGACAAGGACAGCGGTAGACTGTTCACAACAACAAAAAATATTGTCAGGTCTCATGTCACAAACACATCAGACACGTATATAAATTGCTGATTTAAATAAAAATTCACCCATAACTTTTTTATTTATCTCGCTGACAAACAGATGAATTGTGATAAAACAGCAGAGTTAACAAATGAGTAAGTAAATGGAGCACTTTATAATGTGTGCAATACTCATTTCCAAAGCACTCAAGTACGGTAATGTTAGCGAGGCATCAGCCACGTGTATCCACATGAAATGAGCCACACATGTCTTTACTCTCCAGCTACACAGCGTCACTGCACTTAACAGGGTGACCACTCTTTTTCAAAAATGATTTTCCATGACTTTTATACATGACCTATCGGCACAGCATATTTTTTCTCGAAATTAACGATAAAACAGATCAGTGCTCAGAAATGGGAGCATTGGCTTATCTGTTTGATATTCTGTAAGAAATGGTGTCATCTGTTTGGACACAGACAGGAAGAAAGCCAATCTCAAGGGTACTAAGTGATTTGCACAGCACTGCTTGATAGTTTCATATGACTTGGTTTTGGGACCAGGCACCTTTCCTTCTGTAATGGCTTTCACATACTGACGTAATTGTGGTAGCAGCTCAATAAGCCTTTCACAGACTGGTGCGTTCTCCTACCACCTGTGCTTGCAAAACTTCATGGGGAAGTTGCTTGTTTTGGTCACAGTTGTGAAGTCTTCACGTCGAGCCGGTGTGTCTTTAAATAGCCAGTATGCAGCTGATAACAGCCTGTCAATTTCCCAGCCAGATGATTTTGCCCCATCCTGGAAAGCACCATTCACCACATGCAGTCCACAGCTGCCTACATTCAACAGTGTAACATTTGAATTTCTTCTCAGTTAACTCTGAAAATTCTCCAGAAATTTCCAGTTGACGTTGGGCCCATCCATGGATACCTGCAGTATCTTGTTTAACTGAAAGCCCGTAAGTGCAGAATGAAAGTGAGCCAACAGATCCATAGCAGCTGCATGGCCCATAAATTCAGACCCTACATATCTGCTGCTCACCTGTCTGCCGACCCAGAGGCGTGCATGAACATCCATTTGCTTACGCTTTGTAATGCAATTCAAGCTCTCATCGAACATCACCACTACATCCCCACCATCGTTTATACGCTGCATCAAGAGATTCTTAAAGTGAGGTGCAATCCCAAATTTCGTGAGGTAGTGACACTTGGTTCGACCACAGGTAAACTTTTCGGCAATTTTACTGTCTGGAAACATTTTCCAAAAAATAATCCCAGCTTCGTCACAAGACCGTTCGGAGTAGTGCGATATCGAGACTTTCAGCGCCCATAGTATTTCAGCACGTAATGTCTCAGATGGAGTTACGAGTGTGCTAAAGCGTTCGACAGCAGAAGCACTACCACTAGGACGCTCAAGGGTAGTGACCATACTAGAACTTGAACTACTCGTTGATGCTGCACCAGGGTTGCTTGGCTTTGCAGCAGATGCAGAACAAAGGAGACTATGGCATATAATATTGAAATCCAGTACTAATGAGGCCAAACATAGAGCAACTTTACTGATGCAACCAACCAGCATTAATACCTTAGCTAAACTTTGATATAGGCAGCAACCTAAGCCACCTGGCCCAATTATTATTATTCAAAAAAACAATTCACCTTGTTGTAGTTTTTTGCCAGTTCAAGCATGTCTTTGATGGTGGTTTCATTGCCGCAGCAGTGCGTTTGATATTCGTCCAGTTTCAGTCCATCGATCCAACTCTTCTTGTGTAGGTTCAACAGCATCTGCAGCAATTATCATTCATTACGTACCATGAGTTTTCTTCAGAAAATCAAGTTAGCTGTACCATCAAATTAAAATTCTATCTATACTTGAGGTTCACATACTGGCATGTGAATCTTGACAAATGGCCACTCAAACTGAGACATATTCAGAATGACGTATTTTGTGTCGAGCGGGACATATAACATTAACTCAATCAATCAATCAATCAATCAATGACATGCTGGCAATCAGTCAAACACTGAGAAAGACGTTCTGTTAAACAAAAACTTCGAAGAACCAGCTAATACAGGATTATCTAGAAAGCAATATACAAAATTAGAGAATAAAAAGATCAAGTTATGCCGGTATGCCATTGACTCTAGGCCAGTATATTGTTATGTCTGTCTGTTCAATTTTTACTACACGACACTATGTTAGCGCAGTATATACTATTGTTGTGTCTGTGTGTGTCTGCCTGTATGTATGTGGTACAGGATTTAACTGTGAATTTGTTAATAACTTAATATTCACTATTTTCTGCCGGCATGGTGTAATTAACTGGCAGTAACAGTACTAACAAAGTGACTTAAGGCATATCACCTTCTGTTCCAGCTCATTCTTTCGGTAGTTGATACCAATTGAGTAGTAATGCCTGTTCAGGCCATGTATTAAAGCCTACATAACACATAATGTAATTCAACCAGAGTTCTGGTTTGTCACGATAACCACACAGTATGCTATAGAACTTTCGGCAATATTATAATACATTATACTGACTCAAGTTGTAGTCATTAAATCATACATTTCTCCGTAAACAAAGATTATTATTACATCAACAAAGGAAGACATCACAGCAACGAACAAATATCTACATGAATTCTAGCTCAAACACATGGTACAACCACTGGTATACACGGAGCGCATCTGACCTGAATGGACGGCTTATTGAGGTGTCCGAGGTTTGACGTGGCTTGTCGCGGCTCCTGCCCGAGCACCATCATGTTGGGGTTTATGAGTCGGAATGCATCGATCACAACCTGACAAACCAGCAGAAACCACCCTTAGCATCCACAGTCAGCACCATACGTATGGCATACGATCTTGAACTATTTCTGGGTACTGGCATGATAAGACGACCAGCAGACACGAAGTAACACTCTTTCCTTCAGGAATCTGGTTGGTGGCAAAAAGGGGCAAGGCCAGTGCTTCATTTCACTACTGTGATACTGTTTATTGAATGACATAAAGGAACAACCACCCTGCAAAAAGTGTGTTGCATAATTACTCACAAACATTTTGATGATGATATTCATTTAATGGCCTCTTTTCCAGGACAACCTGGGTAAACTTGCACCAGAGAGGTAAACCATTCTGAATGTTAATGAAGAGATTATTAGGTGGCAATGGCATCAGCTGGACTAAATGCAAATAATATTTACTTTGATCCAGACAGATACTACACAAGCACCTCCTCATTATTCGGTCGGTTGGTTGATTAGGGTTTACAGCACTTTCACGTGAACATGGCAATATTGCACCTTACAAGCATTATATCTCCCCATTCATTTTTGTGGAATGGTAAAGATGACCGAAGGACAGAAATCCCCAAGCTTCATCAATATGTAACTTAAGTAAGTAAAATTTGCATTTATGTAAAAGAAACTGACCTCCAACAAAATTTTCCAAATTTTGTGAGTTTCAAGAAAGTGGGAACCCTGTTGCTGTCAGCATTTGTTTAAATGCCCACTATGATTACTTAGTACAAATCAGGAAATAATACATTAAAAACACCTTTACCTTTTCATGATTTTTTGCCATGTTGGCATTCAGAACATACTTCTCAGCACTAAAAGGTGTCTAGTACAAATCATTTTAGCTGCAACAGTCATGAAAGAGTAACTAGTTTCCACTCTTTGTTCTTCTTCCTCATTGTAAATTGAAGTCATCTAGACCAGGATACATGCCACCAAAGTTGGAGTATAAATATATGGCTCTAGAAAAGTAGCCGACTGCTCTAACTCAATCCTGTACTCCATGCAACAAATACAATATCATGCACTCACCTTGCCTTTGACACTCTGTATTGGGTCAACAACTACAGCGACAGCTCGTTCTGACAGAGCCTCAAAGCTCTGCTGTGTATTGATGTCCACACCTGATAACCAGCAGCCGAAGCCAGGATGAGAGTGATACCAGCCAACGACCATTTCGGGCCTGCAACAAATGAGACAATATAAGCTCAAGAAAACTCGAATGAGCATGAGGGGATATTCGATTAATGAATCCAGATTCGGATACATAGTGAATCCAAATACAGATTCAGTAAAAAAGTGCATTCTATTAACAAATCCTAATCTGGATTTGGATTTGGTGAATCCTGCTTGAATCCCATTTCACTTGTGACGATGAGTGCTAACAATTATAAATGACTTAAGAAAGACATCTATAGCAGCAACTGCTGCAAGCAAAGAGCATCTTGGTAGTAATTAAAATGTGCAAAATAGCACCGAAAATGACATAAACAAACAGTGACGTCATATTACATCACTGTTGTATTCAATTTGCCAAGTAAATCCCAATCTAGATTCACTACGTATCCAAATCCGGATTCGTTAATTCAATATCCTCTAAGTTACTTTCTAATATGTACAACACTGCACTGGTGGCTTGGCAGTTAAATCCTTATGATGTTGTCTCTGCAGTAAATGGTTAGCGGCTTTATAAAGAGTTCAACCTGCAGTCTGGCTGGACAATCTGTCTTGAAATTATTATGCAGTCAGATAAATTTTCATGCAGGACAGAAGGCTGATTGGTCTTAAAAACAAAATACCAACATCAACAGACATATAATGTCATAATGCTTTTGAAGGAAAGTGTTAAATAACATAAACAGGACGTGCTAAACAAAATCAGCAAGAAATACAGACCTGCCAGTCTGTTTCAGCATATCAAGCATTTTAGCTTGAAATACAGGATCAACCGCCTCAACACTCACGCCCTGTACACAATGCCACAAGTCATGCACAAAAACCGTATCTACTAACTGCATGCATCAATGTGTTATTCAACACGAGCAATTTGAAATTTCATATTCCTTAATGTCATCAAATAATTCAACTTCAGCTACAATTATATAATTATTTTTTTAAACGCATCTGTGGGCTACTGATTAAGATATGATGCATGCTAAACACATCAATGTATATGATACAACAACCATCAGCTGGCAGTTATGCTTTCATATATTGTGCCAACTTGCTAACTCCAGTTAATAAATATTTAACATTTAAAATAAATAAAATACTTTACTGGCAGACAATGGACACTGGATGGTTTAACCTAAGGCAGATGACAAAGTAAACAGCACACACATTAATTCCAAATTATCCGAGACTGAATGCAGACCGTGCCAGACTGAGGCATTGCAAACACATCAATAACACGAACGGTGTAATCGTCAACAAATTCGCCAAGCATCAGACCCATAACCTCCATTGGCACACCCGCACGACCATGTTTCAGCATCTACAAATAAAAGAATGAAACAACGCTAATAAATTCAGTCCCGTAGAACAAGTGAATATGTGCCATATTGCTACAGGTACCCAAATACAATAACAATGGCTAGTATGCCAGGCGAACTAGCCAGTGTTATATTCATTCAACAAAAAATAACTTAATGTTGTGTAGAAATAATCAACAGTTTTCAAAATTTCTGATGACCAACATAGTTAACAAGGGTCACAAACAGTAAATAGCAATGATACATCACAATTCAACCAGTGATTCTGCATTTAAATAAAAACAATTAGTGAATAAATAGTTAAATATCTAACACACTATCATGAATATGTACTGCAATGAACCTTCAACAATGCCAGTGATGATATATAGACTTGTTCAGCAGTATCAACTGCAGGTGCATCACCAGATGGCGGCTGTTGCACAAAACACACATTCACCCAAGTAACAACTCATATCACATCAATTACTAAATAATTTTATTAACAGAAAACTACAACATTTCTATCATTACAGATATCTGTGACCGCTACCTGCCGGGCAATTGAAAAAAAAGGAAATGCTGTTAGCCTCTCCTGCAGAGGCAGTTGTAAAGACCTAATCGGGATCACTGAGGAAAAACAAACTGGGAATCATTGATGCAGCTGGGGCTACCATCAATAAAAATGAAAAAAATAATAATATGTGAGACTTACTACACCTCAGGCAGTTCATAAACGAGCATCAAAAGGGCTCGCACTCTAAGAAATTTTAGAGAAATAACTTCTCAGGGTGTTATGGCATTACTGTCATATACCCAGCTCCTTCTGCAACGTCCGGACCATCTTATGGACTCTAACTTTATCACAAACTGATATTTTATTACTGTGTTGTAACCATTTTGTGTTCTGTCATGCTTGGTCATTAAACGAATATGCTGTGTTACATCAGAATATACACCATGTTCAGGAAAGAAACAGAACTTCTCTTCTTGAACATATCTTCACAACTACCAGTAGTTTCTCACTTTAATGTCATAGAATAATTAGCCTTCAAGTTTGTCATACTGTCCAAAAGATAACTAGCCCGACATAAATATTCTTTGCAATTTAAAACACAACAAGCATTGCACATTATCAACAATATATAGCACTTATAAACTACTGTCAATTCCTAGATAATCAGCTGGAGTTCTGCATTAAAAGATGTGCAGTGGTGTCTCTCTACATAATTATACTGCACATTAAATTTTGTGATATCTGCAACACAGCAACAGTGCAATACTGAAGACTAGATTACTACTAGAGAAACAACAGAACAATAAAAATGAAGTGAACCAAACAAACCTGCATTCCACCAAGACCACTCTGGCCTAGTCCTCGCATTAACTGCTCCATTTTAATTGCTACACACACAATTCACCAGAATCACAGCAACTTCTAACACAGTGGCCTATCCACGATCGGTATTTGTTCGTTTTAGACAGGCACGCGTTATATAGCAGTTCTATATCTTACTGTATCATATTGGTCGTCTGCCTGTAAGAGCTGTATCATGCATGCCAATACTACTACACATGCACTGACATCAACAGTGACATCACCATGTCATTGCCCCTGAGATCACAGTATAAGGCTGTGTATGAGACTGATGGCATGGCGGCTGACAAGAGAGCATGCATCAATCACTGCTTGGCATTACAGACAGCGTTACTAAGTTACGGACAGTTTAATTTAGTGGTGTAATGATTTTATGCAGCGACACCGAAGACACCTTTTTGCTGATATCGAGTCGACATCAAAATTGCGATTTTGAATAAGCAAATTTTTGATTTTTATCAAATTAAATATCTTTTGTGGATCAGGTGAAAGCAGATTAAGTATAATATTCATTTTCATGACTTGGTGTCCTAATGCACATTGCACAAACAACTGAAAGTGGAATAATGCATAAGGTCAAGGTAGTTGATGTGACAACTGTAAATATGTAAATTGTTTGCAGTTAAAAGAATTTGTATCAGATGCCTACTTCTGTTGATAATATGCAGTGATTGTGTTTCTTCTCATGTAAATATATATATATACATTCTATGCCAGATTCCGCCATTT
>Ga0209782_1002561_pt1 | contig 10184 bp, 5 predicted proteins | sample WorMetmaBAHAMAS1_FD_187390 | JGI IMG/M metagenome (GOLD analysis project Ga0209782, IMG submission 187390) | Marine gutless worms symbiont microbial communities from Max Planck institute for Marine Microbiology, Germany - Inanidrilus... | ecosystem: Host-associated > Annelida > Digestive system >...
ATTTTACATATGTATACACATTATATGTATCTGTATTATGTAGTATATGTATCTGTCTATCTACTGTTTTAGGCTTAGTTTTATAGTTCTTTATTTTGTATATTGTCTCTGCCATGATGGCAAATAAAGATTATTATAATAATATATGATAGGACAGGATGACCCGATCCGCCTTGTCTCCGTTTCTTGTGAAAAATACTGTGATTTAAGCAGTCTTTTAATGGAAACGAAGAAGTAATATTGCAAGTTTCAAGGGCGAGGGGGATTTAATTCCAAACTGTGGACTAGGCTAGGGTGACAAGAAACATTTGAAAAATGTTGGGCCCATTCACCACTGCGAGCCGCCTCACGCCCATTCACCATATGTCGCTAGCGGTATTGTCGCGCGCCGCCTGCGCATCGATGTCCACGACAACGCCGACAACGACAACGACAACGCGTGACAGAGGGGACAGCTATGGCCCCATGGAATGGGCTCAATAATAAGAGCGGTATACACTTTAGAAAGGTGGCAAAGATGAGGACTGCCTGGAGTCGATACATACCGGTGTCGGAGGCCGGTGGTAGCGCCAAGGCGGTGCGCGACGGCGGCGTCGGCGTGTTGGCGACCCGCGAACCTGACGCCGGGTAGAGACATCGACGGAACGTGCGGTCAGCTGGGGCAGTGCATCCGGGAGTCTGGAAGGTGAGTCGTGACGACGTGACGCCGTTCCGCTCCACCTCGACCCAGTACTTGGAGTTGTACGTCACACCGCGCAGAGTGTAGTTCGCCTGCGTCCGTACCAAACGCTCAATCAGTACACTACGTTACATCACAACTACTTATAGCGGCCCGACACTTCAAGGTCCACTGGCGACAGTTCTACAGAATAGCGTCCGGATATGATTGTCGAAATAAATGAAATTTCAGTTTTCGCCCAAAATATTGCCAGTGACGAGGCAGACCGGAAGTCTTCAGGTAGACTGTTCCGGAGTCGCGGTAAAGCTTAAATTCCACGGAAGCAGTTTCCTCGTAGCATCCTCGTGATATTCTTGCGAGGATGTTGCTAACATGTCACGAGAAAATCGGACGTGTCGGACAAGAATGCTACGAGGATACTCGCGAGGATGTCCGCAACAAGTCGTGCGTGTCGACACGCGCGACATCCTCGTAGCATCCTCGCGAGGAAGTCGCGCGTGTCGGGCGTGCCGGCAAGGATGTCATGAGGATTTACGAGGAAACTCCGTGGAATTTAGGCTTAAATGAGCAGTCGCCCATCGCCGACACTAACAAGTCGTGAATGCGGACGACAAGACGACAAGAAATCTGGAAGCAGACGACCGACGTCGATTTTTCGACGGCAAGTCGTCACAACATCACCGTCGTCGTCGTTTTATTAGCGCGAGATGTAATATATACATCTCGCGCTATGCTACGATGTCAGTGTCCGTCTGTCTGTCCGTCTGTCCGTCTGTCTGTGACGGAAGTGCTTTGCGCATTATAGCTAATTTAGGTTTCAAATTCCGATCCCAATTTCCCGCGCATTGCGGTCGCGGTGCATGCGGACGGGCGCGAGGGAAGGGATCGTCGCCGGGAAGACTGGAGGGATCATCTCGCGCTATGCTAGCCATTTCTAGGCCTTCTTGTCTGTTCGCTGCAAGTACAGTTCTCAGCTGTTGCAGACAGACCCGCGCGACGCGATTCTTCGTTTCCAGTACGATGTATACACAGCAGAGCGCTGAGTGCGATAAACAAGTGACGGTCGTCGGTCTGTTGTCAACAACAGACGTACATGGCTTTTTCAAGCCTATCGCGCTGTACACAAAGCTGGACGGTCAATGTAATAAACTATTGGCCGTCGTTCGTCAACCGTTGACAACCTCAGACGGGTCGTGGCGAAATTTTTTCTAGAAGTCCGCAGTTACTAGGACGTCACACGAAGTCGTAATTAATTACAGGAGTTTATCGCTTCCACTTATGTGCTACAAATTTTAGTCAGAAAAGTATGAGTAGGATAAGTTTGGAACTGGTGAATCAATTATTGCGACTACAATAAACCGTGTTGCTCATATGCCAGAATTGTAAATGACATAAAAATCGGTCACGCAATATCAACACACCGAATACGTTGACTACAGACCAGCAGAAACGAAGAGAATTTGAGCGACTTTTTATTTCGACCACTCTACTGCATTTCGTCGAAATTAAAATGTGCCGGTTTTTGCGTCTGCGCATCAAAAATATTGAACGTTGCGCGTGGCAGCGTGCGTGTGTGCGTTTCCTCTATCTGGTGAACCTGTGTGTGAACCCAATAGACAAATACTTCATTATTGATGATGTTTAAACGCCAAGATTCGTTCATTTTCGCCGCGAATCGAGTTCAAGAAAAGTGCGCGTTGTTGAAATGAGCATCAAGCTGTCTTTTCATTCCTGTCTGCATGTAAAAATAGGCTGCGCGTTACGCATAACGGTGCCATTTCGCGTAATGGTAATCTCTATTCACCACAAAAATGGCAGCAAAAAAGAATAGAGAATATGCTTAACTCATCACATCGGCTCGCACATAATGACAAAGTTAAACAGACTACAGCTTACCACATTCGTCAGCGGCTGTACTAGCAAATAAGCGGCATAATAAACTGCTAGAGCTGGTATATGACAGCGACAACTGACTACGTGATCTCACTGTGATTAACAAACTGTAATCGGATTACGTTATGTTTCCCAAATACTTGCATGGTTTTCCAGAAACGACACATTACTAATGACGCAGTTGAGTTACTGTCCAGGTTACATGTCCGAAACAACAAAGCATTCTTCATCCTCTCACTCAAACCCTCTGAAAGCATCTCAAAATCCATTTGTTTCGGTCTGCATTTAACAACTCCCTAGCGACCAACCCAGCACTCCTGATTCACTACGCTTACAGGATTATGCGATTTATTAATTTTACTTATTTACTTATCAAAAGCGTACAGGAGATAATTAACTGATCACTGATCAGAGCTTGTACTCGTATTAAGCTAGTCCTTGTATAGCTAGACTACGATATTTTCAAACTTTTTGAAAATCGGTTTTATTTGCCGAGATTGTGATTAAACTAGAATACCTAGCGGTATATGGTCGCGCCTCAATGGGCTCTAAACACAATAGCAAATTTGTGCTCCCGAAAAAGTGGGCCAAAGTTCACCAACAATTTTTAGGGTATGCTACCCCCTAAGTCCTCCCATCACACCAAATTTCATCGAGATCGGTCAAACCAGCTTGGAGATAGGGGGGTGTCAATTGGGCCTCGGACAAAAAAATTTATTCTGTCACGGACGGACAGAAACGTGACGACTTGAGTCGCGACTCGCAGCGTTCTAGAGGCGCGACTAAAAATAAGTGATCGTTTTTTGAAAGACGATGTAAACCCATTTTGCTCTTACATACATCACGTATATTATCGCTATCAATAAACGATAACCAACGAATAATTGCTAAAAATGTAACAAAAATAATGGTCAAAAAATTTCTACAAAAGGCAAAAAAGCCGAATCATGTAGACAGGTAGGGCCGATTTTCCAGGGGAGGGAATTTAATGCGACACTCGACTGTAGCCGATAAAACGATAGGCGCTGTCGCATCTGTATGCGCAGTTGTATTGTATTCGCCAGGTGGCGCCTATGTAATACAAGGTTCACTGGGGCCATCCACCCATACAAGTCTTCATAAAAATATGGAGTTTCGGGGGTTCAACGCAAATGCGAAACAGATCTGGCCCCTTCAAAGAAAATTGGTTCATTCGTTATTGTCTTGTATATGCTATACGGTACATTTCATAGCGACCAGATTGTTGTACTTTAATTACAAACAGGCATGTTTAAACATGGATCTGAATGAATCAGTTTTGCAATTAAAGTGTCTGCTATAATAACAAGAAGCATTTGAAAAATGTTGGGCCCATTCGCCACTGCGAGCCGCCGCACGCCGCATTACCATTCACCAGGTGTCGCTACTGTGGCGTCGCACGCCGCCTGCTCATCGATGTCCACGACGACGACGACGACGACGACAACGCGTGACAGACGGGACCGCTATGGCCCCAAAGAATGGGCCCAATGAAACTTGATTGACATTAGAAACGTATTAACTGATACTGCATTTAACATCGGCATTTATAATGCGCATATAGCCAGTCGCAAGGACCGAATCCAAGGCGTGCGTTAGGTCCGTATTGCGCTTAATATCTTCATTACGAGTCGACAGCAAAAATAACGACATTGTGTATGAAATATTGGCATTCAGTAGTCACGTACGATACGTTAATTCATGATAGGCCTCTATAATCAATACAGGTAAACGAAGGGCGAGCTATGAGTCACTGATAACAAACTGGCAGCCCATTGCCTCATGAGGAGGCCGTTGGGGTTGGAACTGTTGGCCCTGTTCGATAACTATGACTAACTACAATAGCCAATAACATAAATAACTTCGACATATACTGCATCGCAAAATGTTGTACTATCATAGGCTAGATCAATATTTTGCGATGCAGTAAACGTTATTTACACCGTGTTCCAAAAAACGTCCACATTTTATGGTCTGAATAACTCGGACAAAAATCAACTGATGTGAATAATTCTGGCTTACGCAACTGTGAACAAAAATTTCGCACGTGATAATGAATCTGTCTGACACACGTGAACAATGTCACCACTGTACCTTGTAAAATGCAGAACTCGCGCATCTGATCGAAGTTGCGTTGCTTCCCTTAGGCCGGAGTATTAAATAGCCAGTTGTTTGTCATTATGGCAACTTAAGTTTCACATAAGCAACAATGGAGAAAATATTAACAGTGTCCATCTTCGGTGTTTTTAACATACACTTCAGTTATCTTTATCACAAAGTGATCGCATTATCCACCATGCGTGATGCTCAGCTCATTATTACGAATTTGATGAATGTAGGATGTGATGCGTGCGCATATAGACGCTATAGCGTAGCCTACGTCACGCCCTGTGATTGCCACCGACGTGTATGCTAGATAGCCTAATTATTGTTTTAGTTCACAGAGGAGCCGCAGTGAACAGTTTCTCACGGATGAATAAAATAAACGCAATTGCATACTCTGAGAATTTGTCCAGTTACACCTGCGAATGCTCAAGACAATTTACACGTATGTTGAAAATGACTTCCTAACTCGACTTTTCTGCTCTTCGCAAACTAGAGTGGTAACATTTTACAACGTTCCCGACAATTTCAGAAACATCATTTATGCCAGGTTTCTTCAGGTACACTGTTAACTTCTGTGAGAAAGTTATAGGCCTATCTACTACACAGACTTTTGCCCAATATGATAGCTTATATAGATAGCTGTATCAAACGCTAATCGGTGTATAGCGCGGGGAGCGCGATTGTTAAAGGTGTTGGTCACATTCGCATTGTATAGCGTTTTATTTTTTATAGACCTATACCTTCAGACGCAGCAGCCAGCCAGCCACTAGCAAGCGCCGGACGAGATCGATCGATTGCAGTGACGAACATCGGGTGGATGTGGCACACGTTCTATAGCAGCACCGATAGGTCAAACGCCGATGAATGGACAGATCATATAATAACTCGCGCCGCAACAATAGCCGTAAATATTGGCGACAGGTTTTTTAGGCGAGACGCATATGCACAAAGCGTTATACTGTAGGCCTATAGCACGATGTTTGCCCGACAGACGCCGTATTGTATTTTAACGGATACAGCATCGAGTTATTTACAATTTACTAGCCAGATTTCTTGGTGCCCAATATTAGCTTCAGTTGGCTTACAGCAGTCGTGCTCGCCGTACGAATTAGTGATCCACACAGCTCTCTGTAGTTACAATAAAAGAGGAATTCACAAGTTTAATTAAAGTTATTAACTGAATAGATCGAACAGCGCCATTAACAAATGAGCTCGAAGGTCTCGTATGACATTTGAAAGCTATTTAAATTTTCTATTTGGAGAAATGCAGCATATTTTGCCAATGTTTCACACACGAACATGAAATCATACATGGGCAATGATTTCAACTGTCGTCACTTATTTGAAGGACTGTTTGCTCGAGGTCACGGGAAGTGACGTCTACATATAGCAAACAACTTGTAATATCTTGGCAACTATACGAGATAGGAATATGGTTGTTACCTGCCTGTATTTGATTTGATGTAGGGAGCGTTCGTCATCATATTTTATCTCATCTTAACTGAACTGAACTGAACTGAACTGTCAAGTTCCCTTCAGTTCAACTCAGAGTAAATGAGATGAAATAAGACGAGATTCAACGATGTGAAACACGGTTTTACAGAGTGCGCCAAAAATCTACTGTGAAGCGCTTTAATTTTTCTAATTTTTGGACCATCAACATGCTGGAAACATGGCATGGAACCGAATTCCAGAATTCGAAAGCTATAATTTAATTAAACATTAATAGGAAATTCCATGCCGGGAGTCGACCCAATGGTCAGCATAACTGTGCCCGTCCAGAAGTGGCGCCCTTTCAGAAGCAATCGCTATGTGGCTGCACCACAGAGCTGTTATCTGTGGGGACATACCATTTCGCCGTGCAATGTTATTGTCATTGTCAGCCGGTCTAAACGAATGCATTAATGCAACCTCGGTCCGTATCGACCTAACGTCCACTATCGGCCTATTAGTCTGCAACAACGTATAGGAAATTAGTTAGTTGCTTAACATTTAACGTCATTTTCTATACGTTTATTTACGGTTGCGACTGGCTGCGAGCGGCGAAGTTTTTGTGCAAAAAGAGCGATAAATTCGGGTTCAGGGTTATGGTTACTGTCAAAGTAGTGTTAGATGTCGGCAGATAAGCCGATAGCGTCCGTCAAGCCGATACATCAATTACTAATACCCTTCGTCTCTGTATCCTGAGTGAAACAGTGAGTCGTTTGCAGCTGGCGAGCTGTGTCGGACTATAGACGTGGTCCGTCTGTCTGGTGTTGGAGATGGCGGATGGGATGGGGTGAGGTGGGGTCGGTGGGGTACCTGGGCGGCGGCGCTGTACTCATTAACCATGCAACACGTACAGCACGCGACGACACGGACCGGCTCGGTATACTGTGTGGCCTTCACAGTTTAATCGCCTGACAAGCACCTGTTGCATAATTCACCGTGCCTCGATCGCTCTCGCACAAGCGTCGACGCGACGGCCGCCACGTTGCGCCGTCTTCGCTGCTCCGTACCAGTTGGTTGCCAAATGTGTGCGGCGAAAACGCGCGGCGGAGTGTCAATTCGGCGAACGTGGCTTCTCCTATGCAGGGCCTTCTCAGGGGCGTAGCGACGGGGGGTATATCGGCATATATACCCCTCCCCCAAAATCAGCCTACCTTACAAATTTTTATGTGGTTACTGGTTGTTTTCTCTCCTTGATCGGCGATCATCCTATTCTGCACGTGGGACGTTAACATGTTTTGATTTTTAAATTGGAATGACTAGTTAAAATTTATACCCCCCCCCAAATGAAATTCCTGGCTACGCCCCTGGGCCTTCTGCGTGGAATACTCTACCAGATCATGTACGACAGACGACTAACACCACCACATTCAAGAGACGTCTTAAAACTGTTCTTTTTCGAAGAGCGTTTTTGGACTAATCGTAGTTTTGCAACCATTTCAATTTCATTTCGGTTTTTATTTTTTCCTCTATTTTAGTACTGTTAAACGCTTATTTTATGTAAGCGTATTCTCTATGTACTGTACGATGGGCTGATCTTACGACACTGTGGCGAGCGCACAGCGTGAATTGCGGCTGAAGCGGAGCTCTAGTATCGGCTGAATGGGTGGAAATACATTCGTAATCATTGCAGCTATTTGTCGTTTCAACGCAAACGGTAATATATCGGAAACGGTATGAAATAGAGATACAGTTAAGACGTAATACTAACATGAAGTCATATAATTAGGGTCTGTCGAACAGCGATGGTCTCAATGACCTTGCACGATTCTCAAGGTCATTTCTGTTTTGCTTTCAAAGTACAGACATATACTTAGACCTCTGGACTTCTCACCGTCCGCCCTTCACTACTCGTCACTGTTGGCGACCACTCATTATTCACTGCTGGACCTCGGCTCTGGGGACATGCTACCTGAAGATGTCCAGTCTGCTTCGTCACTGGCAATATTCCGCTGAAAACTGAAATTATATTTATTTCGACACATATATCCAGACATTATTTTGTATAGAACTATCGCCATAGTGGACCTTGAAGTTCCGTTTTTATACTCACGCCACTGCAAATAGCTGTAATGTAATGTTACCAGACAGACACACAAATTCGCAGACGCAGCTGAAAGCCATGACAACTTCACGATTTTTTGACGTTCACATCATTTACAGTCAGTCGCTAGGCTTGTACAGTTATTGCTGGTTCTGCGTATGCGACTGCACAGACGTAGGCTATTATTTAATGTCACGCACAAATTCGATCGAAAACATTTCCGATGGACGTTATTTTGTCTCCTGACAAGGCTGACAGACCACGACGATCCTACCTGATAAGTGAGCACAACGTTAGCGTTTGAAACGCGCAGATGGTGTGCGGTATGTTTAATGGAAGCAAATCACGATAGTATGCCAAAATAGTAACTACGTTCTGTGAATCAACAGAAGTCATTAACACCGATTTGGTTTATAATGCAACTTAAGAAAGACCAGTTATGTTCTCAGAAGCAAACTGTATAGCTCACGCGCTTACGGTGGCGTATCTATTTTATATGCGCTGAAATTAACATTAAGACGGTATAGAAATGCAATTTTTTAAAAGTATAGTAAGAATGCCAGTATGTCATTGTTTTTGAATTGCCAAGTAGTACTGCAAAAGTAAAGATCGAGAGGTTCTTGTTAAGATATAAATCTACAGGAAATGAATTTTGTAACTTCTGCTGTCATATCTAAATGCCTTGTAGCTAAACCTTTCGTAATCTTTACTCACCGAATATCTCAAGGTAGACCTTTGCTGTTCTGTAGTGGTCAAGTTTTGTAGCAGCCTAATTTTACCTAGTTAAGATATGCATGTGTAGTTCTTGGTTACTTAAGATTTTCTTTTCTATTCTATTTTGCTTATTTATTCTTTTTCTTTTGTTTGTACTACCTTAAGGTGAACAAAGTTGATTAATAATAGTATAAATTCAACTAGAATTGCGTGGCAAAGCCTAGCGTGTAGCCCGTCCGGCATAGCAGTGTCTAGCAGTGCCGCCACTAGCGAACGCAGTTCAACTAACTCATAATCTCTAGACTAATGGACCGAAGTTTACCAAAAGTATGGTCAGATCTATAATCTACGGTCAAAATCTACCATTTGGTTAAAAATTCATAAAAATCTGATCAGTGAATCCTGAGATAATCGGTCTCCAGGATATCATTTTTAAATATGAAAGAAGAAAAAAATTTCACAAGCAAAACATATAGCCCTTTCGACAAGCATGCCAAGTAGGCTAAATATTGTAAAGCGTTTATTTACCCACACCGACCGACAGTAGCCAATGCGTAGGTAGAGCAACGGGTGACATCTGTAACTTTGTATGTTTGTGTGTGTGCGTGTGTCCACGGTCTGAAACCAAAACGACCTGAGCTATTAACACGGCAACTTGGTAGACATACAGTGCACGGCAGTCGCTCGACATTCGCTGGCCATGAACTAGTCAAAAGGTCAAAGGTCAAGGTCACGCGCTTATCAAATGAGCTGCCCCGCCGGCGTGGGTATGCATGACTGCTTTTGTTTACGTCGGTTTAAAGGTCTTGGTTTTCCGTTCCGTCTGTTGTCTTTCCGCGAGCGGATAACTCCGTTGGCGACAGCAGTATACGAAGGACATTAAATCAATTTGGGTTTATTTCTCTGGCGAGCGGCGAGACGGCGCGGACATGATGACATTACGCGGCGGCGCGACGACGGTCATGCATTAGACAAAGTAGATTCATGAATTTTCTACGCGGGACGGCGGCAGCCGCGGCCCATTAGATGTCGGTCGAATCGGCGACGTTTGACCGACACGTACCTTGGGACCGCGCGACCAGGCGGTGTTGACGTAGTAGGCGTCCGGATCGTTGCAGTGCGGCAGCCGGTCGTCGACGTTGCACGTCTTGCGAGCCCAGTGCACGGTGAACTCCAACATCGACGCCGATCCGCCGCCGGAAGTCTTCTTTCCAGAGTCTCCGACGGCCGCCCAGTTCCACC
>Ga0209782_1002562_pt1 | contig 10181 bp, 3 predicted proteins | sample WorMetmaBAHAMAS1_FD_187390 | JGI IMG/M metagenome (GOLD analysis project Ga0209782, IMG submission 187390) | Marine gutless worms symbiont microbial communities from Max Planck institute for Marine Microbiology, Germany - Inanidrilus... | ecosystem: Host-associated > Annelida > Digestive system >...
ACAAACTGGTGTTACACAAAAATGGCAAGTCGAGAAATAATAATTATTTGCATACTGTACTGAATAGTATGATCTTATTGTGTACAAAATATTATCAAAATTGGTCAATGAGTGTTGAAGATATAGCAAACCAAACCAGTGACATAAGCATGACTAAAAAAGACTCATTTTCGGGGTTCTTGATTCCAAAGGTAGTGCAGAGACATTAGTTAGGAGAGGTGGGATAACAAATTACTATTTAATAGCATATTCATTCAGCAATATCTCTACCAAAAATTATCAAAATCGGTTGATGTGCATTGAAGTTATAGCGTAGAATGTCATTGTGGTTTTTTTGAGACACAGCGTATTATGTACATTATGAGGTTATATGCACTGTGTCTCAACGACACTAACGTTGCACACTAATTTCAATACACATCAACCGATTTCGCTAATATTTGGCACAGATATTGCTGAGTGAGTACGTTATCGAATGGTGATTTGCTATCCCACCTCTCCTAACTAATGTCTCTCCACTACCTGGAGAAACATGAACCCCAGAAATTGGGTCTTTTCTGTCATGCTATCTGCTATGTTTGCTTCAGCTTGATATATCTTCGACATTTGTCAACCAATTTTGATAATTTTTTGTAGACAGTAAGGCCGTAGTATTAAGTACAGTGTACAAATATTATTTTTTGCTTGGCCATTTTTGTGTAACACCAGTTCGTCAACAAGATCAATGTTATCAGCTGTGTGGGTACTGCGTCATCTGCTGCTATCACAACAATGGTTGACCCACCCAGTAACCCATAGCTTTTGCAACAACACTCGTAGACAAAGCCTACATTCAAGCTTTTTCTGGGAAACTCTGACTAAATTCTTACCATTTAGCCCTTTTAATCAAACAAATTTTTAATGAGAAAATCTTATCTTTTTCAGAAAACGGCATGTCTACAAACAACCAGTGACGTCAAAAATGTGTCGTTTATGCCCTTGTAATCTCTCAGCAAATTAAGGAAATAATAGCAAACAGACATGAGTTATTAAATAAGTTTATGATGGCGCAAACTCCATAGCTATTTACTGCCAAATGTTATCAAAATTGGTTCATGATTACAACACTGGTAAACAAGTCCTGCGTTCCATCTTTTGCTGGGAAACTCTCTGACTAAATGCTTGCCATTTTAGCCCTTTAAATCGAACAAATTATTAATGAGAATCTTATTTTCTTCAGTAAACTGTATGTCTACAAACGACCAGTGACGTCAAAAATGCGTCGTTTTTGCCTTGTAATCTCTCAGCAAATTAAGGAAATAATAACTGAAAGACATAAGTTATTAAATAATTTTGTGATAGCTCAAACTCCGTAGCTATGTACTGCCAAATATTATTAAAATTGGTTCATGATTGTCAAAGATATGACAAGCTAAAGCAGTGTTGTTTTCGGTATACAGTATGACTGAATAGACCCAATTTCTGGGGTTCATGTTTCCCCAGGTAGTGCAGAGACATTAGTTAGAGGTGGAATATCAAATTACCGTTTTCTATTACTCTCTCAGCAACGATTCTGCCAAAAATTACGAAAATCGGTTGATATGCATTGAAGTTACAGTATGCATCATCAGTGTCGTTTTTTGGGACGCAGCGTATATTCATATTGTGCATTCCATTTAATAAAAAAGTTGCTATAATACTGGTAGCCACAGCCGCATACTTTCATGTATACTCAAGATAAATAAATTTTGTTTAGGTTCGACTGAATATGTCTTTCAGCTAGCCAACTAGTAAAGTACACTGTATTGCATGCTTTATATTCTAATCTAATCTATCAAAAAGAGCTTCATTGGCACACTGTTTTGCACTGCACAAGTTTTGTTTGTAAGTTTTTTTTTACTTTTTGGCCCACCGTGTAGATTCCACTGATACTACTTTGTTCATTTAATAACTCGTCTTAGAAAACATGGATTGATACTGAAACGAGCCTATCGTTTACTGGTGTCACATTATGTACATGCCAAATCTCAACGCAGCCAGGCATAAAGTCGTTGTCAATTTTATGCGGAATAAGTTTCATAAATAGCTTTTATTTTGCACAGGCTTTAGTTCAGACGTGGTGGATTCAGAAGGGATGAATCCCCCGACCCCTCCCCCACAGGCACACAGCAACTTTTTGCGTATGAAAAATAAATATACAATGTAGCTTAATTTAGAAAACTCGATATTGTTATGTCGTAACTAAAAAAAAAACAGAATAAAGCAACAACTGCGTATCATGTAGTTTTTGGATTTTTTTGCATTTTGTTTCGCAAATTGTGACAACTAGAGGCGATTTTTGTTACTTGAAATGCAGTGTTGGCGACTGAGCTCTACTGGGGCCTGCAGGAGGGCTTACAGTGCAGATAAAGGACAAAGGGGAGGAGGTATCGTGTCTCTCTTACCACCAATTCCTGGATTCCGCTACAGGGCCAGATGGCATTGCACATGACCTATTTACATGCTTTATTAATGAGAATGGCTGTTTCACTTAGGTTTCGTAGAATTTGTTATGATGTCTGAATAATATCAAAAGCCATGCAGTGTGTTTCTGTATTTACGTGTCCCATTGGTCTGGTCTGTTAAGTGACCGAACACACTGCATTTTACTATTATTCTTTGATGTCAGCTGTTCTGTTGAATAACAGATTGTTCATTAAGGATACGGAATAACGGACTACATAAATACGACGCGACACAGCTGATGGAGGCTTTGTCTGTTCTGCGGTCTGCGTGACTTGAAAGAGAATATTATGAAAGTCGGCTCTCGTATAAGGACATCGCGGCTTGTAGTATTGTGATAGGCTGCGCATTAGCGCCATCACTGACAGAGAGACAGAGACACGACGGCGGCATATACTGCGCTAGCATGGCGTCGCGCGGTAAAAACGGTACAAGATAGACACATAGTTTTTATTAAAGTCAAATAGGAAGTCGTATGTGCTCTATCGAATGCCTATGTTGCTGATGACCTTGAGTGACCCCTAACCCCCAAACCACCCCAATTTTTGCATTTTTCGTCACCTTTCATATCTTTGTAGTGGGTTGATATAGAGATTTCAAATTTGGTACACAGGTCGGTCGTAGCAATTCCCAGTATATGGACTACAAACCGTCCCTGAAAGGGGAGTGGTTATATCACGTGACCCATTTTGAATTTGGGAGGCTCCATCCATATCTCAGGAATGGCTGAAGCTAGAGCTGTAAAATTTTGTACGCAGGTGGGCCATAACAAGTCTTACCAAAAGAATGAAAAATCACCACCCCCAAAAGGGGCGTGGTTATGGTCGCTTGACCTATTTAAATTCTTAGTTCCCCCTACGATATCTCCAGAACAGCTAAAGCTAGAGACTTCAAATTTTGTACACTGGTTCGCCACGTGACGTTTTAGCATTGGGATTACAAACTGTCACTTGAATGGGTGGTTACAGTCACGTGACGTCTTTAAATTGCTGGAAATAAGTGGTAATATCTCGGAAACTGTGCAAGATAGCGAGTCACAATGGAAGAGAAATAGGAATTCATGGGCTATCGAGTGGCATGATTGCCGATGACCTTAAGTGAGTTTGAAGGTCACTTCGGTTGTCTGAAATCTTTGTAAAACCTATAACTCAAATAAAGCGTGATTTAAATACGATAGTTTACACATAAATTAGAAAGCGCACGTGTGTTGTAATTTAAGCTTCATTATCAAAAATGAAGGAGTTCTCAAGGCCACAAGTAGGCACGTTCACTTCAAAAGTGGTAGTGTCTTGAAAACGGTCCTATAAAGACGTTCAAACAACAGTCCACAAACAGGAAGTGATATGCCGTACGGCCATTTAGACTAATAGCAGCAAGTGTGACCTTGGGTGTATTTCAAGATCATCGATTGCAAGCTTTTTTCTAAACTGACAAGTACGTCTAGCGGTCCCTCTGCCATAGCAGAGCTTCTTGTAGTGCATCGGCTTGATGGCTCAATATACGCCAAATCGTCGATACTGTATGACGTCTCTATAGGCCAATATAAGTTCACCATTGCCAGTTAAAAAGAGCAGTTGCTATTAACACACGACAGGCACTTATATACGTTGCGTGTACTGTATACTGACGTCACAATAATAATCTATGGACACTATGATCTCTACGATACTTTATTTTATAAAGTGGGAATCTATAGGCCTACCGTGCATCACTTGCGGGTGCGGTGCGGAAACTAAGTGTCAAGCAGCGTTCACACTAGATCAGACGCTGCGCGGCACCACAGGACGCCTCGCGACGGAGAGAGAACTACGCAACATGCCGCACGATCGAAGAGCCAGTGTGAATGTGACATGCACGTGGTCAAATTTGCATATGCCGTCACAGCAATTACTGAGTAACACGCGACGTAGGCATTAGCCATTTTCTTGTATAGGCTATATACATGTTATAGGCCTAAGCCAGTAAGCCTATTCAACATACATAGAAATTTAAATTTAACGTAGGCGGGCCTACATTTACAGCATGAAAGCGATACGCCATGCGTTGTCTTGCGTCGCAGTCAGACGGTCGTATGCGGTGCATGTGAACGCAGCTTCATGCTGCGATTTTTTTGCGAAGCATACATGTATAAGCTTAGTCGTTGCACGCAGTCGCCAGTGACATGACTCGGCATCTGCGGACGGTTTGGATGGAAGTTTACGACATCCGCACATCTCCGCGAATGAAAATGAAATTACCGCATGCTTCTATTCACAGCTCACGGTGTGACATCGTGAAAGATAGGTCTTCTTGCTTAATAATTTTACAGCGATATGTAGGCTACAGCAGATCGAAAGCATCATCTTAAGTCAGTTACTGACTTGGTTAACTGAGACTCCACCTATATACAGCGCTCACTTTGTACTGCATCAAATGAAGCGAATGAACTATCGCAAATGTGCAGGAGGGGCGCGAAGTATATTGTGATGAATATGTCTGTTTGTTTGTCTGTCCGCGCATAACTCAAAATCCACACAGCACAACTTCACAAAATTTTATGCAAATTGCTGGTGGCCGTGGCTCAGTCCTCCTTTGGTAGTCTTGTGATATGTATTTCCGGTTTTGTGGATGACGTCATGTATTCACCGAACGGTCCTTAGGCAATAGGCTATTTGTATTTCTAAGCGGCAATAGAACACGACAAGCGTAAAAGCCGAGATTACAACCAAATTTGCTCAACGACAGCAAGTGAGTTAAGTACCGGGGGGGGGCGAAATCTGCTGTCTACGAGTACCTAGCCGTTGTTACTTGCTGTTATGATTATCACTCTCTCATTCCAAGCTCAAGATATACTTACGAACAAACCCTTAGGCTACATCGACTTCTGGTATAGATGCAGAATGAATGCCTTCAGGATTAGCATTTGAGTTGGTTTTAGCGCGAGATGTAATATATACATCTCGCGCTTATGCTACGATGTCAGTGTCCGTCTGTCTGTACGTCTGTCCGTCTGTCTGTCTGTGACGGAAAATGCATTGGCACATTATAGCTAATTTAGGTTTCAAATTCCGATCCAAATTTACCGCGCATTGTGGTCGCGGGGAGGGGTATTCTAAACAACAACATCTCGCGCTATGCTAGCCACTGCTAGGCCCTCTTGTTTTGCTACTTAGCCGAAGAGTGAGCTACCGATCGTACATGTTGTCGCTGGAAGTGGTCACATTTGCGTATGAATGTGAATTTGTAACAACGATGTACATGTAGCATGATGTCGTGACAGACGGCGAGTTGCCGATTGAAGAATTCAGAAATAAAGCAAGAAATTATGTAGCCTATAGCCTATTTTTCAACGCCGAGATCACGTTAAAAACCGACAGAAAAACGTGTCAGGGATTTGCTTGCATCTAATGGAGCTTTTTTTTCACAAGCCTACGAAATTCTCCGAATCCAATGCCGTGCTCGTGTGTAGTCAAAACCGGCTTTGTGTTCCGATTGTTCAAGATGAAAGCGCATCGAGCAAACGGTAGCTGTATAGCATCATGTAACGTCCTTGGTTAAGCGGCGCATTGCACGGATGTGAAGGACGCATTCGTTACGTTACACATCACGACTACTGTACTTTTCAACATCGAACTACATCGCGCCATCAAGCCAGAAAGCAACCAAAGTCCAGAACAAGCAGCAGGGGCGTTAGCCCGTGAACGATGCTATAGTGACGCTGCTGCTGTAGGGATACGCCGCCCTTGGGTCTATAATATTTGGTTGGGCTCAAGTCAGCCAATAAGACAGGTCAGCATTTGTGACGTCCCGGTTCTGTCCACAAGAGTCAAGCCAGTTGAGCCTGCTCGCGACCTTGGCGTCATTTTTGACAGTCAGTAGTGGCGTTTCTAGCATGCAAAATGTGGGGGGCACGTCGGGGCCAACGGAAAAGTGGGGGCAAGACTTAAGACGTATTTAAGGAGCATTTTTTGACTTTCTATATTAACACAGTCAATATAAGTTTACAGGAGTGACAGAACAGTCACAAAACGATGTTCATAACGATATTATTAAGTTATTCTGCAGCATTTGGCCTATGCATCAAAGAAGTCATTAAAGCAAACATGTGATAACGCCGGTAGCAGCACAGTACACTCATCGTGTTCAGTTTAAAAATAGGCCCGCCTAACCAGAAAATGCATAATCCTGTTCAGAACTACTGCAGATGCAAACCATTAAAAAGTAATTAACTGCTCTAATTGTCCCAATTTTGAACATGTAAAGTTTGAACAAAAAAGTGGGGGGGCAAACTGGGGGCCAGCCTAAATTCTGGAGGGCCATGGCCCCCCAGACCCTCTCCCCGTAGAAACGCCACTGACCGTCAGTTGTCACTAGCAGCACAATGTCACGTCACCGCACTTTGTCGTTCTGGCTACTGTCAACTTCGACAATTGCGTCCTGACATCCGATCGGTAACAGGGAATGCTGCGAAGACTTTATTCCAGGCATTCATCACATGCCGCCTTGACTACTGTAACTCACTGCTGTACGGCGTGTCCAACAATCTGATGCAAAAGATACAATCTGTACAGAACGCCGCTGCACGTTACCCCAGTCCTACAGAAACTACAGTGGCTTCCTATTCGTCAAAGGGTGTGGAGTTCAAGCTTACAGTATGTGCCTGGTGCACCAGTCGTTGGTTGGACAAACACCGACATATCTAACTTCCAACATTCAGCTTACTGCTGACACTGGCCGCACTCAGCTTCGGTCTGCATCTGAGAGGATATGTGTCGTTCCACGCACACACAACAGCCTCGATGACAGAAGATTCTCTGCTGCCGCGGTCCTCGTGTGTGGAACGCCTTGCCATCATATCCACGGCAGAACATGAATTATAAACATTTTAAAAGAGCACTGAAGGGACCATTGAAGGGACATTTTAGGTCGTAGTCGACCACGGCGCATTGTGACTAATTGTTTCTGTGTGCCTTAGAAACTCACTCACTTACTTACTTACTTAATATGAAAACGTGACGTCATCACAAAACGGAAGTACATAACATGTCGCAGCGTTGCTAGAGGAGGACGAGGACCAGGTACAGGCAGTAAAGTTTGGAGTGTGGTTCCTGAATATGCATGCAAACATTCAGTCAGACGGACAGACAGACGTGTTTGTCACAATATTCCTCTTCGCTACCAGACAGCGAAATAACAATGAATGCACTTCGCGCGACCTAGTGACATAGGGCTATTATATGACATTGTCAACGCAGAGAACGCAGTCACGCGTAGATTATTAATGTCGTTGTTAGGCACGAAGAACAAAGACTACAGAGTAGCCTATGTGCAAACAAAGGTGACGATATGAAGTGGTGTGAAATACCTCCTCCTCCTCCGCCCCGTTAGCTCAAGTATTCACTCCTAGTTGGTTCAATAAGGGTTTCAGCGGGCCTGCCTGATCATGCATCAGAGAAACTACCGTATTGAAACCAGAAACGTTAACACGACCAGAATGTGGATAATCCATGGCCGCTTGATGCAATATATAATAGGTCGCTGATGTCTGGGATGGCCGACAGTCTAGTGCGAAAGGTACAGTCAGTCCAGAACGCTGCTGCTCGGTTTTAATTGTGTCTGGAGCCAGCCAACGCGACCACATCACGCCGGCCCTATGCGAGCTACATTGGCTTCCGGTGCACCAGCGGATCCACTTTAAACTCGGCTGTTTAATGCACAAGTCGCTGTCTGGGCAAGCTCCTCAGTACTTGGCGGATGACGTGCAGCTTGTCGCCGACAGTGGACGATGTCTGCTGCGATCTGCCAGCGACAGAACCTTTGTCGTTCCACGGACACATAACAGTTTCGACGACAGAAACTTTTCTGCTACAGGACCCAGAGTGTGGAATGCTCTACCTCAAGAACTCCAACAGAACACAAGCTTCGGACAGTTTAGGAGCAAACTCAAATCGCACCTGTTTGTCTAGATTGCTTAACCACGGCGCATTGTGACAGATTGTTTTCTTGTGCCTTATAAATATTCCTACTTACTTACTTACTTACGTACGTACGTACGTTGCAGTAGGTGGGAAAGGCGATTTCGAGCACTCCCGGTCACCGAAACAGTACGACAATGATTGCGTTTGACTGCAATTAAAGATATGACTTCCTAATAGTGTTCTATAGTGAGCTTCTGCCGATGCCCGAGGAGCGCTGTAAGGCTCTGAGTGGCAACCCGAGACCACCAACTTATACCAAGTGAATTTTTATGCTTCAGACCACACACAATTCCAATTTACTGACAAATACTGAGTTCAATATACTTCTTTTATACTGGGAATACTACACAAGTAAATTTCAGTTTGTTGACGCTGACAGAGGGCCTCGCGCGGTCACTCTGCGATAGCTAAGCGTCGTATTTAGGTTTACTGTGCAAAATTTGTACGTAATGTTTCCTATGCATATATCTCGTATTATTAGTAACAAGTGGGCAAAGATTCTTGACGAAAGGCTGCATCGATAGCAGGGATTTTTCATGCAGAAAATTATACTGCGACAGTCGACTGCGTCCGTGCCGACAAACCGATAGGTTCTGGCGCATGTACGCACTGTCTCGCTATACATAGTACAGCTGATCGTTCAATCATATTCACCAGGTGGCGCCAATGTGCATCTCGAACGATATGCATGGTTACTTCCTTGAGCCCTCGAGAGTATGCAGTATCCCAAACGGCATTTCGATCGGTTCAGCGGCCAGTGTGCCAAACACACTGACACACACGCGCGCATAAGCTGGAATTTCACGGGACCAGTTTTCCTCGTATAGCATCCTCGTGACATCCTCGCGAGGATGTTGCTAACAAGACACGAGGAAATCGGGCGTGTCGGACGAGGATCCTCGCGAGGACGTAAATAACAAGTTGTGCGTGTTATGCTCGTGGAGTCGACGTGGACTTTGTACACTGTGTCTCAAGAAAAACGACACTGACTTTACACACTATAACTTCAATGCACATCAACCGAGTTCACTAATTTTAGCAAATAGATATTGCTGAGTGAGTACGCTATTGAATGATGATTTGCTATCCCACCTCTCCTAACTAATGTCTCTCCACTACCTGGGGAAACATGAACCCCATAAATTGGGTATTTTTAGTCATGCTATACTGTGTCTGCTTTGGCTTGCTATATATCTTCCTCACTTATCAACCAATTTTGGTATTTTTTGTAGACAGTAAGGCCGTTGTATTAGGTACAGTGTACAAATATTACTTTTTGCTTGGCCATTTTTGTGTAACACCAGTCCGTCAACAAGGTCAATGTTATCAGTTCGGCGGGTACTGCGTCATTTGCTGCTACCAGAACAATGGTTGACTCACCCAATAACCGATAGCTTTTGCAACAACACTGGCAGACAAGGCCTACGTTCCCTTTTTGCTGGGAAACACTTTGTATTGTATACAAACGGCTAAACGTAGGATTACGCAAATAACGCAGCACGATAGCCCCATTACTCTAGTTTTCTGATGCCAAAGATCGTGGCAAAATTCGAACGGGATCATCCCCTAAGAGGGCGACAAATAGGGGTGGGGTGGGTTAAAATTGGCCACTTTCGACGAAAAACTCATTTAACTCGAAAACGGTAAAAGATAGACGCATAGTTTCTATTAAAGTCGAATAGGAAGTCTTATGCGCTGTATCAAATGGCGATGTTTTTATGACCTTGGGTGACCCCTAACCCC
>Ga0209782_1002563_pt1 | contig 10178 bp, 8 predicted proteins | sample WorMetmaBAHAMAS1_FD_187390 | JGI IMG/M metagenome (GOLD analysis project Ga0209782, IMG submission 187390) | Marine gutless worms symbiont microbial communities from Max Planck institute for Marine Microbiology, Germany - Inanidrilus... | ecosystem: Host-associated > Annelida > Digestive system >...
GTATATACATACATGCATACACACATAATACCCCGTAAACCGACTCCGATCACGCTAAGTGTTTTTAGTGGTTATCTATGGTCTATACCGAACTCGATTGTTCTGATCACTCAGCCAAGTTGTGAACTCATTTCGCAGAATTGACGACTTTTTGACACTGTCCGTTTAAAAACAAAGTTAAAACAGCGCGTTTCCGAAATCCGAAAGAACGTAAATTTTAGACGTAAGAATTTGTTCAGTCGGCGTCGAAAATTTCACTTGGGTGACTTCAGCTACGTTCACGATGGGGCGGGGCTGCTAGGCACTGCAGTGATCAGTAATTTGGTGTATTTCATAAGTATTCGCTAGGGGACGACACTACGACGCCGAGCGGCCTATAAGCCAGACTTTGCCACGCACTTCTAGTTTATAGTAGTCTAAGTTGAAATGGTCGTACACCAGATCGTATAACAAACGTTAACTCACGGATCCACTCAAGCGTGAAATTCGTAGGCCTACCGCAGGCGAGTCGTGCGACAGTGGAATAAGTGTGTTATACAACTGTCTATCGTGGCATAAATTCGTTAACACTCACTTATACCACTCGAGACAGTTGTATAACATACATTAAAACACGTGTTTCAGAATTCAGATAGAAACGTAAAATGCCAATAATTCTGGAATATGCACGTGTACACGTGCGCATCTCCAGTTGAAACGTGCACGGTCATGCATTGTGAAATTTTTTGTCAATATTGATGATGATCGGTTGCTCTCTCTGTGCCCGTAATAACCTATTGTATCTAGGCCCTACGTCGAGAGGAGAGACGTTTGTCAGAACTGTTCCAACGACAGTAAATAGCAGGGTGCCACCTAGCGGTGTATGTGATACCGCGGCAGAGAAGTAACAATGGAACAACACAGGACGAGCGAGGCAAATTATACGTCACATCGATATTGTGCTTATTGTGCTGCCGCCCCGCCGAACTGTCCCGGAATCAGTTGATTGATTAAGTTCAAGGTCCGCTCCGCCAACTGGACACGAAATAGGAAACATTCTTCCCGCTGCAATCTAGACTTGCTACTGAAAACAACCCGTCATCAACAAAACGCAATTTTTGTACCAGAAAGTGTGCAGCAAAGTCTAGCGTGTAGCCCGCCACGCCTAGCAGTGTCGCCCCTAGCGATCGAACTGAAACAAACCCGAGTACTGATCGCCGCTGTGCTTAGCAGTGCAACCCCCTAGAGAACCCTGTTAAACTAACCCAAGTACTGACGACGCCTGATGTACCACTTATAGCCTCGTAAATTGGGGGTTACTGGCCGGAAGCTCACCAAATTTTTACCAGATCGAAAGAGAGCATTGCCATTTAATGTTAACCTTTAATGAGAACCTTGTAATGTGTCAATTTATATGAAACCACGTGTTCGCGTGGATAAGCCTATTTCCGTTGGTACCTGCGTTTTGGAGATCGCCAGAAACGATCCAAGATCGCTACATGATCCAGTATCGCCACAAAATCTACTACTACCAAGTTCAATGCAGTGGTTTCGAGACACGGCGTGTCGTGTCGTGTCAATGTTGCAGGTAAATGCGTTGCTGGGTCGTTTCGACCGCAACTCGGACGGCAAGATCGACTACCATGAGTTTATCATGTTCTACCCGGAAGCCAGAGCTGCGTACGTACAGCACACGCCTGTACTATAAAGCTCGCATTCCACGACGCGGACACCGACACCGACTTACTCGCGAGGATTTCCGCGGGGATGTCGGCGTGTCGGGCGAGTCGGCGAGGATCCTCCCGATGAAGTCTTTTTTTGTCGGTGTCGGCGCCGTGGAATGTGAGCTTAAAGATACACTGTCTATAGTTATGCCGTGGTTTCATGTACAATTATAGCATACAACGCGCTGCATATTTTTGTGCAATAATTGCAGGCGTTCCGACGTGATGGAAAATATTCACGAGGCGAAAATGTTGCAGCTATGAATATTTTCCATACATTGGAAAGCTTGCAATTATTGCACAAAAAATGTAGCAGCGCGTTGCATGCAACAAATTGCACTTAAACCATTGCATTATACAGACTATTAAAGAATGTTCATATCATTCATCTCATTTCATCTGACCTCATTTCGTACGCAATATAAGTTTGTAGGGAGGGTTATTGCCAATTCACACCGCCCGACGCCGACACGACGCAACTGTGGGATTGGAACTTCCATTGAGAGTTCTTCTTCCACTTCGTCACTCTGATATTACGTAATACGAGAATCACGCAGTGGGGGAAGAACTCCATGTGAAAGTTCCAATCCCACACTACTATTCTGTCGAGTTGCGTCGTGTCGGGCGGTGTGAATTGCCTGTTAAATGTGCCTAACTGTACGAACTAAATCGAGCTGGGTGTCGTGTATAGGAACGAGGAGATAATGCGGGTGTTCGACGAGATGGACCGCAGCGGGACCGGCGCGCTGGCGGTCAGTCAGCTGGTCGAGTTCGTCCGACAGTTGACCGGATGTAGCGACGCACAGGCTGGTCAGTTCGTGACCAGGGCCGACGCCAACCGGGACGGCGTCGTCGACCGCAAGGAGTTCGTCGACATGTGGTCACTCATGTTCGGCTAGCATCGTCGACTCTCGGCGAAACGGTCCACAGTACGGGGTTCGTGATTCCCCAGGTAGTGGAGAGACATTAGTTAGGAGAGGTGGGATAGCAAATAACTATTCGACAGCGTAGGCCTACTCACTGAGCAATATCTGTGCCAAAAATTAGCGAAATCGGTTGATGTGCATCGAAGTTATAGTGTGCAACATCAGTGTCGTTTTGTGAGACACAGTGTAGATATTAATTACAGTTCTGGGATACAAACTGGAAGTAGAAATATGGCGACAAAGAACATATCCAAGAACGGTATTTAATATCTACTGTCCGTGTACATACCGTTGATTGCAGTTTTTCATTTTCATCGCAGTGCACACAAAGCTGAACGCTGAGTGTGATCAACAGTCTAGTGACGGTTATTGTTGGTTGTTGAAGTATTTGGCCACGTCCGCCGTTGTCGCCAGGCTTCGTCAACACTGCAGAAAACGGAAAGTGAAATATGGACATTCATTTTCTATGAGTAAGTAAGTAAGTAAGTTTTTTTTATTACTGTGTCCGACAAAGACAGACATAGTAACAAACACACAAACGAGCAATGTGCATTTGATGCTTTAGGCCTACTACAAACTCTAACCTCAATAACAACATTTTAAAACATTTCAAATTCATAAAATACATCAAACTAAAGACAAGATAGAGACGTAGTGAGCCAACGCAATTCATAAATTGACCTCACTCTGCCAGTGGATAATGAAATAAACGGTATGTACACGGACCGCCTCCGCCTCGGAGCCCGGGTCTCAGACCTTGGATCACAAAGCCCCGAGACATAAGCGACAGCAAGTGATTTATCGTACAATGGAAAGACCGAACTGTATTTGTGATGTACTTTATGTCTGTCTGATATAGATAAATAAATTAATCGATAACTGTTACATATAGCAGAGTTAGTGAGAACGTGTAAAACATGTTAGTCTTTTTGAAAAAAAGCGTTTTTAATGTTTTTATTCCCTAAACGCGTTTTAACTTTAATGTTTTTATTTGTGTTAACAAACGCATTTGTTAACCGTAACAAATTCCTGTCGAGCGTTCGGAACAATTATGATTTGTGTTGGCAATAAAAATTAAACTAGAAAAGCGTGGCAAAGCCTAGCGTATAGCCCGCTCGGCGCCGTAGTGTCGCCCCCTAGCGAATATTAATTAAACACACTTAAGGCCTACTTAGTGATCGCCGCCTTGCCTAGCACCCCCGTCCGCTACTGAAAAATCGAAACATCGCAATATCTCCGCAACGGTTTGACTGATTTTGACGAAATTTGGCATTGTAATGCGTCTTATCGGAACTCCGACCCCATCAGCCGTTGCGTGAATATTTAGCGCAATGCATGCAATGCCAGGCACCCAAGTACCTCGCATTGCGTGCATTGCGGCGTGAGGATAGAAAACGCCCTTCTTTTTAGGCTCGTAGACAAACGTCGCGCAATAAGCATATCCGCAACCACGGCTGAAAGTTGGACGGGACCACGTGTCGAATGGATGTCGAATCCCTTTCCTTTCGTCCTCTTTTCTCTTTCAGCTGTCGACTTGATTGGCCACTACACTGTCGCACCCACTCTCTTTTTGCATCCATTCCCCTTTCCTTAAATTCAGAAGCTTCCCCAGTGGACCAATGACCGCAGGGCCCGGATGCTGCTCCACGGCTAAAGAAAAGTTTAAGTACATTCGAAGTGCGCGTCGAGGCCAATGAAAAAATGTCAGTAATAAAAGTTGGAGGGACGCATAGATGCGTTGAGAGCTCTGATTCTCTGGTGGTTGCGTCAATGCGTGCAAACAAGAAATGACATCACATAGTTGCAAGTTTTAATGCCGCCAACAACTCCTCGCCAATGGCAAGAATGCCTAGCGTGCATAACGGCATTTAAGTGAGTGGAATTGTAAAGGGATGAACGGAGTTTGCATTGACGATAACGGTAAGACCCACGAGGCAAGTATACTGGAGATCGAATTTAAGTATATAGAGTACGTATTGGGAGGGTATGTTACACACCTCTCCAGTAGCCTACTATATACTTCTCCAGTACCTTACCTCTTGCGTCTTACATTACGTCAATGCAAACTCAATTCATTCCTACAACGTCATTCACTTCAATGACTCTGGTCGATAGCTAAGGTAAGATTTAAATTTTTAGCTAGTTTTTACTTTTTAGTGTTGGAATTTTTGCTGATTTTCCACAATTTTAAGTTTTTGGACGGTTGACAGTTAGTTGAGCGATTTTAAGTCATGTTAATAACAGGCGTTGTGTTCACTGAGGGTCGATCGAGGCTTCCATATCCTACACTTGTCAATCGAAGTAGCCTACCATCAGTCGGTTCAGTCATCATATTTCGATGTTTTGAATATTTTAAAAGTACTATTTTCAGCAACAATAAGTAGAAGTTATTGATAGTGTGCGACAGTACGAGGGCATTTCACGCACGACGGCACGAGCAAATGTGGCATACAGCCTTTAAGTGCTGCCTGCTCCCATAATACGGTATAAATTGTTTCTCGGAGATACGTTACGTCAGAAACAAGTGCTCGTTTGTTTACTTCCGGGTTTTGTTAGTTCTTGAGTTTTGGTTTTTATTTGCATTTGCATTTGCAGTTTGCGTAATGAGTGGTATATCAGATCGCGAGAAACGCGCGGACGATCAGATTCGGTTGGTGAGCGTAAACGCAGACGATTTGCTGAAGCGGTCGTCAATGGCGCGCAAGGTTTTGGGAGCTGACGTACCAGCCGGGAACCCGTCAGATCCGTCGCCGGCTGCAAAGGGTTCGACATCAGCGTCTACCAGCATTCTAGTCGCGACAGATGACACAATTTCTGCAGTTACGAGTACTTCTGAGCCATCGACTGTTTCGTTCCGTGTTGAACGCGCTGTAGAAGAGAATCAGTTTTGCCGTGACTGCTCAGACCAATCGCCCAATAGCTCACGATCTTCTAGTTCATTGCCGGCACAGTCTGCTGTTCCAAACGATGCTATAAAATCGGGAGAGATGCATATAGAAGCTGATATTTGTGACAGTGTGGCAACAAACCAACCGGCATCCGCTGTGCACACTATACCATCAGCAGTTTTAAGTCAGCCACCTTGCACCGATGTAACAGAAAAGAATAACACTGGTGAACAGCTACAGCTACTGAAAAACAACTTTCAATTAGACATATGTGAGACAGTTCTTAACAATCCTTCACAATTGGTAGAATCTGATAAGTTTAATACGAATAGTGTGATCGCTGCTAATAATTGCTGTAAACCAAATGATAGGAATCTTTCATTACCAACTGAACAACATGTAAGCAGTAATGAGATAATCAGTGAAGAGAGTAATGATACTGAAAGTAAAAGTTATAATAGCTTTCGAACAATGGCTTCTGAGGCTGATGGTAATAGTTACCAGCCCACGGAATCAACAGATGCTGAGATAGAATCAGAATTTGGTAGGAAGATGGGAGAGCAAAGCACTGCTGCTCAGAACAGTGCAGTGTTGAGGAATGATATCGGAAAGAGTGTTTCACGAAAACATTCTCGGATTGTTTCATTCACTACAGAAGATTTTGATTTGTTCCAGAGTAAGTGTATCATTTATTTTCAGCATGAGCTATGAGACTAAGACCACTTTGAATAATCTGAAATATTAATACAAGAAGGTTATTATTTAACAGTCTTAACTTGTTCTGTATTCAGGAGACTAGGTCATGTTTGCATGTAGAATGTGTTATATATCTAGTACAGTATTGGTAACAGCCATATAGTCTTAAGGATTGGTGCTGATCTCCAGTTTTTGAGGTAAGCAGATGTCAGTCAGAAGTGCAGCAATATGCTGCCATGTACTTCATGTTAGGCCTTCCCAACTGTCTTGGCCAGTACCAATTTATGCTGTTCGATGAACAATTGAACAGATGCCTAGGACTAGCCTGAGTTCACTGTGTAACAGTAGAATGTATGAGGATTGAACTTATGAGCTCAAGATCATTAGTCTAGTGAAATACCTGTTGTGTCAAAGTGCCATTAGTGCAGTAAAATTAGGAAAATTAGACTCAGAATCCCATTTTGTGTCAGCTGCTGTCACTTGTTGTAGTGTGACTGTGTTGCAGAAGCTAAATTTAAGTCTCCGCCTGCTGCAGCTGCACTCAGTGTGAAGGCGAGTGTTGGTAAGACTGCAAGTGAACGAGATTATAGAGAGAGGTCGGCAAGACGACGACGACGCACACTGTCAGTCGGCAGTCTGTTTGACCGCTCCAAGCATGGTGGCATATCTTGTGGTAATTATCTGTCACACTCACACTCTAGCCATCAATAACAGTATATATGTTGTTTTAGTTTGTTTGCTGGTTGTTTAATAGGCTACAATCAGATGATTTGATGTTGGTAGCCACATATCATCAGTGGCCTGTTTTCACAGGTCGAGTTCTGTTGTTATAAACGGTTGTCTCAATCAAGATGCTGTTTGGATAGTAGATTAGGTGGGTCCAAGGAAGATGAGGTTTCAGATCCCCAGGGGAAAAGGGCAATTTTCTGAGGGGGGAATAGGGTGGTGCAGTGTAATGTAGGGAGAACGTGGCATCGGCTGTGCCAAAAACATTTGGCCAATGCAGCCTCTTCCCAAATTACTCTGGGATTTCTTATTCCTTCTGCTAACACTCTAATGTGTTTCTTGTATGTAAGCAGATGTAAGCTGACTATTAATTTATTCCAAATGTGCCAGTTGCTACCAAAGGTTTTTTTCCAGAACAGATAGAGGAAGATACTCAGCAGGGCAGGTGGTTAGCCAAGTGGTACTTCGTATTGAAAATTAGGAGGGGCAGATTAGATGTCTGGGAGTTGTGATAGGAGGTTAAGGGATGAAACCTTTGGAAGGAGTTTCTGGAGTGAGAACCCCAGGAAAATGAATTGGCTTACACTGCAGTGTCCCCCGACAAAGGGGAGGGGAGTTGCTTCATCTATCCACCAACTCCTCCATTATGACGGCTCCTACAACCTGGAACTCTCCCCTCTAGCTCTTGGAAAGTGTACCCGCCCTGATACTTTTTATTGCCATCTCATCTCGAGTCAAGACCCGGTGTTTTTAGCAGTTATCTGAACCCCATTATCACCTTCTTTTTTGTGCCTCTGATTCATCTTCTGCTGAGCATTATGCATTATGCATGTTCATACTTACAGTTGTTTGTTAGCAAAACCAGTGGAAAATGGAGATGATGATGATAGCGGTGTGCAGTTGTGGGCTTTGTGGGAAAAAAATGCACGTTTTTACTGTATCTTTTAATGTTTCCTGATTCTGTTGAATTTGTTATGATATGATAATGACGTATATCTAGACTTAAGTGTTTTTTAAGTCTTGACTGTTTTGTTTGCAGTCCCGGAGGAAGTGACATCACCTGCCGCTGTGCCAGGTGAATCAAAGACATTGAGAGTCAGCGGCGTTGATTCAGACCGAGACTCAGCCGTATCTGTTAAGAGACACTCTTCGGCAATATCATCGAGCACATCCTCTAACTCGTCTCTCTGTCAGAGCACCGTGCAGCACACGGCTCAGCGCAACTCTGCAGCAGCACATTTGCGCGCAAACGACACAGTGTCGTCGACAGAACGAAGGCTGCCGCGGCGAGCGACTACGCGGCGCGTGAAACTGTCACGCAAGTCAACGCGGCGTGTTCGGCAGCGCATTCCCGAGATAAACATCAGTGAATTTGACGACGATAATGATGCAGACGTCGGTGCGGGCGAAGCGTTGGAGTTTTCTGAGACTGACAGCGACACGAACGAGAATGAACATGCCAGCGGCTCGTGTGATGACAGCGATCTCGAGTTTGAAACCGAACTTGCACAGCAGATGAATGTCAGTCAGGTATATTGTGCATGCATTTTACCGTTACTACTGGTGGTAGAAGGTGCTGTGTTAACTGCTATTTGTCTGTTATTAATAGGATACAATGTGATGATCTATTTTTGTGTGAACCGAAAAGATGATTAAAGCCAGCTTAGTCTACCACACGGAACCAGAAAATGAAAAATAACAAATGAAAATAAATTAAATTAAAAAGAAAAAATCAGATATGATCAGAAGAAATGATCAACAGTAAAGACTCTGTACCAGTCTGTAAATTCAATCTTGAGAGAAGGAGAAGGTCTGCGGTGGGGAGGATAACTACAAAATATTAGTAGATTATTGTTAAATTTGGGGAATAGCCAGACTATATACCAGAGAAGAGCTTATTTTAAAAAATAATTGTGTTTGTGTTATGGCAGATTTTATGATACTGTGTGACTAACAGCAGTAGAATACATTTGCTGGTGCTGATCGTTTCTGACATAGTCTGTTTGTAATATTTTTTATCGTAATATGCTGTACATTGAGTTTTGTGCATACTGGTACTGGTGTTAAAAGAGCTAGTATGAATCGAATGATATCACTTACCGTGAACTAAGTGAGGCTTATGGGCAGTTTTTCCTCGTTAGAGTTGGTGCTTTCTTTAGAGCTCAGATGGTGTTTGTTTGGCAACTGGAAGAACATTTGTCCCAATCAATCAATCAACCAATCAGCCATTTAGCATGTTAGTTTAATTTGATATCATCTGCTTATCTTAATACATCAGAGGTTACGGTACAGCTTCCAGATTGGTGAATGAAAATGATCACAGCAAATGAAGGGATGCCGACCGTGGCTGAGAAGCAGACGAATTAGAAGTAACAGCTAGCCCGAAAACTTTCTAGTTGAACCATTGCATTGGTCAGCTGAAATATTGCTAAAGTGTTTGGTGGAACCTTAATTGAGGCTTTGTTGTGTTGTGTCCAAGAGTGACTTGTTACTCTGAGCATCTTGTTGATGACGTCCAGTATATGTGGTCAATTGATGCATGTTTAGGATGCAACGGCATTTGACGATGCACGTCAGAAAACGAGTCAGGTGCAGAAAATTGCTGCCGAACTTCTCGACACTGAGAGGAAATATGTTGAGAAACTTCACCTTGTTGATCAGGTTATTTACTATTTATTTATTATTTAGCCCGCTCGGCAAAGTTGCCGGAAGGGCTATATATTTTACCGATGTTTTTTTATTATTAAAATCGTACAATAGTACACAATAAAAAAGAAAAAAAAATTCAATGAACAGTAAAAAGTAAAAACACACTAAGCCTGACCAGTACAAACAGAAGCAGTAATAAAGTCCAACTCGTCTGAGCTCAAAAGCTGCAATGACTTATGATTCCAACGAATCTGAATGAATATGCTAGAGTTAGAACGATCTACATAAACTGGACCAGACTAATTTAGATTGGCCAAGTAAGAACCAAATCCTGTAGTGATGAATGATGATGAAAGATGCCAGGTTTCCTGCAGCTGATGCTGGTAACTAGTTAGTAATCCGATCCTGCAGTAATGTGACTGTCAGCATTGGCACCAGTGCATCTACATACTGATCACATCACGGCCCGCGTACTGGCCAGCCAGGCTGAGGCCATCGTCGATCTCCGACGAACATGGCCACAACATAGAATAGATATACACTAAATAGCAACGAACATAGTAAACTGACAGCAAGATGACGGCTTACTT
>Ga0209782_1002564_pt1 | contig 10177 bp, 7 predicted proteins | sample WorMetmaBAHAMAS1_FD_187390 | JGI IMG/M metagenome (GOLD analysis project Ga0209782, IMG submission 187390) | Marine gutless worms symbiont microbial communities from Max Planck institute for Marine Microbiology, Germany - Inanidrilus... | ecosystem: Host-associated > Annelida > Digestive system >...
CAAATGTGCATTTTGACATAAAATTAGCATACAATCACTAATTTTTCATCCCATTTTTCCAAATGCACTTACAAAAAAATTTCATTTCGGGGGCCAGACCTCTGACTGGAGGGGCCGTGGCCTCCCTGATCCCCCGTTAGAACCGCCCCTGCATACCGGAGGTGGTTCTGGTCACCCAATCAAAGCACTGCAGCAAACAAGGCAACGACTGTAGTCAGTGGCCTTGCCTGATTCTCTCTTCATTCACCACCAGACTGCTGACGAAAATTGTTGCTTGATTGATTGATTGAGTTAAAGTTAAAGTCCCACTCAACACAAAATAGGCTATCTGAGACACGCTTTTCCTAGCCAATCTCTTGCCTAGTACTGAGACAGAAAGGTGCACTGCCACAACATGTGAAATGCTGTTTCACTTTGAGACTATAGGCTGTCTCCTTTCTTGTCAAAATCTATCCTGATCATGACGAAATCATTCATGAAATTTTGCTCATGATCTTCAAACTCCTGTAATAAGATCCCAGAACTGGTAAAGTATGAATTGTGTGATAACACTGACACTTGTTTGTGGAACTCACTTCCTGTCCAGCTGCATGATCTGGACATCACCTATGGATTGTTCAGACGACGGCTATAGAGACACCTTTTTCTGGATGCATGAGCACGGCGCTCTGTGACCTCCGATATGTGGTGCCTTAGAAAAACATTTACTTACTTACTTACAAATGGGGGTATCCCTTCCACAATTCTTAGAATTTTCAGGATGTACAGTGTTCAGTTACAGTCCGTCAAACTGTTTTACCCAACTATAAAAGAGTGAATAAATAAATAAATGACAGAATAAACCAGATTACACTGTCATTACTGCGCTTCTTACAATGCCGCCCCATGCCTAATTTCACCTTCATCGGTGCTAAGTGTCTTACCATGGAGCAATATAGTGAGAAAAAGAAAGAAATTACGGAGGGTAAAATATATAGCCCTTCCGGAAGTTTGCCGAGCGGGCTAAATTAACTGGTAATTCATGTAATCCAGGGCAATCCCATCTATACTGAATAACAAAATAATTTCATCTGATGCTAAAGTATCAAGAAAGTATAACCATAAAATTGAAACTAATACACAGATATTAAACTCTGCCATAGTCAACAGTTGAAGTGAATTCGGTTAACTGCTTAAAGAATCACCTCGAGAAATTAAGAATTAAACAGATGGATTTCTTCACGGACAATTAATCCATCCGCTAAATCCACTGGCTGCTGGTCAGCAGCATCTGAACCGGACCAGTGGTGCCATGCGCAGATTCAACAGAGCTGCAGCCGCCTCCAGGTACGAGATACCAGGTGAGAATTTATCAGCGGAGTCTCACACAAGTACAGTAACAACCTTAATGAGTTCATCGTTCTTGTCTCCGTTCTTGTCGGGAGAGCGCCAGGTCAGTTCACGTTTACCGAGCGGGTTCTGCCACGTGTAGAGCGCTGAACAGCCGGGCTCCAGCCTGCGACTTTGCTCCTTCATCTCCCTGAATAGCAACAACGTTAGCAACGATCTTGTTGCGGAAGTGGCCAACGTCTGTTGATAATAACAAATGTACTGGTCCTCGGAGAGAAGAGCCGAAATGTATGCTGGCTGTGTTAGATCTACGGCACTATAATGCTGTCATGGAAGGTAGTACCGTCCAATAGCCACAAAGGACGTTTGTCATGACAAGGGTGAGGTCAAACCATCAAGCTACAGGAAAAAAAAATTGTTTTTGAGGCCTAAGCCAGAAGGGTGATGCTAAGGCTGAGGCGAGGGCAGCCAATGTTATGAGGTATTGGCCTCAAGACCAGTCTGGATTTGAGGTGTTAACATCAGCCAGTCTACTGTGCAATTACTCATACTGGCCACGGCTAATGCCTGAGGCCTAAACCAAGGTCGAACCCTCAAAGAAAAAAAATTTTGGCCCTAAGGCCAAATGAAGAAGGGCAAGGCCGAGGTCATGGCTAACGTTATGAAGCTGAGGCTGAGGTTTAGGCTTTGACCAGTCCAGCCTTGAGGTCTTAACATCTCCGGCCAACGTACTGAAACATTACTGATCTACATACTTCTGATGATACTCAATGGCTGCCGTTGGAGTGGCGTTGACAAGCAGGACAGCTGCCGAGCCCGTGGAGTAGTGGTGGAATGCGATCTTAATGGCACCTTCGACCGGCGTACAGTCCACGCTGATTCCACCATACTGTAGCACAACGTCAGCAATTTACGATCAACACACAGCACAGAATTATAGATGTAGAGAAATCGTGAGCGCAGGCCTATGCCTCTATGCCGGCATCATATATTGCAAACTATATTTACTGTACTATTGCTAATTTCTAATACCAACTTCGGTTTCCGGTGCCTTGAATTTCTGCTTTAAAATCATATATAATAAATTGGTCATGCCAGAATCTATCAAGTCTATTTTTAAAAGTGTTAACTGTATCAGACATTACCACCCAGTTAGGTAGACTATTCCAAGTATTAGTAAAAATGTACACAAACACAATGCTTTAGTGGTCATTTTAGTTTAATGAGTCTGGATTAGCTGATAAATGCTCGACTTTTCTCTGCTTCATGTGTCACAGCCGTAGACATTTATTTGAGTCAGCATATTGACTCTCTGGCCACAGACTGCTAAGTAATATCACATTTTTCATTTTGTTGCTGTTAGGTGCTGCAATGTAGACATTATCGTGCTTATGAACCATTTTAAACTGGGATGTTGTTTTAGGATAATAAACACTAAAAACTGAAGCCAGATTTGGTTGCATTGTATGTCATCTGGCCCAAAAATGGATTGAATCAATAGTTACAGCTACGAAGCCAGCAAAAGGGCTGTTTAACCGAGTATAATGAAGTATTAGCTGTTATCATCTGCTTGGAGACAGCCAGGTTTTGGTAGTAACTACAGCAAAAAAATGTCGGCTTACATCATGCTGAAGCTGCAGCAATGTTGTGTGTGACTCTGTGATATCAAACGGTAACGTTTCCTCCGTCGAGTCCTTAATACGCGCCACCATCTTCTTGCGTGATTCTGTCGACGTTGGCCAGAACGGAGCACAGGAATGAGACGCAACTTCTAACCACGGAGACTGCGGGAAATCTTCTCGGCATTCGACAGCAAACTGTGGTAAAGACCACACATGCATATACATAAACTCACCACTTTGACAGCTATTTTCCTTGTAAAACTGTTTAGCCAGTTTGTTCCCTGAGTTTTTTCCTGTGAATGATAATCTTTAGAGACTTTCACAAGGTTGGATGCCCTTTCTGTCACCCAACAAATAATGTTAAAGCATGGAAAGAAAAAATGTCAAAAGGACACATATAATAACTAAAAATTAGTGCCACTGCATCAATTACCACTTTTCAAGTGATTTTTCAAATGCCTTCAAAATGCTTAGATATGTCTGAAGCAGAACATAAATACAGGCCGGATGTGTATCTAATTTGCTGATACCAAAGCAACCTCGATAAAGAACTGGAGGCAAACAAATAAGTAAGTAAGTAAATATAATTAGTAAATGTGGACAATGGTCAGCTGAAGCTAAATCTGAGGATGCAAGAGGAAGGTGCTAAGTGGGTTGGAAAGCCTGCTGGAAATAGTGGGTCTTGAGGTGATGCTAGAAAGTATCAGGGCTGGTAGACATTTGGAGGGCTGAAGGGAGAGAATTCCAGATTGCAGAGCTGCAACACTGAAACTACGGGGCCAAATGAAGTGCAGTCATATGGGATGGAAAGCAAATTGGTACTTGACAACCTAGGACAATGAGTGGAATGACGTGCATGCAAGGCTGAAAGTAGATAAGCAAATCGAGAAGAATGGAGAGTGTAAGAGTGTGGAAAGGTATACTGGCTATTTTAAAATCATTATCTCCATCACCAGTTGTAGCAGGTACTTTTTTCGGCCAGCTGCCTGTTTGTCAACACTTATGGGTGCATTTTCCCTTAATTTGGTAAGCAGGCAGACTTGAGGACGAAATAATTAAATTTTAAAAGGTTTATGTTAAAGCTAGTACATCTGCTCAAAGGTAACAAAATGTGGCTGACGGAGATATTCGCTCCACCAGCTGCCCTATTAATTATCAATAATTAACCACGAATGCACACAGATGAAGACACATTATACACTGCAAGACATTGACTTACATTAGCGTCGTTGATGAGGACAAAGAAAGGTGTAAATGTGACGATCTTGGTCAGACTGTTGCTGGACAGAGTTATTTTGATACCGACCTACAACATACCACGTGCAGTGTGTGAAAACCAGACAGAATGTAAGAACCATGCCCGCACGCATGAAGCATCAACACACACTGCTATTAACTTTACACTGTTTGTCATAAATTACTGGGTAGTAAACGAAAGTTAATGCATGTTTATTATCAACTACACGGCTTAATTCTGTAGTAAAGTTCCCGTAAAACTTTACAGGATACTTTTAAATATAGTTTATCCTTCATCATTTGGCAGAATAAATGCAGTGGTTGATGCCTTGCATGATACAGAAAAGTGGGCATGTGACAGCTAAGCTATCTGTAATCAGACGAGTTTTTATATTGATACATGAAGTTCACAAAATAAACATTTCCACGTAATGCTTAATGTAAGACTGCAGTGTTTCAGCATATATGTCATAAATTACACTCTACAGTCGGAAGATCAACAGTAACAAGCATGTGTGTAGTCACTAAATGAACATAAAGTAAATATCATTTGTAGATACACACAATGGTCAGTCAGTCAAAGACGAATCACAAACATAAACAATTCTATAATACTGCTAGGCTCGAGCCCCCACTTTTTAAACTTCTAGGCTTGCCAGTTTCTGAGCCCCACCACTTTTTAGTGGCCTGTGTGGTGTAATGGTTAGGGCATTGGCTTGCAACTCGAGAGGTCGCAACTCGCAAGTTCAACTCCCGGCCGTTCTACTGCAACTTTGGACAACTTGTTCACACACGTGCTTTTGTCACCAAGCAACACAATTTGTAACATTTCTGTGCTCAAATAAAAGAAATGGAACAACATTCTTTCAAAAAGTGTATTTGTGCTGCTAACAGGATAACAAAAATAAACAAATCTGCACCTTGTTTGCACCCCCCCAGATAAAAAATGCTTTAAAAGGCTCTGCCCCCTGACACCCAGAGCTCTGGGGCTCAGAGCTCAGGTACTCTGCACGTGGTCCCCAATGGGGGCTCTGCCCACAGATCCCATTACAAGTTCACACTGTGTGCTCACCATGAGCTACCACTATTATGATAAAGTCTACACCTGCGTGCAGTAACGGCATTTACATAATGGATATTTCATAACCAAAGCCTGTTCATATAAAATGTACCGAGTACATGCTGCAATTAAAGATATATAGCATGCATATTAGAACTACTTATCAGCCACTGATTAACACAGTTCGACGGTTGAAGCCGTTTGAAATGCAGATATGACAAAGAATGGAAAAAAAATTAGCTGCGTGGATAAAAGTTAAAATGAAGAAGTGTTGGCAAAAGTGGCAGAGGATGGACGGATAATGAAAATCATACAGCAGAGACAACATCATTGGGCTGGAAACATTGTGAGGCATCAGAGTTTGGTGCTGGATATTATAGAAAGACAAATCAAGGGAAGACCTAACGCAGGATGAAGGAGAATGCAGATGTTACATATGCTTGTAAAAGATGGTCATGTGGCACCAAAGCAAGAAGCTGAAGACAGATGGAGATAGAGTCATAGAACGTCATGTCAAAAACCTGCTGTATAGCAGAAAACTGGAGCAGGAGGAAGAATCAACGTCGTATATAAACTGTCTCAAAACAAAATAAGCTTCAAATGTAGATAATCATTTGGTTATAATGAACTGAAACAGAAAGCACACTAACATGCACATGAACAATGACTGAAAGTCATGCAAAACTAATCACAGTAACAACAGCTAGTAAACCATTTGATAACGATTACTGTAAATTAACTAACTTAGCATGGTATAACAGGAAACCAATGTGCATAACGTTTTACATAAAAAACTATTTAAATACTATTTAAACAGTCAAAGGCTATTTGAGTATAATATTGGAAATAGCTGGTTATTTTAATCCTCGTTAAATTCTATTTTTAAAATTCGTTGTTGTTTTTAAAGTGCATGTTTTTTATATAAAATTCTAAGGTGCAAAAAATACGCATTTTTGTTCGATAATTTTAGCTATTTTTCTATCGTGTATGATCTAAGATAATATCACCTATTCATGAACTAAATCCTGTAATTAGTTAGTTAGTTAGTTCGTGTTTAACGTCCCTTTCTAGCACAAATATGGCTATATCAGAGACAAAAGGTCAGGGGCGGAGAGCTATCCCTACCCAGTATAGGAAGGCCAGCGATATATTAACCTCAACCCTGGCTGCCTTTCTGTTCAGCAGCCACCCAAAAAGGGAAAGGGATCGAGAGGCTCATTTAAATTATTATGCCAGCGACGATAACAGGGAGAGAAAACCTTCACACCACAAGACAAAATTAAACAAATACCAACATAAAGAATCATGCATCCTAAACACAAAAATACAACAACGCAATATTGAACCGCCCAAAAAACTATAATCCAGATTTAGTTGCCTTCTACGACATCCGGTCTGGAAACAGAGCGGGGCTATTCTGAAGGAAAGACACAGGAAAGGTGAATAAGAAAGGAAAATATAAGCAAGAAAAAAAGGAAGCAAGTTACAAGAAGCAAAAGGAAGCAAGTAATAAGGGAAATACACATATATAAACAATCTATATAGCGGCTAATTTACAATGTCTTCTAGGGCACATTAGGCCCCGGCACCTGTAACTGTAGATGATCATAAACCATCTTTCGGTTTAAATACAACAGCAGAATTAGTAGCTCATACAACTCCTAGAGCTGCTCGCAAGTCAACCCCTAAAAAATGTAATAAAGTGTGCTTGTAATGGATGAATAATTCAAATATAAACAGTAAAATTTTACAAAAAGTGTCTTTCATAGACACAAAGTCTTCCTCCACAAGATATGCTGTATTTTTTTCAGACACAGACCTTAAAAAATTTTCAGTGGTTAAAATAACATATATCTGAAATGACCTTAGCAAATCATCACAGATCATTTTATTATCAAAAACCACACTGTTCAAACAGCACTAACAAATATTAGTATAACAACAACAGTAGCAACTATTTTTCGGTCACTATGCAGGTCAATCGACGTTAGCTGCCCTCCCCCCTCAATTTAGAACTAGAAGATTTGTTGGAGAAAAGTTTTAAAGCCTATATGTTTTTGTTCATTCGCCATTACTGCATTCAAATCAGACAGAAGACACTAAATTCCTTCGCAATAGTGCTGCCCTAATGGTCTCAATTCTTACTAATTGGGCCCATTCTACGGGGCCAGAGCGGTCCCCTCTGTCACGCGCTGTCGTTGTTGTCATTGTCGTGGACATCGATGCGCGCGTGCGACAGTAGCGACACCTGGTGAATGGGTGTGCGGCGGCTCGCAGTGGCGAATGGGCCCAACATTTTTCAAATGCTTCTTGTACTCTACAGCAAATACGCATGTATCTCATACTGCTTCATTTGCTCCATTTGAGGGTGATCCAGGTGACACATGGTGACAGACAGCAAAGAACAGCAAAAATGTTCGGATATAAATTCAGCCATTTTTAACTCGGCTCACAAGTGTTAAAAAAATGGAAAACCAGACGGAGAGACAGAATTATGACAATTATGACAACACATGCTGCACATGCACACAGTGCACCACGCGGTAAAAATCCATGCTTCACACAGAACGAACGTAACACTGAAAATAACAGCAAAGTTAACGTGGTGAAAGAATCTGTAACACTACTACCAATGTACAGTCACAATATCAAACACAGACAACGTCAAAAACATGCAGAGTTTCCCAACAAACTTACTACAGACACGTATGTGCCATCAGCGGATTTACTTGATTTGCCCGATGTCTGTGTATAAAATCATCCAATAAAACACTCTCTCATAGTGGCAAAGAGATTACACTTGCCAGAGGCACATAAACTAATATATAGAGTAAAAGACAACATTGAATTCACTGGTACCGCTATAAATCTTCAACTATGATAAATCCTTCATGATTGTGATTCAACCAGTCAATAGAGTATTTTACAGTCGATCATAAGTTAACACGACACATTATGCACAACAATGTGGGGCAAAGCTTGTACTGTCTATGTAAAAATATAAAGCATACTAGACCCAAGAACGGGCTGAAATACTTAGGCCATGCCCGTTGCCCATTAGGCCACGCCCGGCCCGACCTGTTTGTCCAAAAATCTTCAGGCCTGATCCATTTTACGCCTGATTTAGACGAGGCCCTGCCCCACGCGGCCTGTAATTACATTACTAATTATTAGGGATCTATGCACTATACAAAATAAGGAAATGTCAAAAAAATGTAGTGTAGAGTGTAATATTTATACAATTAGAAAGTATAATGTAGAATAAATGATCTGAACGGTGCTTTATTATTAGCAATCATGGGCCTATTCCTTAATTGGGCCCATTCCATGGGGCCATAGCAGTCCCCCTATCACGCGTTGTCGTTGTCGTCGACGATGTCATGGACATCGCACGCCGCCTGCGCTACAGCTATAGCTGGCGTGCGACTAGCGACACCTGGTGACTGGCAATGTAACTGCGGCTCGCAGTAGCGAATGGGAACAAAATTTTAGCAAATGCTTCTTGTTCCTTAAACTAACAGCATAAATCAGCACACGACAGCTTTGAGTCCAGTCTGGCCCGTCAAACACTGGGTCTGGCCTGGCTCGGCCCGGCAAAATGTGATTGGCAAAATAGTAAGCCTGGCTGGGCTGTGCCGCCTAACTATGAAGACTGCTAAAGAAAACACCATAGGGTGATCATCTCCTTTTCTAAAACAACAGAGTCTGTAGATGGATATATCTCAGTCTATGAAACACAGCTGTTGCAATGCTGAGTAACTTCCCAGCCAAGAGCAACTGCCCACTTATTTCTCATTCCAGTGAGGATACAAGGCTGAGTTGGCCTGTGTGGCTGGCTACACACCAACCGAGCACATCACTTGCTAGCGGTCACCCCTTTCAGTACTAACTTATTTCGATTACAAGTAACTTCGTTGAAATCTGCAATTATGTTACCACAAGGCAAAGCTGCCATCTTTTAAAGTGAAAGCACACAAGTAAATATAAAAGTATCAAACTTTCTAACCAGTGGCTACGAGTCTGTATTTCATGTATCTTAAAGGCCATCAGTAGCATGTGTTGAAAATGAAGACCAAAATGTTGCATTTTGTCATATTTTAGTGCTGTCAGAGGTGTGGATGCCCCAAAATAATGGACTGACTTAGGCAAGTGTGCAAATTAATACCTCCACAGGCAACTTTTGTCAATAGGCGACCTCCACATCTTGCATATGATCGATGTGGTAAGTGTTATTTTGGTTTTTAAAATGTACAAATCAGTTTTGTGGTCCAGATAGAACAACCAGGTGTGTGTGTCTGGATAATAATTTTTCAACAAACATCCTTTGACCTACATATAAGGGTTGCTGGTTTAGCTTGACACTATTTAGATCAAGTCTGAAGGCCAACGTCATAGGTCAAAGTTCAAGGTCACAGTAGAAAACAACAGCTCAGCAACTGCTGATAAGTTTAATAATGGCTGTAAAGCAGACCTCAACTGGAAACAGTAAGTAAGTAACAGCCAATTTTGATGTTTGTCGAGTTCTTCATTCTAAAATGGTTGGTGTGACCTCAACTGATGGCTTTCTGGCTGAACCTGGTAGAATGGTAGACACTTTACGACGACAGTGAGTAGCAGAATTTACCATTTGGTTCTGGTTCTTGATCTTGCACTCAATCTTGCCAACGTTTCCGACCGTGTCCAGAGAAAACTTGTCCGACCATTCCGACTCATCAAGCCTCAGTGACACCTGCACAGTAGCGTTACCGTACCACATCATATGTTATCATATCACAGCATTCACTCACTCATTCATTCCGGTCCGGTATTTTCCACAGCAAATTAATCTCCCGTTAATTTAATCCGGCATTAAATCCGGCAGATAATGATCAATTTACTCAGATGTCGTTTTTCTACCGGCAGTTCGTCAATTAAATCATCCGTTTAGGAC
>Ga0209782_1002565_pt1 | contig 10175 bp, 6 predicted proteins | sample WorMetmaBAHAMAS1_FD_187390 | JGI IMG/M metagenome (GOLD analysis project Ga0209782, IMG submission 187390) | Marine gutless worms symbiont microbial communities from Max Planck institute for Marine Microbiology, Germany - Inanidrilus... | ecosystem: Host-associated > Annelida > Digestive system >...
TTATTATGTAACTCATGAAATAATTATTACTTATATTTTATCCTGTTACTAATGTTTCTTCAATTTAGATGCATAATTTTAATGTAAAATTAGTTGTAATTTTGTCCTTTTATGTGCAGAAAACAGAAGGCGTTTGTGCATTTTCAATCCATCTCTGCTTCTTAAAACCAAAAGTGTAATAGATTACTGTCTCTTTGTCATTTTAACAATGAACGCATCAGTTAGATGAGAAGTTAACAAAACGTTGAATAAAAGCAGATCTGGATTCAAAATAAACGGTCCCTCCCTCGTTTCCTTACACGCCCTATGGACATCAATTTACCAGACGCATGCACGAATTATATCTATTTTGCTACCGAATGACAGAATGATAATTCGACGACAGTTCGTCGGCGGCCGGGCCTTCGACGTCGAGTCTGTGACGGAGAGAAGCCCAGACGACGACGAAGACGACGAGGGACTACACCTAGCTATCGGCGGTGGCTGCGGCCGGTGCCTGCTTCAGCTGCAGCAGGATGGATCGCATGCGGGTGATGTCCTTGGCGTTGCGTGAACTCTTGGGGTTGAAGTCACACAGGCGACACACTCGCTCCCACTCTCCGCCCGGCTTGCGCTCGTCCCGCTGCTGCACGAACGCGTCCTCGTTCTCCCTGCAACCGACCAACAACGCAATCGTCGATAGCAGACTTCGCCCCCGGGCCGCAACTTGCGTTAGTACCTTTATCGTTGAGCAAGTTTGATCGGAATCTCGGCCATTACGCCTGTCGTGTTCTGTTGCCGCTTGGGAATACACACGACGTGCCACAGGGCCGTTACCGTTTATGAAAACACGACGTCATCCACGAAACCGGAAATACATAACGTATCATCAGAAGAGGACCGAGCCACAGCCACTGGCAACATACACAAAAGAGTTGGTAAAGTTCGGCCGTGGTGGTTTACGAGTTATGTGAGCAGACAGACAGACGGAATACTTATCACAATACTGCGCATCCCTCGCGGGGACGACGTAACAATCAAACTGCTCTCACTCGAGGTCGTGCACCAACAAGGCAATGGCACTGGCACCCCATGCACGAAGGACTCATCCAGTCTTGGCACCCGCTGTTAACTAGGACTGGACGCAACCAGTACCACATGGCAGGGGTATTAATCCGTATGCACACTGCAGCGATGCTGCTGCCGTAGCATCACCCGCCCACAGTACAAAAACACGGTGCTATTCTCAAAACGGGAATTACACAACGCATTACAGTTCCTTCAGAAGAGGTCCGAGCCACCGCCACCGGCAACGTGCACAGAAAATTTGGTTAAGTTTGTTCGTGTGGTTACTGACATGCTGTGGACAGACATGCTTATCACAAATACTCCACACCCCTATCTGGAAGGAGTAATGAGCTGGCTGTTACTTACTTACTGCTTTATTATCAGCTCTTCTCCCCCAGCGCGCAGCCACGTTTTCATCCTCTGACCCATAACCTTGATCTTCAAACATGTGAAATATCTAGGTCAAGTCATTTCGTTTCAAAGTTATTGTCAACAAACACACACACACCTGACTGATTGCTCTACCCGGTGTCATTGACAAGATGACAATAATCCGAGACTGGCGAATACAGAAATAGAAATCAGCACCACGGTCTTGGTTCGTAGCTAACGAATGGCTCTGTTACATTTTTATGAAATGTCGCACCGCGATTTGCATAAATTGCATCTAGTGTAACATACTACATGTACTGCCAACGTTCATAGCTTTAGTAAGATACATACAAGGTGCTAAAAACAATAAACACCAAATAATAATACACATGCGTCGTAAAGCTAACATCACAGCTGATGCTAACCATCCAGCAAAGCCAAGTAAATGACACAAAATTAGAAGTAAAAATAACATGACAACTTCACAAATATTCTGGTAATGGCACTGGTGCATGCTGTGCCACAGCCCCTACTTTCCTTATATGGAATAATGTGACCTTGTATACCAGAACCTACCAAAAGCTACCAAATTTGGTAGATGTACAGCAAATGGCAGTTGCTCGGCATGCATCGATCCTGAGGTCAACAGATCACGGTCATGTGGTTATCAAATGCACTGCTGGCATGGTATGCATGTTGCAGGGACTGTTTAGGTTTTCTAGTTTTATAAATAATCTCAATCACTATTAATGTGTCAATTTACACCGAAACAGCAGCTGCTCAGGTGTATATGGAATAATGCATGACCTCAGCACAACATAGAATACAACAATCATAACACTGTTCTGCGACAACAGTCAGTATAGCTACACAGAACACCACGTTTTCATTGCATTTCCACACCATCAGCAGTTTACACTTGAATAACTTATTACACTAAAATTGGTAATGCATCTAAGGAAACATCGTATTATTTATGTGCAGAATTGACTGCTCTTTTATAGAGTCATAAAAAGACACGGTAGCTAGTCTTTTATCAGTAAGTAATAATTTGACAGCATACACTTTCAGCCAATCTGCATGAATGATACTGTATACTTGACACTACAGTGATGGCTGGTTATCAGGAAGGGCATCTGACCTGTAATAATCACAAAAGGTTCTTTTTGAGGAATTGGAAAAGTTAAAGTAACTCTCAAAAAAGCCTGTTAAACAAAAAAAGTAGTGGAAGATTAGTACAGTACAAGCACAAGACATCATATTTCTGTAATTGTAACAACCAAAAATGTCACACAGTGTGGGTTTCAAAACAAAAAGAAATTTAAAGTTCCCGTGATGATGTTTATAAATAATCCTAACTTTAACAACTGTGCTCAAAATTATAGCTAGAATATGGATGCAACACTACGATCATGAACAAACAACATACAAATACATTCCACCTCAGCACAACACAGAATACAACAATCATAACACTGTTCTGCGACAACAGTCAATATAGCTACACCAAACACCTCGGACAAACTGCGGATAATTGCATAATGCTGATGGTCAGACAAAACACCTACCGCTGTGGAGGAGCCTGCCTGCGGAGAATACCGATCACAAAAGATCATATCAAATACCGGTAATGCATCTCAAAACAACTCACTAACTAAACACTGCAATCATTACCACCACAAACAACAACAACAACAACAACAACAACCATTTTATGGCCACTGCACGTAGCTTGTAAACCCAAATTATGATATCATTTAGACCTGACTAGTATCTCCCACAGTGATTAGTCTAATGTATTTCAGTCATACGACATCCCTATCTGGATGTGTCATGTAAATCATCTAAAATGGTGCATTTTAAAGCAAGCTTTGAAATTTCTGTACAACACGAACATGCAAATAATTATCTAAAACTGTCCCGATTTCATTATAGCCAGCAAATAGTTCATCAAATTAGGGGAACGATGCTTTCCACAATGGTGCCTTCTGTAACATCTTTATACTAGTACAACATGATGTATTACCGAACAAAAAACACCCATTTAATGGCCTATTTTTCCAGACAACCTGAGTATCTTAGAACAAGAAACGTAAACTATTTTGGACTCCAGCGAAGCAATAGACGATGGGGTGGCAGTCATATTGGGTGGATAATTTGCAGATCATTTGTCAAATATGTAGCGCCTTAGAAAACATTTACTTACTTACTTATTTACTTCACTCCAGACAAGCAACCACACCAGCACCTCACCACTCAATTCCTATGGGCCAGATGCTCCTCATGATGCCCCACCAACGTGTCTGTTTGACATGTTGGTTGGGCAAATCAATAAATAATTAATAAATGTTGATAACTCTTAACTCTCAATGATCACTAACTAATTACAATGGTCAGACATTAATTGAAATGTGTACTAAATAAGCAATGTATTTTAAACTGCTACATCTGCACATCTAAATTCACTCTGCAGTAATTAAAGTTCATTTAATTACCACATTAGTGTACGAGGTAATCGCCTCTGTCTGTCCATCTGTTTCCACTCTGACTTTTGAAGCAAGTGACCTGTGACCTTGACCTTCTGCATGTGTATGGGTCAAGACCATAGCTCTCATGGGATTGAAGGTCTACATGTAGGTCAGAGATCAAATTTATGGTTAGGGTCTCAGTTTAAAACATGGTCGGTGGCACCTCGATAATCAATTGACGACAGTTTTTTTAGTTTAACTCTTTCGCTGCCGGAGACAACTATAGTCGACCACATTCCCTGGCTGCCGTTGGCGACTATAGGCACCGTATTTACGCAATATATGTGGGCGGGACTTAGTTTCTCGTGGCACTGGCAGCCAGAAATCTGCAGTTAATAGTACGTTACGAAGCTCCATCTGCCAAGCGTGCATCACTATACATAAAGCAATGCTTTACTGTAAAGCTGCTTATCTGCTCGGCAATGTGGATCATGAAACGACTAAAAGGCAGCAAGATCACAGGTGTCATGCTGTGGAAGCTGTGTTGTTAAGTTCACTTTTAACTACAGCAAAGTTGTAGTATTTTGTGCAGTGGAAGGCAGATGGTTCCAGATGACCAAGGCCAAAACAGTAAAAGAACATTTCTATGAAAGTCACGTAAAGCTTGAAAACTCATCAGCATCACATGGAACTTAAATATATGTCCATGGTACTGGACCTGAGTGGTTAGATAGGTTAGTGTGCCAGTGTAGCTGCTCTATGCATTAGAATGTTTAGGACTATTTATTTACTTATCTGACACAGAATAAATTAAAATACCGGTGACTGAAAAAAATACATTACGAACCCGGATGCCAGCAGATGTTAACGGTTACGGACATTCATAAGAGTTACCTGTTAACTTTCTTCTGCTTTTCCAGCTGCTCCATGCGGTGCTTGTACCAATCTTCCAGTTCACGTTTTGCCTGTTCACGCCACTCCGCCTTCTGGTGTTCAGACTCGGCATCTAATGATTGCAAACATTTGCTCCTTGTCTGAGCATTGTGTCTGTCCTAACACTGTGCTTTAAACCATCTGCATATATGTATACTTGTTGCGCTGTCCTGCGTGGCAGCCTACTGTGCTAATAATGTTGTTTCATTGCAGTTTGTCAATGATTATTAAAGGAAATATTATTATTATTATTATCACCATCACTTCTTCTTTAACAGCCATCTTCCAAAAGGAACTGGGCTAGCCAGTTCCTTTTGGTTTACTGATTGATTGAGTTAAGGATTAACGTCACACTTGACAAAATAGGTGATTTGTACAGGCTCTTACCAGCAATTCTCTCGGCTGAGCTGGTATCAAAAAAACAAAATGGAAACCAGGAGGAATAAAAACAAAAAATACATGATAAACCAATGATAATACAAAACCAAGTCAATAAAAACACAAGCAATCATACATGTATCAAAAATACAAAATTACTACAGCACAAAATACTGAAAAACTTTTTGTGCTAAAAGTTCCAAATATAACCAGCATCACACAAAACAAAATAATGCTTGCAACGAGCTCACCTTTCTTCTTTAGTAACTCCGCCTGCTCTTCGCGCCAGATCCTGATCTTTTCCGGCTCGGCCCTGTTTTTGTCCATCTGCTTCACCTGGCTGTATGGGTCAGAAGAACCTTCTGCCATGCCCTAACGAAACACACAAGCATACTCCTACTTCCAGATATCTCAGGTAAGATGGCTCCAGAATTCTCAATTTCAATGCCGCAAGAGATAATAGGGTCACATGAGGGTGCCATCGGCATCACCCAGACAATATGCAAATAACTTCCTTCTTGCTTTGAGCAGATAATCATGCCAGTACCTCATTACTCAAGTTTATTGGCTAAATGCTCTTCCGACGCCCAACCAACAGTATCATAGGAAAAGTCACACCTTAAAACAGCTCAAAATCAGTATGGTGAACTAAAAAGTTTTATGGTTATAAAAATGCACAGAAAAGTCTCTAATGTGACTAAAAATTTAGCAATGATCAGTGACGTAATTTGGGTTATGAGGCAGACAAAAGACAGTAACTTCTGTACTACAAAAATCCATGTAACTGATTGAGATATTATGTCCAAATTACTAAACAAATCATTTTGGGAATGCTCTTCCCAGCCAATTTCTTGATAAAATCAAAATCAAAGCTGGGAGAAAAGAACACGAACAACCCAATAAACGTAGGCAAACACAAAACTAAAACTAAAACCAGTAAATCAACGAAATACAAATCATCAAAAACAAAAATATTCCAATGCAAAACAAGCAGAGTCAAATTATAACACAGATTTAGTCGACTCTTATGATATCCAACCTGGAAACAGAGCAGGGTTATTCTCTAAGGAAAAGATAAAGGACAATTAAATAAGAAAGGAAAATATAAGCAAGAGAAAAAAACTCACAAGAAGCAAAAGAAAGCAAGTGATAAAGTAAACAAACACAAAAACGATCTGTATAGCATGGAAATCTACAATGTATCTAGGGTGCATTAGGCCCTGCATGGGTACCATGGTACTCAGTACACATAACTCTGGAATCCACAGTACTGCATATATGTTATTTATTAACAGTTATAAACAAACATAAAATCAGTAGCCTCATTGAAGATGCCTAAAATTTGCAGGTGGCAGATACCTAAACCTCCAAAACATGTACACATGACATACATTATGTATTCTCGATCACTTGCAATTTAATTTAGCCAACGTTTTGCCTTTCCACAGTCTACCTATTCCTTGAATTTAAGAGCATATTACATTCAATGCTTTTTAATTTAAACTGCTAACAAACTGACAGACTATCGCAGGTTAAAATATTGCACTGCCAAGCTGTGACAGAGGTAATTAATTAATTATGATGTCACCATGTGAAATGTTGGGAGTAACATGAAAATATGTCATTACCATAATAAACTAACTGTGCTAGTAGATACCAATTAACTTGATACATGTGTGTAACTAGTATCTACTTGTGCTTCTCTGTCGCTGTCTGTATGGTATATCATTCTGTATTTTAGTGTAGCTTAGTAGTCTAATATTTCTGCACTTTATGCACTTCACTGATGTATTAATTATAGCAAATTAAAAATAACAGTAACACAATTTAATTTTTATGCGGCAATAACAGTCACAACTACAACGTTGAGTCAACGCAGTGTTTCACTCACATATTCATTGTCTGGCCCAGAACCGGCGACAAAACCATCAAAGTCGGCTGCCCCAGAGTCGCTGACTGTTCCGTAGCCAACTGTTGCATTGAACTACATCACAACACAGCATCTGATAATTCACACACGTACAGCAGGTTCAGTTAACATTTTGAGGTACAACTTGCACAAGTATCACAGTGCTATTTTAAATATCTCTGTTTCTATACTGGATAGAGAACAGGAACTATATCTGTTGTCATCTATCTATCTATCTTGGGGGTGAGCTACTTGTGACTGATCTGGATTCAAACTTCCTAGCGGTGTGCACTGAATCACTTCTGCAATGGTCAACAACGCTGCTGTGCTACAAATCAATCTATAAAATTGGCGCTGATGTGCGATAGGTTACACAATGCTGACAATTTATGCCATAAATTGGTTGGAACAAATGTCAATGAAAGCGTTCATAAAATTAATCGATGTGCACTAATAATGTTGATGAACTATGAGAACACATCATTGTCACGAGGTCAAAGTTCATCAGTTCGTTAATTCTGCAGTCAGTTACTGAAATACTTAAGGACATTACGAGATCTGCACAGTACAGACATATACCATATTACTGTCCCAAACTGTCCTCACAACTGTCAAATCCATCACCAACGATGTCCTTCAACTGTTGTCCCCATCCCCATATGTCCACACAAGTTCTGTATTGACAGTCCCCAATCATCACCATCAATAAAATGAATAGCATCACACAGCATACCATAAGTACACGATAGTCAGCTAACTGCTATATGCAAGTGAACTTGTTACAGAAAAGCAGATACAGATACGTAAAGATATCAATAGTAGTAGAAGTAATGTAATATTATCACTACACCGGAAAAGAAAAAGAATGCATTTAACTAAAAAAAACGAGAATATTTACTCCCATTTAATTTACATCGTTCAATTGTCCTCACTCCTCAACAAATCATAGTGCATATGATCTTAATAATTACCCATTTGTTTACGGAGATTTACTTAAGTGTCTAAATACTGCAGTACATAACTGCACATAAGAATGCATACCTCAATGTCTTGTGCATCTTGAGTTCCAAAATTTTCTACAAAAAATGTCATTCAACTCGATATACTAGACATTATACAATTTGGTCATTACAGAATATATAACGTAAAAATTATATATTAGAACCAAAAAAACTAAAGCATCATCAAGTTTGCGCACAACCCACCCTCACCCCTTTAAGGAAAGAAAAAATGAGAGAAAGAGGAAGGGATAAAAAAATAAGAAAAGAAGAAGCGATGAAAAAGCAGAGGAAGGAAACAAAAGGAAAGGGAAAGACAGAGAAGAATGAGAAGAGGGAGATACAAAATAAAAGAAACTAAAATGTACATTATAGCTGAGCTGACATACTAAAATTTTCACCAAAATTTTGAAGTTTAAGGGCTCCTAAACCCATTCACTTTTACCAATCAAAACCAAATGTGCATGGTCTATGCTTAGTGCTTACACACCAAATTTCACCCAGATCAGTTTATTGTCCCCCATAAGTGGGGTAAAAACATAAGATGACCATTTTACCATTTTTTCAATGCTAACATTCTGCTGTGATGCCATCTACTCAGTAGCATCAAAAAAGTTAAATGCTGATGCACAACTGCAAACCTACTTCCATTCAACATCAAAATACCATAGCTTCTGAGTTGATACAGCTGAATGGTGATCTTGCTTTCACAATATTACCATGCGTGTGACAAGACAAACGAAATTACAAAAAATAAACTGTACCGATAAGCAAAATTTGTAGACTACCCCTCCAAAGATGTAGTGGTTATGAAATAAGTAACATCATGAAATGCATTTCAAAAAAAAATTCAGACTTGATGTAGTTTTGCTAGGGGCTAGGGGCACAAAAAAATTATTTTTGATGGGGGAATGCATCCCAAATTTAAACCTCTATAACTCTGGAACACCTTCAGCCAATCTTACCAAATTATAAAATTTAATTTATTACAAAGGAGCTCTGAAACAGTTATAGAAAACTGTGCAAGGCATAAGCCCCTGTGGGGCACTCATATTCAAAAATTGTGCAAAAAAACTTTGTACCTAAGTATCTGCATTTAGTGTGAATGGCCCTTCCCATAAGTTAGTCTTTGAATTTTAGTTTATATTCGTGCAACTAACAAAGATGACTTAACATTATTGATTCTTCTATTATTAGTAGGCTTGTTACTTTTTATGCATTTGATAGATTGGTAAGAACATACAGATGTGGACTTAGAGGTCTTTAACACCTGCATCGATAGTTTCCTGTTGAGTTTTCACTGTGCAACTTCACTGAGCATGAGCAGTATTTTATAATAAAGGTAAAGTTCTCCCATACTCATTACCGAGCGTTGGGCTCAGAGTTGATCCCGCTGTACAGGCAGTCAGCAAGCAGGTGAATTTCTGCAATCTATCCGGCGGTAAGCTGCCATTTCTTTCCGCCAGGCCTGCGGTTACCTTACCAGCCGAAGATCGTCACCGCCCATCGGCCATTACCAAATTATACTGCTTGGTGACACAAAATACGGTATATCAAATATTCACTGAAGCCACCAATGTCTACAGATGTGCAGTTAGTACTTTAACTGCCATATTCCCAAAAAAAACCCAACGGCAATAGGTAAGACGCAACAAAGGTCGACATGCATCAGTTTCAGCATACGCACCGAAATCGTCTTCTAATCCAGCTAGTTTGTCTTGTTCTCGCATAAGAAAGTCGGCAACCAAATCTTTTTCACCGTCTGTTGGACCGGCATCGTTTAGACTACCATTATCTTCCATTTCGCTTATTTAATAATCTTAAAATGTTTGTTTATCCAATTTATCAACCGGAAATACGACACGCCACGTCAATCAAACCATAGATGAGATGGGAGTGTCTGTGGAGTGGGACCGTAAGTAAAACATACTTTGACGATTGATCCACAGACTGCTTTGACCAACCAAAACTCATGAAAACTGTGGAATGCAATTTACCTTAATGGGGGAAATTGATGAAGCTAATTAATTACCATGTTTCATATTAAAATTTGAGTGTCATACGAAATAA
>Ga0209782_1002566_pt1 | contig 10172 bp, 8 predicted proteins | sample WorMetmaBAHAMAS1_FD_187390 | JGI IMG/M metagenome (GOLD analysis project Ga0209782, IMG submission 187390) | Marine gutless worms symbiont microbial communities from Max Planck institute for Marine Microbiology, Germany - Inanidrilus... | ecosystem: Host-associated > Annelida > Digestive system >...
ACCCACCCCACCTGCATTCGTCGCCCCCGTAGGGGGTGATCCCGTTCGAATTTCGCCACGATCTTTGGCGTCAGAAAACTAGAGTCATGGGGCTATCGTGTTTCGATCTGCCGGATGCGTATCAGGAACAGCATCCAGCCTGTAAAAAATTGAGCGTTGATGTGCAAGCATGATTTATTGTTTGTCTGGAGTAAAGTAAGAGTGATCCACAAAAACTGGACCAAAATAATTCAGTAGTTTTATGTTGCCTGGACCGGCTGAGTCAGTACCTGGACCAGTAGCGACAAACGGCATTGAAACGTGCCATGTTTCCTGCAGCTGATGGCACCTATCTCTGGCCGCCAACTTCTGAGACCCTAGACAAGACGTAATAGCCAATTCACAACGCTTGATAGTCCAAGACGATGCAAATCGATTATTGAGTTGCATTGTGTCGGGCAATGTGAATTGGCTATAAGGACAGCTATCAGTTTCATTCGATTCAAGCGTCAGCAGCTGGCTGTAAAAGCTAGTAATGTGCTGAAAAAATGCATTTAAACTTCCATTTCGATGGGCCAACCATTGAATTCGTAACATCTGACATCTATTACATCTATTATTATTGTGGAGGCACTGTCTGCAGTGATCACTCAAGCTACATATCATTAATCTTTTTTACATGGTACGCCATGCACAGTGGCGGAAACAGGAAAAGAATGAGGGGATGCATCCTCAACCAGCATACATTTGCACAGAAAGGTCATTCAAGGTCACAAAAAACGTCCACAGAAATGACAAAGCTTTGCTGTTTGAGATATCTAGTAGAGCCTGATGTCATTAAAGAGCACTAAATCAATAGTATAGCAATAAGGTTGAATTAATATTAATTTAAAGATACATTCTTGAAAACAAAAATCTACAAATAATCAAAGTACCTTATCTTTTTATATGAGCTGAGTTAAACCATGAAGCAGAGTGTACAGACTGCACATTAAAAAGTAACACCGACTGAAAACCGGTAACAGATAACGACACAACTTTAAAATTACAACATAATTTATAACCAACAAAAATGCTTACAAAGTTTGAGCTTAGAACAGGCAGCGGTGTATCTGTCATAAGAGACAAGCATGTCATATAAATATGTTGCCATCTCAGTTTCTGTAAAACAGTAAACAATATATATACAGTATTGTCTCAATGCCAGAAACTTAAAATCCTTTAACAAAGACTACGAGAGCCAAATACAGAAGGTAAAACCACAACTTAAGCTCATATCTTGCTTGCCTGGAATTATTACACACGAAAACAATGCTGTTACCACTGTTACCAATTTACCATACTTAAAAAGAACATTACATTTACATACACTTTTGTATATCGTGTGCTGTACAGTTGATGGATTGTACCAACACCAGACTGAGCGGCAGCAAACTGTCTATACAGCTGTTGTAAAACAGCATCAGCACAATACTCTTATTCAAAATGATAGCCACTGACAATGTCCCAAACTGCGCAGGTCGTTTAATGTTGCCGATTCTGCTCTGAATTTAGAAAAGTTACAATTTTTATGTCCAATTGTCCATCATAAAAATCTTTACAGCAGTGGTCTTATGTTTTTTTCTGGAACTGTGCAATTAACCTAGAAGTTACGTCATCAATGAGGTCAAGTCCACACACATCAGTATAATCAATTTTTACAAGCTAGTAACACCAGGCATTGATATCTTTAATCAATTATCAATGTAAAATGTGACTAGCACAGTACAAATATGAAATGACCTGTGGATTGCTAAAGTCATCATCTCGTAGTTTCAACTGTGGATACTCATCAGCAAATGATCTTAGTAACTCCTGTAGTGTTAAAGTTGGGAAAGTTGTCATTCTTCACGAGTCACAAACACCAAAACATCAAATTCACAGCTACAAATTACAATAAAACCAATTAGTATCAATTGCGGAAATCATGTGGAAAAACTGGAAATACTAATTCATAAAACCAACCTGCGCAACAAGCAATGTCAATTGCACTATAACAGGACTATACTGAACGCTGTTAAAAGCAACCCTAGCCAATATAAGCCTATACAGCATGCACCCAGATAAACGATACTATACGATGTCCGATATTATAAATAATGTACTCAGAAAGTAAGAAGATAACATAAAGGTCAGCTTAATCTTCTGTACCGTACTGAGATTGTAAATGTTTATTCACCACAAAGGCAGATCAAATCAAAATAACAAGAATCGACAGACAAACTACAATTATACGACAGAAAAAATATATAGAAAACAACCACTACCAACTACTTGTAACATTAACACATTATACAAAATATAGCATGAAAATGCACAGCCGTGTGTGTGAAATCAACAAGTGCCAGATGATTGCAACCCAACGTCCAGGAGCCCCTGACCTCCCCCAGCACAAAGCTGATGATCCTGTAACCTTTCAACAACTGTTACAACATTAAAACAGCTAGGCAGGGCTGTAGTATGTTAATACTCTATCTGTCAGGTGTGGTCCAGAACACAGAAATCATCTGCTGATAGGTCATAGGTCTACCATCAACAACAAGGGTCCAGCACTTTTTGATATCTACGACTGTTGCATAGATATTAGATACTATGTAATAATTATGTAATAAGTTACATATGTTTATAGTTGTGGATCGTAGTGTAGAATTAAGTCTTTTCTTTGGCAGAATTGCTTTCACAAGCAAGATATGGTATAATCAGAATCACTAAAAGCCATTTTTCGCAGTATGAACTTCACTGTTGCATGCTGCGAGTTTGTTGGACGACAAGGTAGTGCGTCAGAGTTGCACTATAAAATCGCAGGTCTGACATCACACTTAGCATGCTGGCAACTGTAGCCTTTCCCAGAAGGCGATGGGTAAAATGCGGGCATGCGGGGATGCAGGCTGCTAGTGTGACAAAAAGTAAAATGTGCTAACCCTGACACCATTGCTAACCATAACACCAACCCTATCCATAACACTAACCCTAACCTTATCCCTAACCCTACTAACCCTAAACTGCAGGCCCGCATCCCAGCATTTTACCATTTGCCTTCCCAAAATGCCACATTCAGCGTCAAGACTCAAAGTCAAGCGTTGTTGTTGTTTTCTTCTTTTAGTACAAAACAGGTAAGGACTTCAGTATTACAGCCAATGTCTCGGAGTTCAAAGAGCAACAATTGATGAGGAACAGTGTCGAATGCCTTAGATAGATCAACAAGGAGTGCACCAGCATACGACCCACTGTCCACCGATTTCATCCAAGAGTCAGTGGCAGCAAATAGAGCCATGTCACAACTAGAATGTTTTCTGAATCCAAACTGTTCAGGAGGAAGAATGTCATGTTCATCACAGTAGTTGTAAAGTTGTGTAGAGACAAGTTTTTCCAGTGTACAACCTAAAATTGGAAGCACTGAGATTGCTCTGTAGTTGTTAGGATCACTTTTGCTTCCCTTCTGTTAGTAGATGGCTCTTACCTCTGCCATTTTCTGTATTGTACTGTTGTGAATGGTTGTGATGTTCGGTGCCGACGCTCCTACAAGGATAGTGCCTTCTGAACCACATTAGATGTCAGTCTGGAGGGGCAGAAGCTGTTGTCCTTACTGCAGTCAGATGGAATGAGTTGTGTGCTCTGGGAGGCTTGTACTATTGAGGCAAAATGCTGATTGAAGGTCTGGAGTGGCGGAAAGGTTAGTTTTCACCTCCTCTGACAGTGAAAGTAGCTCTTTTAATATAGTTCTAGGCGTCAGCGGGAGCAGAGCTGTTAGAGCTTGAGATGCCTGTTCCTTTGCCTCTTGACGGATCCTGCTTTTAACTCTTATCTGTGCTAATTTAAGGTCTTGTTTCAGATGTGAAAGAATCAGGATTCTTTTTAATTGGTTTGCCAGGAAATCTCTGTATCTAATAAGTTGACGGATTTTGCCATTCAGATAAGATCTATGACGACGCATCGGAAATGTTCTGACTGGAGCTACAGTATCTAGTATATAAGTCTTCTTCTTCAAATTCTTCTACGGCCTCTTCGTGCCAATTTCCATCGATGTAAAATCACTTGGTAAAAACACGATGAACAGACACATAGATGAAATCCAAAGTGTAGACTTCATGGTATGGACTTCCAAATTCATAACACCTGAGTAATAACTGGAGTGTAATAATGTTAATAATGTTAGTGTGATAGTTGAAGTTAAATCTTGACTTTAGTGTCTGATATAAACTGGTAAAGCGCTTCCTTTATGAGCTTGCCTTCCTTCTTGGTTACTTCGTCGCTGAATGGTGCCAACAATAAGGACTGAAAGCTCGATCCACTTTCTGCGTCCAGATAATACAGAAATATCATTAACAGTATCGCGCAAATTATTGCGAGCTTCATGAAATATTGGACAACGAAGTAAAAAGTGTTATTATGAAATGTACATTTTATAGCTGTCAGTTACATCTGGTAAAGTGTAGGTTTTGAAAAGTGGATGGATTATAGAAAAACATAGGTTCAGGCATCAATTTGGATACCATGATTACAGTTGTTAGCATTTCAGCCAGTATATCACAAGATACTTTTCACAACAACTTGTTGCTTACTGTAACTGACATTTGTGTTCTTGAATGTATAAGTGCTTGAGATTGCCTTATTTGCCTGTTTAGGAGATGCATGTTAATGCCAATAACTAATGTAAACAGCTTGTGAAGAAAAAGTTAGGTGACGATGATGCATGTGTTCTAGTAAATGCATAGAACGTAATGTTTTGTGTAAACAGTTAAAGTTCCTCGGAATTTTCGACTGCTAGAAGAGCTGGAGCAGGGTCAGAAAGGTGGTGGAGATGGCAGTGTCAGTTGGGGTCTTGAGAATGAAGATGACATGGATCTGAGACTATGGAATGGAATGATTCTTGGCCCTGCAAAGGTACATTCACTTCAGAACATTTTAAACTGCTTGATTTTGTTTTACAGTTTTCTCTGTAATGACTGTTTTATACTCTACTTCTTGATAGTTACCTCATTTATGCATTATTGCATGATATAGCATATGTAAATAGTAATGTAAATAATGTAATACCACTAATTTCAGTTTATGTTAACTGGCCTTTTTTCTAGAGTTACTTGTACTGAAGGTTGGGCCCAGTGCCCCAGAAAAAAAATATGCGAATGTAATAGTTGATTTGCCAAATATGTTACCCATTCTATGGAGATCTAGTTTGGCTTGTCCAACTGATTGCATACTAACTGATACGACCCGCAAACATCAGAGAATTCCCTACTAACCCTAAAAGTTCCGTGCTTGCGGATTGTGATAGAAGAGTTTACGGTTTGCACCGGGGTTATGTAGCACACCATAGAATATGTAACATGTGGAATATTGTCTATTGCAGCAGAATTTTGAAAGCTGAATGCCTATGTGTCAACGATGCAGAGCTGATAACTTGTGACTATGAGTAGACCTGTAAATTTTTCGCAGCCAACAGTTAATAGTAATGTTGTAGTTAATGTGTTTCTGAAGTCACGCAGAACATTTTTACTTTTAGTTACTTATAATTTGCATTTTTATATGATCTTTTCAGACAGCCTACGAGGGACGCATATATCAACTGCGAATTGAGTGTGGTGTTGAATATCCAGACAAAGCCCCAACTGTACACTTTTTGACGAAAATCAACATGAAGGGTATCGACTCAAATGGACGGGTATGGCTCATTTTCGTTGGAGTTTCATGACTATGTGATTTCTGTCGATCAGAAAAGGTCGAGCAAGAGTTTTTGTGATTGTCCATGCTCCAACCATACACTAATGCCGGGAAGACATAGTATTTATGCATTCTGACATATGATACCTGTTTTATGACTGAGAACAATTGAAGCTTCTGTAGTTAACTTGTTAACCTAATATAACATTGGTTGAGTGTATATATTGGAAAAGTATGACACCTGCATTAGCATGACTGCTGACTGCTTGTATCATATCTTAAATACATATTACCTGTCACCTTATATTTGCTTTGTTATACAACCAACGTAAGGTACTGGAAGATTTATTATAAATTTTAGTACTCATTTCCTTCTTTGCAATATGGCATTACATAGGTTGAGAAATGTAGCACTTTTTGGCTTTTAAGTTGTAATTTTTTACTAACAAATGTTGAGTAAGAAGTCTATTAATATTCTATTAGCACTAATGATGTTCTAAATAACTGCAGTCATTTACTGAACAGATATATACTATATTTTTTTTGAAAAAAAAATGAAAATGCACTCTCCTTTTAAGTTACTTCTTTGTGAATTTGCCATCTGCATATGAAAAATATCACCACACTTTAAATGCAGAACTAGAACTAGTTTATATTTCCAGTCTGGAAAGATTGCAGAGAGGCCCACTTTCTGATGAAAACAATCACTTTGATTATGTGAGTATTGCATGAAAAATGGAGAACTTATCTGTAGCTTTATTTTAGAGTACAACTAAGTGCAACATGTAATCTGTACTAAGCATGATATTCTGTCATGGATTGGCTGATATTTGGGCAACTGTTCTTTGTTTACATCAGTGCAACATATCAGTGGCAAGCTCTTGGCAGTTGTACCATACTGGTTTGTTTTTAAATATAGAGACATGTATCTCTGAGAATTCAGTTAGCATATAGCATTGTCATGGCCTACAGCAGCAAGTCATATTTTGAACACTTGAGTGACAGTATAAACAGATGAGCCGCGTGGCATGAGCCACTTGTAGGTTAGCTGAAGGTCACATAGCTATACAGGTTATGTAATGTCCATAGGCCACTTCTGGGTGCGTCACTGCTGTAGCTGATGCAAGCATGTGGGCTGTCTTTTGACACGACACATGACCTGTGCACCATAATGCAGAGAAAGGAGTGGAGTGTGCTACACAGTAAACCCCAATGCAGGTCTAGGAGCAAAGCTGGATATATAATATTCTTGTTAGACAAACTAGAGGCAGAAACTCATTGTGCAGTTTACACGATCTGTTTGTGTCAAATTTTCTATCAAAAATTATTAAATTTGGTTTATTTTCATCAGTTATTTAAAAAAGAAGTGTCATTTGTGCAGCAGAATGTAATGGGTGGGGTGTGATATAGAGGTTAAAGGATAATTTTTCCGGTGTGCATTTCGGATGTGTGCTCAGATGTTATCTTTGCTGACTGAAGCTGTGGTTGTGTTGTAGCTGAATGCACGAGAAGTTCCGATGCTGGCCAACTGGCACTCAAACCACACAATGTGCGTGCTATTGAAGGAACTCCGCCGAATGATGACACTTAAGGAGAACTGTAAACTGACACAGCCCCCGGAAAACAGCACCTACTAGCTAGCGAGCTCTGTGTAGATACGGACCCAGTGAGCGCATGGTTGAGCTACTATTTGATTCAGTATAAAACTCGGCAACCGGATCATCACTAGGTTTTTTCGTTCGGCTTAAGTTGCTCTGCCTTATCTGACTTCCGTGGTCACCGCAGTTTCTTGGACGTGATTTTGTCATATGCCAGAGATCGGCATGATTTGTTGTATGCTTTTATAGCTACTTCCTGTTAACAAGTGTACAGTGTTTCTTAAAATACAAGATTCTTGACTTTTGATAACAAGATGCATTTGAAAAATGTTGGGCCCATTCGCTAAGTGCGAGCCGCCGTTACATTGTCAAGTCACCAGGTGTCGCTAGTCGCACGCCAGCTATAGCGCAGGCGGCGTGCGATGTCCACAACCACGACAACGACAATGCGTGATAGAGGGGACCGCTATGGCCCCATGGAATGGGCCCAATGACTTCACCAAATTTGGATAGATTTTTAAAATTCTTTTGCTGTTGGATTCCCTTATGAAACTGTCTATGCATCTGTGATAAAGGCTTATCTCGACTGTTACTATGCCACCTTGCAAAATTCAAAATTACAACTGAATGTTTAGTGTTTATTCCTACAATTACAAGAAATTTGTTTTACATGAATCTTAATAAAACTTACAAACATATAGATGACATGTGCCACTAGTAGTATGATGTTAATGATTTACTTAAAATTTTTTTGCTATAGATTCATTGCCAAATTAATTTGATGGCGAAATTGGTCATAAGATAAGCACTGTGAAGTTAACAAGTTAATGATTTCCAGTGTCAACACATGACAAATGCTGACTAGAAACTGTTGTACTGCAGCCAATCTACATATTAATTAGGCCAAAAGTTCAGCACTGTTCACTGATAGTTTCATAAATGACTGCTGTAGACCATGCTGTCCTTTAATAATAATAATAATAACAATGACATGACAATTTATAAGGCACCGTAACATGTCCAGAAAAAGTCACTACCAGGGTGCAATATAACATACAGTACTCGAATTAGTCAAGCTGCAAAATACAGTTGCAAAAACAGATGAGTCTTAAGCCGATTTTTGAAAGTATACATTTTGATGCTTCAGCTTTTGCTCTGTTCATTGGCATATTGTATCTTTTTTGCTGCATTATTCTCCATATTGTAGTCAGCAGCATTCTGGGCTGTTACGCAGTACACACAGCAAGATAGTCTGGGGTTAGTATTTCACAAGGTAATGTAGAAACACGCTAAGGCCAGGTGAGGTTATAAACTCTACATCTGATACATGCAGAAATTTTCCTAGTCCAACAGTGAAAGAACTCTAAAAGTTATACATATAGCTTAAATTAGGACAAAAAATGTGTCGTTTTTTGATCATGACGCAAAACAGTGCTGGCCATTTCTTGTCCAGTTTAATAATTGAAATACATTAAATAAACACTGTATAGCATGTTTGCTTGTGACTTTTTGTTCATGAGCATCAGCCTGTATTGTCATTGCTTCATAAAGCACATGTTCCACCATACAGTTTCCTACTAATGCGTTTAATACATTAACATCTGTGCTGTACATAGCCTTGGTCTGTGGACTGGCAAAGATGGACTACAATGTTGTGTGCAGTATTGCTATAATTATTCAGTGTAATAGGTAGAATGTGATAAAAGGTACCACTCTGTATATCTATCCGTGCATATTTTTGTCTCTCGACCTTCATCACTTTGCAACTTTTTATGCACTGTATTCATGTTTGCATATTCATTTTGGCTGTTTATGACAGCTTTGTTGATTTTGTTGATTCTAATAATAAGTTTTTTTTGGGGAGGAAAGTGTATATCGCATCTTTGTTTCTTTCAGTATCACATTTAATGGGAACGAGAAAGGTCTGGTGAATTGTAGTGTAAGCTTGAATAATTTTGGTTAATAGTCTTGTACCGTATGTTATTGATAACATATTAACAGATGTTTATTTGTATGTTATACAACTGTCTCGAGTGGTATAAGTGAGTGTTAACGAATTTATACCACGATAGACAGTTGTATAACACACTTATTCCACCGTGGCACGAGTCGCCAGCGTTAGGCCTACAAATTTCACGCTTGAGTGGATCCGTGAGTTAACACTACGTTATACCACGCCAGACATTCATTGTAGACATAGGAGGCACGAGTGCGACGGTGGAATAATTAGATGAATAGTTCGCCCCCTCGTTAGGGGTGCGACGTGTGAAGTATTGCAGCCTGTCTGTCTTTATGTCTTTCTGTATGTACACGAATGTATGCCTGTCTGGTAAATTGAACAGCAAAAGAGAGTGGCTGCGCCATATACGTGTAGGGTCGCCATTTTTGCCTACTCAGATTTTAGTGGTCAGTACGTTATTTAGACCCCCTTGAGGGTTGTAGACCCCTCTGACTTCAGATAACATCCCCTCATCTGATGCCAGTTTAGACCCCCTCTAGCAGGGTACATAATCCCTACTGTATGTCTGTTCCATCTTAGTGCATATTTAGCAATAAAATACAAACAGATGATGATGATGATGCCCAGATTTGTAGAGCGCGTCCTAAATAGTCAGAAACCAATATTACGTTGTACCTATAGCTTCTGGGTGCTATACGCCCAGATCAACACTAAGGCTGAGCCTCTGGACCCCGCTGGGGGACTTTGGTCCTGCAGATCCCGTGCTCTCCCGTTATACCCCCTGACACTACATCACAGGCAGCGCAGTGGCGCTGCACTGTTGTAAGGCCCATTCAAAAATCAATAGGAAAATGGAAATTTCGACCCCCTGTAAAATCTTAACCCCTGAAAATTTCATTTTGAAACTTGGTACACGTGATTACATCGAGAACGTC
>Ga0209782_1002567_pt1 | contig 10172 bp, 6 predicted proteins | sample WorMetmaBAHAMAS1_FD_187390 | JGI IMG/M metagenome (GOLD analysis project Ga0209782, IMG submission 187390) | Marine gutless worms symbiont microbial communities from Max Planck institute for Marine Microbiology, Germany - Inanidrilus... | ecosystem: Host-associated > Annelida > Digestive system >...
AAAACGACATCTGAGTAAATTGATCATTATCTGCCGGATTTAATGCCGGATTAAATTAACGGGAGATTAATTTGCTGTGGAAAAACCGGACCTCAGTCCTCCTGCTACTTGCCGTTAACGTTGATCTTCCATACAATGACGGTTGTCGGTGTTCTGTTGTTATATATTCACGTTATAATGCTCGTTTGAATCCAGCATCCAGTTTGCACATGTGTGGTGTTAACCGGCTTTCAATGCCAGTTTTTAATACTTATTTAATATCAAATTTGTGTGTTTTTTGATAATGATTACCGGAAAGGCTGCCATTGACACAGGTTGACGACCTGCTAACTGTGTTAACACGCCCAGATGTGCTGTGCTGCGGCCACACCTACTGCCAATCATCATGCATTGCGCTTCCCAGGGTCACAGGCAGCCATGGTGCAGACTCAGTCAGTATTTAGCATCCACAGTATGTAGCACGCACATTGACCTTGACCTATGACCCTGAATTTCATCTCTGTGCGAGCTGTGGTCGTGATCTATACACAGTAAAAAAAATCCAGGTCAGAGGTCAGCTGGTGCAGAAGATAGACTGAAAACAAATGGACAGATTGATGGACAGTGACACACCACGCCAGCACAGTCGGTAGAAATTAAACTTGTGTTGTTAGTGTTGGCTTTATCAGTCTAGTTTCTCTTTCATATTGATCATGATATTGAAGAGTTTCGTTTTGTAGAAACTGGATTATCTTGTTTTAGTTGTTATAAAATGTATTGATTAGAATAATGACGCAGTGATGTTGACTGGTGTAAGGTGTAAAGGATGTTATTAATGACCCAGTCGGTTAAACTCTAGTATTTTGATTAGTCATCTCTGATTGTATATGAGCTGTAATATATCTGTTATATATTGTGAAATTTGCATGCATACAGTCGAGGTTTTTGTTACATACTGATGCGTTATGAAATGCATTTGTGATAAGTGGAGTCTGCGTCCATTTGTTGAATGTCAACTAGCTGTGAACATTTTAGTCCGTGGCCCGATGTACACAAGTTCCTAAGATGATCTTAAAATCATCTTAAGTTTGTCATAACATTCTTACACATTTATCGTAAATTGACCCCCAAGATTCCAAAGTTGCTGTCATGAATTTTTACTAACTTACAAGTCTTGTAAGTTTATCTTGTTATTTTTTTCGAACATCAGCAGTATCGAGTTATCGTAACTTCATCGTCATATGTTTATAAACTGAGTTTTTCATAAGGTTATCTTAGGAACTTTCAAACGTCCGGCTGCTGATTTGTCACTAAATAGCTGTCTGTATCTGTGTAGATAGATTGATAGATGCTGGTGACTGATTGGCCGCTGCTGCTGCTGGCACATGCAACCGTTGTGAGATTGTGTTGTCCGTTGTTAATGTGTTTGTTACTATACTTGCAGCTGCTTGCAGTTGAGTTGAGTTGCCTTGCCTTTTTTACACTTGTCAGCGTTCGTTTTATTGTACGTCTGTTGTGGGTTTCTTCTGCTATGCACATGGAAGTTTCCCTTTGTGCTTTAATAACACTCAGTACTTGTTTTGTGTTATGCTGAATTTAGTCATTGCTGTTTGAGCACTGGTTGTAATCGCATTTTGCTTTATTTCTGGTGAAAGTTTTATTGAAAGCCTTCCCACTACTAGCATTTCCATAAATGATCTGTGATTTTTGAGTAAAAATTCCTGTTGTTCTGTGTTGTCATTTGCTAGGTAATGACTCTTTAAAACATTCACGTGGAAAAATATTATAGGCTTTACAAAAAATGTCAGTATAAAAAATTGTAATCCTAAAGGCACAATGTTGAAAGTGCTGTTAATCTCTAACCAAGCAGCATGCTAATAAATTCTGTTTATTGGACTCGATTAATGTAATGCATCGTCATTGTTTAGCATCTTGTCATTTGCACACAGATAAATTGATCACAATTATAATCTTGTAATTATTAATGTTTTGCGATGCCAGAAGTTGGAATTAAAAGATTTTTTAATTAAACGTGGCTTTGTTCTCTCCTTTAAATATGCTGGTCTCTGTCATACATTGACGCTTGGTGGTTGGTTGAACCACATGGTCACATTATGACTGAGTGCATCACATGTTGATGCCAAGGTACCTGAACTTGCCAGCTGCTGCAGCTCCTTCCCAGCTTACATCTTATTTACCATTACTTACCAATTCTGTCTTGGTCACCCCAGTCCCCTGTGAAACCCCTCAATTTGTTGCTTTGGAATTGTTTATTGCTCTATTCGTAATGTGTGCTGTAGCTGCCTTGACGTACTTCCCCCCTGTAAAGTACTTTCCGACTTCATTTGCCCTGTTCTTCTGCATACTTTCTTGTTGCTGACTTTTCCTTTCATGGTAATTTATTTTTTACTATGTGATGCAATGCTAACATGGTATATTCTGCAGGCCCATAGTCAGAATGTTGTAAAGGTGGATCGAATTAATCATGGAACTGGCAGCGTAAGTGGTGGATATAGATATCATAACAGAGGCAACTACGACGTAACGAACAGTGTGGAGTGGGTTTCTCCCTCTTCAGCCAATCAGGGGTCTTCTCAGGGATGAAGCTCCCTCAGCATGGTATGTTGCAGAGGCCTGACCAAAATTGAACTTTGTATAATCCGGAGGCCAAAAAGCCAGCTGGTGACATGCATTTCAGTGACAGTTTTGCCTGTATTCATTTACAGCACAAAGTCATTAAACAGTTTCTTAGTAACTGACATTTTCATTTTGTTGGACAAACTAAATTGAGGAGAAGGGGTGCTGCCTTCCCAGACAATTAAAAGGTATGGGAGAGCACTTAATTGATCCCCATTAGACTCCAGTCTGTAGCAGATCATCGGCCGAAATAAAACTTTTTTAAGGAAATGAAGGTTAAAAAGCAATCAGATTTGGGCAGAACTTTAATTTTTGGCTCATTGCCCCTTCCCTCGTCTGTGGCTACGGGTACCTGTGATGTGTCTGTCAAATTGGTACTGTGTCAAAATGGCGTGACTGAGAATCATGCAAAGAACACTACAATGCATAGCCCATGGACTGATGCCAAATAGCTTGGTGAAATTCAAAGACAGGGGTACCATATCTTGGTGGGGTAGGTTAATACAGATACATAGAGGTCAGTAAACTAACTATATCTCAAAAACAGTAGGAAGTATGCATCGATTGAAGGTGAATAGTAAGCTCTCTATCTGAATCCGCACTTGTCTCCAAACTGTGCAGCAGTACTCGTTGCGTCGTGCCTCGTTCGAGAGGATAGAGACACTGCATACTTTAATAACCTTGCACGCCAGCTATCTGATGCCAATAGCCAGTTTGTACAGGAGACTCTAGCACTGGCTAGCATGGCGCGAGATGATTCGCCCGCAAGCAGCACGGCGCCCGCCAGCAGCACTGCGGCCAATGCGCGGTAAAGTGGGATCGGAATTTGAAACCTAAATTAGCTATAATGCGCCAATGCACTTCCGTCACAGACAGACGGACTGGCATCATGTCATAAGCGCGATATGTAGACCTATATATTACATCTCGCGCTAAAAACGTGCGAGTTTAACAACACTAGATTTAACTTTCCTAAACAACAAGATTTTAAATATAATTTTGCGATCTGAATCTGACAGGAATCGATAATAGGTATGTATACGAAAGCAGTACAGTATAACTGCTTCTCTAATGATTAGTAGTTGGGATTAAAAAATAACGAATTGTTTAAAACCTGCGTCCGTAGATGCCGGTTAAAATTAAGTTTTTTATATGCGGTTTCAAATTTCTGTCTCATTTTACTACATATGTTCAAACGGATGTTGTAAGTTAATGTAAGTGGTGGTTGTGTATTAAAAGTTTTATTATTCTTATGAAAGACTATTATCTGTTAAGAAGTCAGCAAATAGAACTTAACATTACCAATTTCTGTTACATTCTGGCTCATCGCGATCAACTGTCATAATGCCTCTGCGTATTTTTGGTCACTGTGAAAAACTTTGTCGTGTTCTGTCCAGAAACTTGTCGAAATCCACTGCAGGTATCAAACTAATTTTTTTTTATGTCAGATCATTTTCCGCTTGTTTCTTAGCATATTTTTCATATTTACGATATTTAGACTGATGAAACATTTTTATTGATATATTTCAGAGGAGACACTTTCGCATGAAGTTTTAAGTAATTTTGGTTGGTGCTTCTTTTATTTTAATTAGGTATACACAGTAATTAGACTTTTAAGGAAAAAAGATAGGATCTAGCAAATTATAGAAATATATGATATTTTGACTTCTTGACACTGGATGTTTGATAACTGATTATTAGACCAACTGGAAAAAATATTTCGTCTACTGTTTTTAGAGCCATAGATTAATTGCTACATTCCAGATAGTTATTTTGAAATATCATAGCTAAAGCTGCTATGCACAATACACAACTGGTTGAATGTTTGTATGCATGATACAATTACTTGTATAACCAGTTGTAAGTTTGTATGGTTGAGTGGTTGGATGTTGGGTTGCATGAATTAAACTCATCTCAACAGAAAAACATGGATGCAGGTGTCAGGCACCTCTATATCCATATTAGTATTATTGAACCAAATTATAAATAAAAACAATATTACTTTATAATTTTATCACATCGGTTTCTGATACCAGTCAAATCCGCGGTAAAATCAAACTTAACTGCTTGGTGCGACCAATACTTATCTAATCGTGCTTTAAATGCATTAAGCGTGCTTGCATTTACGACAGAATTAGGCAAGTTATTCTCAGTATATACAATGCATGCAGAGAAAAAATGTGCTTAAGAAGTTTATAACTATTGCCTCTAGTGTTAGCCCAAATGTTGAATGGAAGATGAGGTGATAGTGTTGCTAAGAAACGTGTTAAATTTATAGAGCTGACTAAACCAGTTGGTTTGACATGAAAATGTTTGTGTAACTGCTGCAGCTGGTTGTCAAACTGGTTGTGTAGCTGGTGTGAGAACCAGCTGCATTTTTTGTTGGACCAGCCAGCTATACAACTGGTTGTACAAAGGGTTGCATTATGTATACAGGGTTAAGAAACAGTTTGATTGCAGAACTGTTGAACACTGGCTATTTTTGTATTAAAGAATGTGTAACATTTTATGTATTTTATCGAAAGGCTATTGCTTGCAAATAGATTCTGTGATTTGTGGTTATATTCTCAAAACACTTGCAAAATATCGATAATCCCATGAAAGTGATACTGTTTTTAACTTGCAGCACATGTTGTTTATAATGTTTAGTGTTGCCAAAGTTTGACTGGGAAGATCCTTTACACTTTGAGTCTCAGTTATCTGACGAAGAGCGCATGCTGCGGGATCAGTTTAGAAGCTACTGCCAAGAGAAACTGATGCCTCGCATTTTGATAGCCAACCGTGATGAAGGTTTATTGGTCATGCTGATCAAGCTGTAGATTGCTTAGTGCAAGAATGCTAACTGTTTGAATGGTGTGATTGTATTAGATGCAATAGATATCGAGTCTTAAAAGCTATATTACTGTTATTTTATACTTATAACATACATGTTGTTTATTTGCCAGCCAATTTTTAGCATATGCTCATATACAATACTTCAGCAAATGTTAGACACATCCAGTGGCATTCAGTAATATAGTGTTGTATCAGCTGTTTATCTTGTAATATTAATGGCTCACTGCAGACTATGTATCCACAACGTCAAACATGACATTGTATGACAGAACAGTAGGTGAGCAGCCAGCATTTCCTGCAACCATGATTTTTTAATTTGAATTTGGCTGATTTTCTACTGTCATTGTAAGATTTTTTGTTAATGCAAATCTTGTGCAATATGCTAGTCAGCAGTTAATTATAATTTTAATTAGTTAGTTTTTTTAATTTTAAAGTGTTAAACTTCCTATTCAGACTTAATAGAAACTGTGCACCTATCTTATAAAAATTTTAGATATGTCTTTTTTGTCCTGAATTTCTATCCTGTGAGTGAGTAAGTTAATACATACTCAGTTTGATTCAGATTTCATTGCTAGTGTTACTGTTAAATAATATCTTGAGTGAAACTGTTGTGAGATTGCAGTTTTTCACAAGGAGATGATGCCAGAGATGGGTCAGCTTGGTGTTCTTGGATGTACCATTAAAGGATATGGCTGCGCCGGTACCTCATATGTGACGTATGGACTACTTACAAAAGAATTAGAAAGGTCTGTCAATGCTGTTCATTTGGGACTTGACATTTACAAACATGGTCAGTAGACGGAGAGCTGAGACACAATAGAGTGTGACTGACAATGACTGGTTGTAGATACATTGTTGTCGTGTGAACTGTAGTCACTGTGCTGCAGTGTTTTTGTGTCGTTGCTCTAGAGTGGACAGTAGTTACCGTTCAGCGATGAGTGTCCAGTCGTCACTTGTGATGCATCCCATCAGTGTATACGGCACAGAAGAGCAGAAGACGAAGTATCTCCCGAGGCTTGGTAACTCTCCTGCCGTGTCATGCTTGTATTTGTCAGTAATTGGTGACCAGTTAGCTGTGCGTTGTGATTCTGTCCTTGGTTGTCTTTCTGGCAACAGCATTACAAGTAATCACAAATTTAATACCGGTAATTAATTTTGGTAGGAGGAAAGTTGTATGGATTTTGGGAGTTCTCTACATACTGTCGAAATCCAACTGGTTTAACTTTGAATGACATTTCCTATTTTTCCTATTTTCATTTTCCTGTTTTTTTTTCCAGAACGGTGGTCCTCACAGTAGTTTTAACTGTTTAGGCCACTTTAAAACATGTCTATGATGATGATGATGATGATGAACTATTTATTTACAGCATGATGCTATGCTAGCATGGTATATGCCATTGTCATGTGTTTGTGTGTGTGTGTGTGTGTGTGTCTGTCTGTCTATCACACTCCGGTATTATATCAAAATGGCTAAATGTAGGCTTACGCAAATTATGCTACATGATAGCCCAGGGACTCTAGTTTTATGATGCTGAAAATCACGGCGAAAATTGAACGAGATCACCCCATACAGGGGCGCCAAACGCAAGTGGGGTATGATAGAATCAGCCATTTTCGACGAATAGCTCGCTATAACTCGAAAATGGTACAATATAGACACATCTCTTAAAGTCAAATAAGAAGTTGTACATACTGTATCGAATGGTTATGCTTCCGATGACCTTCAGTGGACCATAACCTCCCAAACCATTCAAATTTCTATTTTCTACATTTTTTATCACCTTTCTTATATTTGAAGTGAGTGAACACAAGAACTTCAAGTTTGGTGTACATGACCTTAGCTAGTCCTAGCCTATGGATGACAAAACGTCCCTGAAAGGGCGTGGTTACGTCACGTGACCCGTTTTAAATTTTGGGGCAGCATCCATATCTCAAGAATGGCTGAAGCTAGAGCTATCAAATTTCGTACATAGAGAGATTATATCAAGTCTTGCCAAAAGGATAACAAAGCATCCCTGAAAGGGGCGTGGTTTGGCTCACGTGACCCATTTTGCATGCACAACTGTAGGCTTAGAAAAATTTTGCCACGGCACGCCGTTGACTGATACCAATGATGCAGTTGACGATGGACTTGTGTTTGTCGCATCTTGGACTTTCATAAATCCATGAATGTTGAAAAGGTATTGTATTCGTAAGCTGCTGACGAGTGATAGTCTAAAGTTTACTAATGCCCGGTTTCATCAACACTGAATGAATCTCAGATTAGCTGTGCAGTTGCAGAGCTTGGCTGGTTATTTAGTGAATAATCTATAAGCATCTATCTTCTTTGTGTCATGCGCTGATTAACTATTCAGAGAATAAATACAGCTCTGTGTTCCAGCTGCACCATGATTGGCTGATGGACAGGTACACTGGTACAGCTTATTTCTAAGTTCACAGTTGTGCATGCAAAAAATGGGTCATGTGAGCAAAACCACGCCCCTTCCAGGGATGCTTTGTCATCCCTTTGGCAAGACTTGATATAATCTCCCCATATCCCAAAATGGCATCACTTGGTTGCTGGGCAATGAGGATGCCGATTTGTTTACACACTGTTGGCCATCATTTGTTTTTTTATTTATTAATGGAATAATAAAGCCAAAAAATGATGATAGCTTATAACAGTGATTAGATGTAGCAAAAATATGGTTTCCATGTTGATAGGAAGTCTTTTTTGAGTTTAGTCACTGTTTTAATCACATTTTGTCGGCTGAATGACATTCGTCGACTTAGTCAGAGACTAAACTGAGATTTGACATGGATAAACGTATCTGATGCCTACTCAATGAATAATTAGATACTCTGTGAATAATTAGTGCTGACAAAACTGGGCATTAGATTAGTTTTGACATGCGTGGTGTTTTTGACAGCTGAAGTAAGGAACTAGAGATGTTAATAAATGTTAATGCCTGAATGTGGAGATGATCTTCATAAGCTGAGTGTTTGTATAGTGTGACTGCGTGTATGTGTTGTTAGCAAGTGGAGAGCTGATTGGTGCGTTTGGTTTGACCGAGCCAGACCACGGCAGTGACCCCGGCGGCATGCAGACTCGAGCCAAGTACAATGCTCATACAAACACTTACACTCTCAATGGAACAAAGTCATGGTGAGGTTTCTACCACTACTACTGCTGTGTTATTTATTTACTCACATGTATATTGCGTGGTAAGACAGGCTTTTTAACATGCAGCAGACAGCAGAATTGCGACTTGAGAAGAAGTCGGCTAACTTTGAAATTGATTGATGCATAAAATGGCATGCAAATACTACAATAAATGTAGTAAAAAATTAGATACTGTTAATGTGACATTTTGCTTGCTCATATCATGTGTGATGATAACAAGTATCCAAACTAACTTGGCAGGAGGCTGCATTGCCATGTGCAGCCAGTCAGTTGGTCAGTTGGAATATCCCGACATCATCGGCCAGCCATTTGAAATGCTGCTTGACAGCTTGTCGAGAAATTCCAACATTATCCCCCTCAACTGCAGTGTCTGTATTTAGTGAAAATGAAACTTTTGATCAAGCAAATTATGTGCAACAAGTTGAGTGCTGCGTGTGTAGTTTCTAAGCAGTTTCTGTTGGCGTGAATGACAGGATAACAAACTCGCCAGTTGCCGACGTGTTTATCGTATGGGCAAAGGCTGATGATGCTGACAATCGTATCCGTGGATTTATCCTGGAGCGAGGCATGGATGGTTTAACGACTCCAACAATTGATGGAAAGTTTTCTCTGCGAGCGAGTGTAACTGGACAGATAGCTATGGACAACGTTGAAGTTTCCGCAGACAACTTGCTACCCAATGTCACTGGCTTGACGGTTTGAATATTGCTTCTTAGCTGGTTTTGGTGCAGATATGTTACCATGCTCTTACTTTCTTTGTTTTTATTTAAATGTGTTTTTTTATATAAGTTGTGTTGATCTGCTACAGTTTTGAACTTTTTGTAAGTGCAGATTACAAACATGAAGGGCGTAAATAAGCTGTGTCACGTAGAGCCAAACCAAAGTTGCTGTTGCAGAAGATGAAGAAAAAAGAAGCCATAAAATGTGTGTTTGTCTGTGATGATTGCTTGGTGTTTGTATGAGAATTGATTACTGCAGATCAGAGCGGGTCGACAGTGGATGTGAGTTTGATGATCATGTTGCAGGGTCCGTTTGGCTGTCTGAACAGCGCCCGCTACGGTATAGCGTGGGGCGTTCTTGGTGCAGCCGAGTTCTGTCTGAGCACGGCTCGAGAATACACACTGCAGAGGTGATGATGTTATGATTGATGTCTGCACAGTAATTTGTGTGTTATTATTAGCTGCATCAGCTGGCTAGTGATAGAGGCTGTTGTTGGAACAGGTTTTGTGACATGGTCCGTCTGTTTGTCAGTTGGTCACAGCTGTGATCCTACAAAAACAGACAACTCCATCAAAATGTTGTGTTGAGTGGTAAGTGAGGTAAAGCCGTGTATTGATAAACTGATAAACTGAAATAAGAAAGAACCTTCGAGCAGCTTCCGTGAGCATTTAGTGATCTTTTGTCAGAAAGAAAACCAACTGACCATTGGCCAGTTAGTATTGATGCACTGATGAAGCAAGAAGGAGACCAAGGGCATATTTGATTAACAAATCTTGATTCAGATTTATAGTGAATCTGAATCTGGATTCAGTAGCAAGGTGCATTCTATTAACGAATC
>Ga0209782_1002568_pt1 | contig 10171 bp, 7 predicted proteins | sample WorMetmaBAHAMAS1_FD_187390 | JGI IMG/M metagenome (GOLD analysis project Ga0209782, IMG submission 187390) | Marine gutless worms symbiont microbial communities from Max Planck institute for Marine Microbiology, Germany - Inanidrilus... | ecosystem: Host-associated > Annelida > Digestive system >...
GCAGGGGAAGGGAGTGAGGGAGGGGAGGGGAAGGGGGCCCTTGCCCCTGTCACCACCACTTTTTGGTGTAAAATTGCGCCCCTAGTTATATGATTTTATAATAAACAAGTGCATGAATAAATGAATGTTGGTTCGTCATCTTCATTATCTCTACAGTCGACACCTTGTACAATTGTACTTTGTTGATTCATTTGTCAGGGTTTACCTGGGCACGCCGTAGAGCACGGTGGTCGTCTGACCATCAGAGATGCACAGAGGTCGGACTCGGGTGAATACACCTGTACAGCAATCGACCTGCCACGAGTCTCACCTGCATCCGTCACACTAACTGTCCAACACACATGTAAGCGTCACGCTTCACTCTCATTATAGACAGTGTAGGTTCCACTACTAAACTGTAACGTCACGAAAGCTGCTATTTCTCCGAAGACTGACTTCATGTTTCTTTACAAAATTTCTACAGCCATTCGTCAGGTCCGTCTGCATCAATGTTTACAAATTTTCGTGGAATTCCATCACCAGTTGCTTGGTCACGTTCCTAGCTAGAGAACACTGCCATCATCCTTTGGCCTGTGTTCGTTTCCAGTCTCCCTGATAGTAGGAGGAGGCTAGGGTCTGAGCGGCGGCTAATTGCATACGTAGACGGTATACCGGCGGATGGTCACCTATTATAGTAAGCTTACTTACTGGGCTGGACGTAGACAAAAGCTTTGCTGCTTCAACGCCTTTACCACTAGGCGAGTGTAATTTTGCAATCTGCATCCCAGTAGGGACCTAATGCTAATGCTAATGCTGTGCTAGATGCGGGCTATTGCTACAGATGATGATGATGTACGATTAACGTGTCCAAAAATAACAGAGTCGCTGCTCAGGCACGGCAAGAAGACAGTCTGAGAGAGCAGCTAGTGCGAAAGAGATGAGTCTTCAGACGACTGCAGGACGTAGACAGTGTATGGTTTGGTCAGACTGTGTATTTGACACGACCGTGAACCCTGCAAAAACTGGCGAACTGATCGTGATGGTGTTCGTGGAGGGAGAAGTGGGATAAACTCGTGTAGGCACAAGGAACCATGCATTAGACAGCAGTGTGGGCGTCATCTGGCGAATACGATTGAACGATACGTGCTTGGCGGCGAGAAAGACTGTCACTAGGCTATCATTACATTAGGGACCTAGCAACTTGTTGTTATAGTACGTATATAGAAGTTGTCATAGCGGTGATTCGTGGCATCAGATGCGATCCAGCACTGTGCCACGTGGTGCTTTGCTGTGCCAGATTCGGTGTGAAAGAACTTTAAGAGCTCTCGCTCATATTATGCCGTGGTTTTGTGCACAATTATTGCATGCATCACGCTGCAATAATTGCAGATTTTGCAGGGTTTTCAACATGTCGTATTGCACATGAAACCACATCTTCAGTCGGTGTCGTTTGTTGCGTGTGTGCAGACGGTCCGACGCCTCGTCCTGCGACGCCGACCCCAGGCTACTGCAACAATGACGAGGCGGCGTGTCTCGATGGAGCATGCATACCACGCGACTACCTCTGTGATGCCGACTACGACTGCATAGACCGCTCCGATGAAGCCGACTGCGGTAAAGCCGTCCGCACGTGTAAAATAGAATAAAACTAGAATTGCGTGGCAAAGCCCAGCATATAGCCCACCCGGCATATAGCAGTGTCACCCCATAACGAGTAGTAGCAAGGCACAAACGTGCTGCCCTTTAGTGAACACAGATGAATTAACCCGAGTGCTCATCGATGCCTGTACACAGTTTAGTTGCATTAACTGCAGAAGTACTGGTTAGAAGCCCACCAAATTTATATTAGATGTACACATACTATTGCCACTTTAACCATGCTCAACGATATCTTAATCGTACTGTGCATTTGAAAATGCCAGCATAAAAAATGGAGCTGAATATTTTTCATGAGATGAAAATGTTGCAGCCATGAATATTTGTCACCACGTTGGAAAGCCTGCGATTATTGCGCAAAAAACTGAAGCGCGTTGCATACAATAAATTTTGCATGAAACCACATCATTGGGCCGGCCCATACGTGTGAAAATAGCTGGTATTGTCTGTCGGTCAGTTATCGTGGGGATGTGTGTATGTGGTGTGCAGTAAAGCCGTTGCAGTGTGAGCCGAATGAGTTTGAATGCACGAGTGGCAAGTGTGTGCTCGAGATCTGGAGATGTGACGCCGACGACGACTGTGGAGACCTCAGCGACGAACAACACTGCCGTCCGTATTATGTTTCTATCGTCCCGTTCATTGACTGACTAATTCATTAATTTCATTCAGGTTTAACATCCCTGCACTTGACACAAAATAGATCTCTTTGAAGACGCTGATCTCAGTCACTGCAGTCCCTTGGCTAGTACTTAGTAAACAACACCGACACAAGGCAATTTATTCATCCCAATGGCCAGTTTTAATCATCTGTGTGAAATCTGTTTTTATGTTATTTATCTACTTTGTAGTTTGGACATTTAGTTAAGCCTAGTTTCAGATTGTCTTTTTTCCTACGCTGTATTGTGTGAATTGATATTAATATTTTGGTAAGCTGTTGTGGTTGACAGCGACGGCAGCGCCGGGCTCGTTGTGTGCGGCTAATGAGTACCGATGTCAGACTGGTGACCAGTGCGTCCCTGTGTCATATCACTGTGATGGAGAGGTCGACTGCCATGACCAGTCCGACGAACAAGGATGCAGTGAGTTGTCATCTCGTTATTACCTCCACCACATGCTGGACAGCAGGGATAGTGTACTGACCTGTGTACCGGTCTGTCTGTCTGAAACACTTTATTCGAAGTACTGCAGGCACTAAATATGGAAAACGTGGCATCCTTATTGTGCTATATAGTAACTTAGTATCTCATAGGCCAACAAAATAACAATTTTTCCATAATCTCATCTATTTTAGACCTGGATGAGAGGGATCTGTGAAGTATCTGTTTTGCATTTAGTGTTAGAACCTAGCTTAATCACTGGAATTGTCATAACAAGACAGTTTAAAGAACTTAAATATCACGTTCACTTTAAGTTTTTCATTTTATTCTTATGTTTTTGACACTAGTTCCGTCGGAAATTAAATGCATTTACTATCTATGCTGACGGTAGCCGAGGCATTGTAGAGTGAACGTTGTGTCTGTAAGTTTGTGTTTGTCTGTTTGTCCTTCTGTCCACACGCAGATAAATGGAAAATGGTTTGAGCTATCAACACAAAACTCAATAGACAAACTAAGATATATATGTGCATGTCATGTGGCAGTGGCTTGGCATGCACTGACCCTTAGATTAAAGGGTGAAATGTCAAGGTCACATGGTTTCAAAATCTGATGCTAGCATGGGTATGCATGTCGATACGTCTGCCTTGGTTTTTAGCGTGAGATGTAATATATACATCTTGCGCTTATGCTACGATGTCACTGTCCGTCTGTCTGTCTGTCTGTCCATCTGTCTGTGATGGAAGTGCATTTGCGCATTATAGCTAATTTAGGTTTCAAATTCTGAACCAAATTTACCACTCATTGTGGTCGCAGTCCACAATGCGGGCACGCACTGCGAGTCGCAGTGCATGCGGGCGCATTGTGGTCGCAGTGCATGCCGGAAAGAGGGGAGGGGTCATCTCGCGCTATGTTAGCCGCTGCTAGGCCCTCTTGTTTTAGTTTAGTATAGTTTTTATGCATTCCGTCTTATAAGTTTTGTTGCCTACTTACAAAAGTTTTTTTCATAGTACAACTTTTACATCCACTTCTTAAATCTTTGAGACTGTTGTCGACACTAAGCTTCATCGGAATTGTTATGCATGGTGTGGTGTTAGCGCAGCCAAGAATTACGTTGCCTCCTCCTGGTGAATTGACGGCACAACACGGTGACACGGTCGTCATCCGCTGCGAGGCGACCGGCATCCCGACACCGCTGATCGTCTGGCGACTCAACTTCGGCCACGTCGGCGAGCCTCCGCGGGTCAGCTACAGCACCGAGAAGGAGGAGGCCAGGACGCCGGGGTTGGCCGGGGTCGGCCGTGGTCAGATCACCATTAGTCAGGCTCGCACCGACGACGAAGGCGCGTACACGTGCGAGGCGATCAACAGCAAGGCAAACGTCTTTGCCATTCCAGACACCGTCCTACACGTACGCCGTGAGTTGCACACCAGTCTTAGTCTTTGTCTTGGTCTGAGCACAGCACATCACTGTACTCGGTCATCTGATCTAAATTGAACTAGACCGTCTTTGTCTGTGTGAATAAATGAATGGATAAAGTTTATTGCAAAAAGTAGCTCATCTCATTTATCTGAACTGAACTGAACTGAACTGGAAGAGATTAGTGTGATGTGAACCCGGTTATAGAGTCAGTAGAGGCAACTGGCTTACGTGGCTGGTGTTTGTGTGTGTGTGTTGGTTTTCTTAGATCACAATAATTACAAATATTCGATAACGGGCGGTGTATGGTTGTGGAACAGCACCGAATGGTACCTGTGTTCCACCACAGTTCAACGCCGAGGCTCAGACTCACGAAGATTGCTTGACGTGCTTTTGTTTTCAACACACATCCGACTGCTACAGCAGCAATCTCTTTATCTCACAGGCAAATATGTGTCACGTGCAGCCGTGCAAATTAGGCCACTTTTAGGCCGCATCACATGAACTCAGTGCATAGATGTTGCACATAGCATGGTCTTTCTGCGTGTCTGTGTGTTTTTGTCATGACTATGGACTGAGCAAAAATGGCAGAACCAATTGAAATACTGTTTTGGGTGTTAACTCGTGTGAGACCAAGAAATTGCATATCAGTTGGTTGCCACCTGGCGATTACCATTGAACCATTGAACATTGTGCTTGGCAGCAGTGCGAGCCGCTGCTGCCATCTGTTATATCTTGTTATTGTTGATACTGCTAGTATTTATTATACTATTTAACTATAGACAAACACCAAGAATTTTTGTAAAATCATTAATGATAATGGAATAAAAACAGGATACACTAATTATCAGTTAACACAAATAAAAAAATTTTTAAGAATAGCAGAGTCGCCTTTGCTTCTCATAAACCGATCTAGCCTATAGCGCAGCTTGACATAACGTGATTAATTTGCATTGATAAATGAAAAAATATTGCAACTAATAGACTGAATTACGAAATTATAGTCATTTTTGTTTGCAGATTTGAACCGAATCATACATTTGTTGGTTTTTATACTCTGCTGCATTTGCTGAAAACTGTAAGCTGTAAACTGCATTTGCTTGCATTACAGATAAATCCTGGTAGCAGTGTAGAGCTGGTCATAGAACGTACTCGTCAACCGATTCAACCAAACGTCGTCGAGTTTGATCGACTTACAAGGCAGTTCATTATTCGAGATTATTGGAAACTGGTTGACACGACTGATAACTACATGTGGAGTCTTCCATCACACTTCCTTCGTAACAAAGTACTGCACTCTGTAATGCAGATAATAATTTTTGTGATAAGCCACCCCTTCAGGGCCTTCACAGCAGCAACATGCGTTGCTTTTTTATTGAAGTAGCAGCTGAATACATCAGCACCTGCAGTTGTCTGTTCTGATGCTCTTGGTAACAAGTTCATCGGTAATTTGACAGCAAACCACTGTCAAACTTGTGTCCAAATGTTCAAAAATTTTTGTTAAAATTTTTTCGATGTGCAGTAGTGTAACAAGGACAGGTGTAAAACACAGTTTACTTATGCAGACTGTTAAAATTTTTGCATGCTGTGAAAAATGAAAATCGTCATTATTCACCTATTCTGACAGTGATAGCCGATTTACAAATAGCATTATGGTATTCAGTGTGCAGTTAGTATAGTTTAAGAATGGTGATAATATTGTTATTAATCAAACAGTTGAATAGCTTCAACTGGTTTACCTGGATCTATAAAACCAAGTGTGTAGCCTTATGTATGTGAACAGCCAGTTTATAACAGTTTGACATAAAAAATGAGTGTTAATATCTTCATTAATTAAACATTGATGAGAAATATGCTTGTAAGTTATGCTGGTATACTATCAGTAAATCCAGCTTTGTATTACTATCTTGGTACTGGCTGTTCTGCATAGTCCCAGACAAAGCGCCATTAAGCAGGTGTTGCTCTTGCTATGCAGTATAGTATGATTGATAGTGCATCTATTGTACACAATGAGCTTGTTTATGCATATGATGCTGGTGTATTGGTTAAGTGTGGATTTGTAGGTAACTAGCTATGGTGGAAAACTGACCTACACAGTCTATAGTGAATCGAGCTATGGCGGTACAGCCATTGAACCTGGTCCTGATGTTGTCATCCACGTATGTTTAGTTTTAACTGCAAACTCTAATATGCCAAGTGTTCATATGTGATTGTGAACAGCTGCTTAAATATAGAGCAACTGGTTTTATACACTGAGATGTCATAGTGTGTAATTAGTTTAATGATTTATCTGATTTAAACAGGATGTTGGTTCATTGTATAAGTTTTTGTCACAAGGTAATAATAATATAAATGTTTATGTGTTTGCATTATTTGTCATTTTGTAGACATGAGTAACGATGCATTTTACACAGTTATTATTTGATGATTCGTGCAAAATTAGAAGTATTTGCGAACTTGTGCTTGCTATGCTAGGGCAATGGTGTGACTCTGTACAACAATCAAGAGATCAGTGAATTTCCTGATGGTCAACATTCAGCCTCAATTCCACTGCGTGAGGTCTGCTAGATGCTTGAAGTGGTATTGAGATGCAAAAACATTTAAAATACAACCTTTCTTTTATTTTACTGAAAAACTAGAAAATGTGCGGTGATATTGACATGCATTACCATGCTTTTCACCCATTCTAGCCCTAGTGTTAATTTCTAACCCATTCTTTAACCTTTTGACCTCAGGTTCAGTGCATGCCTGCTGTGGACTATATCTTTACTGACTTTGGTATTGCTAGAGCATGGAAAGATAGACACACAGACAAGCAGATGCAATAGATTGCCCTACCCTTGCCATGGTGATAACTGCTGGCATGGATGGCAAATACTGTTGACTGTTGTTGATACTGATTGACGAGCATTTTGCTATAAATACTGTTGACATTTTTTGCTGGACTAGTATGTTTTTGATAGGCATATATTTGTAAACGTTGCCAGTTAAACTGCGCGTAGTTTGCTGCTTACCAGAGATGCATGTGTATGATGTACCTTACTGTATACAAATTACAACTTGCACCATCTTTCAGTATGGGCAGTCTCAGTGAAAATACCATGCCTGTCAATCAATATTTTAATACTATTGTACTGACTGTCAAAGTTACTGAATATAATTTAAGTAGTGGTTAAAGTGCTCCCAGTCAAGCCAGGGGAAAAGCCTGTGTTAAGAGAGTCAAGGGTGAATTCTCTCTGACCTAAAGCTGGAGTTCATTTATACGCAAATATGACTTTTGCATGAAAATTAAACACATTTTCGACTTGCACAACAGACTTCAAAGTGCCAGAATGCCTTTTGCAATATTTGAGAAAGTGCTAGTACTTCATATCGGACTACACTGGCAGATTCCAAGCCCTGATTTTCATTAAGTGCTACAGATAATGTAGTCACTAAAATTTTTACAAAACTTATTTCAGACAGCATGGACTACAGGCGCAAGAAGCTTAAGATCAGCTACAAAAACTGCTTTCATGACGGTTTTACAAAAGATCGATTACATCCTAATCAAGTCACGCTACCATGCTTATCCGGGTGATGTGCGGTACGTTTATCCTGCTTAGTTTGTGTGTAGTAATTGTATAATCTCTGCAAGATATTTGCTTTATTATTTCCAGCAGCTCTGTCACATTAATAGTAGTTTAACTTCATCATAAATATATATGCTGTTTTCACTGCCACTTATTGTGATTGCTAATTGTGTATAACAAATGACCATGTCATGTCTACAAATGTATCACGGAATTACAGAACAGTGTCATATTCAGCATATTGTCCACTATTACTTTTAATACAGAGCATTAACTTATTTGTCCCAGTACAAAATTGTCACTCATCTGACTGAATTTGTAATGCTGCTGCAGCTGGTTATGGTTGATACATAGGTTGGGAGATGTGTCAATGACAACGGCTGTTGAAGAGAGGACATTACATGGTCGTGCAGTGTTAGTGGAACACTGCAACTGTCCACCACAGTACACTGGACTCTCATGTGAAGTATGACCCAGTCAGTCGACTAGCAGCTAGCTGTCTGTCACAGAATTATTTAAGACATTGTCATCTGATGTTCATTATAGACCGTCGTTATTTTTATCAGAACAAGTGAAAAATAGAAATGCATGGCAAAGCCGAGCATATAGCCCGCTCAGCGCCACAGTGTCGCCTTCTAGCAAGTAGTAGCAAAACAAAACTGTAAAGAATGCACGTAGTATCAGTTTGCCTTCATTATGGCAATATTATTTGGTTGCCATGGCAACGTCCCTTGACAAATTGGAAAATAAAGTACAGATCCATTATCAGCTCGTAAAATGCTTTCATATGGTGAAAAGATTGCAAAAATTGGTTCAGTATTTCCGGAGATATGTGACTAAGCTTTTTGGCCTTGTCGTACCTGACATTCACAAATGAGCTCTGTCACCTCTAGAGTTACTTGACTGAATTTCACAAAATTTTCACACGATATAGAGGCATCATTTTGCTGTTAATGTGCACATTGAGGTAGCGATATCCCATTCCATTTCTGAATGCCAGAGCAACAAAAGTGGGGAGTTTGCCATTTTTTCACAAAATTTGTTGCCATGGCAACCTCCCTTGAGATATCGGAAAAATAGGTCCAGATCAATCATCTGCACTCAAAATGCTTTCATTCAGTGTAAAGATTGCGAAAATCGGTCCAGTGGATCCTGAGATAATTGTTTTTCAAGAAATCATTAAAAAAAGAAAGAAATTATCGAAGGTAAAATATATAGCCCGGGCGGCAACTTAGCCGAGTGGGCTAAAAAATATCAAGAGGTCAAAAAGCTGACTAAGGTTTACAACATGCCTATTTTCTGGTATCGTGTTAAGTAGTAGTTCTACACTTTTGTTGATTACTGTCACTGTGATTGTTTCTATTGATTATTATTGACTAGAGACGCCACTGGCCATGTTGTATTTGCAGAACTGTGCTCCGGGAAATTACCGTGTACGTCAAGACTCACCATCTGGTGAATGTGTTCCGTGCAGCTGTAATGGCTTATCTGGAGACTGCGACCCAGAAACTGGTGAATGCCAAGTAAGTTGTCATAGTTGCTGCTGTCTACGTCTCTGTATATCTTCACGTAAATGTACACAGTTGCAGTGTGCCACATAACACAATGATTGCTTCATATGTATGCTGCAGTTGAGTATCAGTGTGACACTCTTAAGTACAGAGAGAGAGATAGAGAAATTTATTTGCCACTTAAAACAATAAGTATAACACAAAAAGAAAATACAATAAATGTTAAGTGGCGGGCTGTTAGAGAGGCATAAATGCCCATCAAGGCTAACCGCCCATGGTAAATGTAAAGTAAAAATTTCAACATATTTTAGCCTAGGTCTAAGGAAATAACACAATATAATATAATAATATAATATAGGAAACACTTGGATAACACAAAATAGAAATAGCACAAGTAAATACTGGGTGGGGTAATGGTACAATGATAACTATGCAGTTTTTTAATTAATTAGTTTTGCCAGACTTCAAAATATAAGGAAATATGACTTATTTATATAATAATCAGACATGATTATCAACAATTTGATAAGAAATATTTTTTTACTATGGGTTTTAAATTTTTTAACAGTACAATAAACATGTCCTTCAAAAATTTTTCGTGAAATTTATTATAACTTACAAGTGTCAACAATGAATGTGTAACATTAATTTTTTGCACTACAAATTTTTTGTACACAACAAATTACACAACAAATTACTAATTACAAATTACAATGCAGTAAATTTTTAGCATGAGATGTAATATATACATCTCATGCTTATGCTACGATATCAGTGTCCGTCTGTCTGTCCGCATGTCTGTCTGTCTGTCTGTCTGTCTGTCCATCTGTCTGTGAGGTTTGTGCATTGTGGTCACAGGGTGCAATGGATCTCGGATATCTTTGCATGCTTGGATAGATGGTTGTCTTTGCTACTTACTGACAACGCCTCACCCGGATC
>Ga0209782_1002569_pt1 | contig 10170 bp, 8 predicted proteins | sample WorMetmaBAHAMAS1_FD_187390 | JGI IMG/M metagenome (GOLD analysis project Ga0209782, IMG submission 187390) | Marine gutless worms symbiont microbial communities from Max Planck institute for Marine Microbiology, Germany - Inanidrilus... | ecosystem: Host-associated > Annelida > Digestive system >...
AGCGACATCTGCTGAATGGGCGTGAGGCGGCTCGCAGTGGTGAATGGGCCCAACATTTTTCAAATGCTTCTTGTATTTCTATATACGGTTGTGTGACGTTATTGTGTACCTCTGTTCGCGATGGAGTATATGACGATCTGCTAACTTTGAGGTGTGGCGGCGGCGGAGAAAGGCGAGATGGCGACATATCAGTAAACCGTGATTAGTCGACGCGCCCAGCGAGTTATAGGTGTAACTGTAGCTATTTCTGTCCGAGTCTGGCAAAAAAGTTTTAAGGCCGAAGACCGTTATGAGGAATGCGATTCAAAATTCATAGATAAATCGACGTGAAATTCCCGTATGTCACGCTGCTGCTTACCGCCAATTCGCCGTCTGCCTCGCCTACTCCTGCACCTTCCCCATCACAGACTGGTCACAACGTCACAACAATAGAAATAGGCCTACATACAACGTCACGATACGACACTGCTACTACACCTGTGTGGCGTAACGGTAGGACGTTCGCGGGTTCGAATCTCGGCCGGTCCACTTGAAATTAACAGCCTTGGGCAAGCTGCTCACGCACATGTACCTCTGTCACCAAGCAGTATAATTTTCTATCGGCCGATGGGCGGTGACACTCCTCGGCTGGGAAGGTAACCGCAAGCCTGGCGGAAAGTAATGACAGCCTACCGCCAAGTGGACGGCTTAGTCACCTGCGGGCTGACTGCCTGTACACGGGGATCAGCTCCGGGCCCAACGCTTGTAAACGAGTATGGGAAAATTTCACCTTTACCTTTACTATTGCCAATGCTACCGTTCCGTTTAACAGCGTTTCACCTAGGTACCCCTCGGGTCTTCCTCCGTCACCTAAGCCTATTTGGGATTTGTTTGGGATTAGTGGAACGGGGTAACTTTCTACGGGCCGTATGTATCCTAGCTGTCACCCAACCATGATGAACCATCAGTATCAAGACGTCGAGAGGAATACAACTTACTTACTTACACTAAGACAAACCCTAGCCAGTCACCTGGTTTCATTTTTTCTCCGTCCACTTCCGGACTCGTGCCTTAAGGGGCGTTGTTTTTTTGTAGCCAATTCAGACCGCCCGACAAGCCTCGACGCAACTCGACCGTGGAGTTGCGTCTTGTCGGGCGGTGTGAATTGAATCGGCGACAGTCTGCGAGTGTTTGAACACATTCGAAATAATCATCCTGTTTACAGCGTCCGACGCCGACGTGAAGCAGTAGTGTCGTGCGGTATATGAAACGGCTGTCTGACGCCGGCACCATAGATGGCTGCAAAATTCTTTCTTGTAAAATTCTTAGAGGCCTACTTCGCTTGGCTGTGTCTGAGGATATGTGGAAAGTGAAATAGCGCAAGTGAGGGATGTTTTGGGGAGGAAGTGGGGAGGCAAGAGCACAGTTGGGCAGAGGAAATAGAACTATTTATTACCCTACTCCAAAATCATGGGTCGAATTAGCGGACGACCCACAATGTATATGGGTCAGTATATAGTAAACTATTTCTATGGCAATGGCATTTGCATAATATTACCTCAAACATATTAAAATCGTATTACTAACTATTAGTATGGTTCAAGCGGCCAAGCCTATGACGTGCTACATGTGTTGTGTTGAAAGATGTTTCCTAGCAGCTTTCAAGTTAATAGTTTGATAGATGTAGCTCAGTGCGTTACCGTGCATACGTAAATAGTCGCGCAGACTGTAATAAGCCGATTGCGCCATCACGAGAAGTCGTAGGTCGACCGAGATAAGAATAAGGCTCTATTGCGGTATTGCTGAGGCTTATATAACGCTGCTAAGCCGGAAATAAACCTGCAATATGGCGCCGCAGGTTAATAGCATTAGCTGCGGGCGGTCGGCTTTGTATAGTCTATGGCTCCTATTTCAGCAGCCAGTGGTTTTTATTAGTGAGGGAGGGAGTTAGGGGGTAGGGTCTAGGAGGGGCGCCTAAGCCCGATCCAGGAACACCTGGATTTAGGGATTTGGGGGTTTTGCCGCCGTAAAATTTTTGAACTATTACGTTGAAATTTATCCATATTTTGATGCATCTTGACAGCTAACTGATAATTGTAACATACCTGGTAACATACCTGGTGCGGCCACACCAGTTATGAGCAGATGAGGCCAGTAGGGCCTGGCGGACCGGCTAGTCCTCAAAGAAGCCCATCGTTGTTTTCCTGATCTTGTCCAAGGCATTTTTGAAACCGTTCACCGTGTGTAGACTATTCGGTGTGCGGGGTACGGTATACCCAATAATTTCTCGTCGTTTCTGTGCGAATACCACGAGCGGTCCTGGAGGCCAGTGGGTGGTGGTTTAGTCCCACAAATCCACGTGGCCTGGCCCAAGGACTCCCGTATGATACAGGCGTCGCTGTCGTGTGTCTGTGTTTTTTCATACTGCATATACGTTGTGTTATTGTCAGCACAGTGGGGTGGACCTAGTGGGATTGAAGCCTGGTCTTTAGGACTTTTCTTCCTTCAGTGCTTTGACACTGTTGGTTGGGTCTTTTGACCCATAAAACCCGTCCCCGATATGACCTATAATGTGTTTGGTGGGACGTTCAACCTTGCTCAACCCTGCGTAGCCCCTGTCAGCGGTGTGTGATGGGCGAGTTTGTTTTGTGATGCACGTCGCAGAGGGCGAGCGCAGAAGAGTTGGCGGCGAACCTGGAAATGTCGTCGCTCGTCAACTACATACAACCGGCGCGTTTTCACTCGTTCGACTACTCCGAAAGTGAGTCGTTCGCGGCGGAAAAGAAGCCTGAATTTCACAGGAGCAGGTTCCTCGTAGCGTCCTCGTAGCAAATGTTACGATGATGTCGCCAACATGTTACGAAGAAATCCGGCGTGTCGGACGTGTTACGCGGATGCTACGGCCCACGGGGATGCTACGAGGAAACTGCTGCCGTGGAATTTACGCTTAATGCAATCGATATAAAAACGTTTTGCATAGGCCTACGTTTTAACGTTGCTGCGATTTTTTGAACGTTTCAAAATACTATTTTAACGATATCTTGCGTTGACTGCCGACTGCAGTTTGCTGAACCATGGAGATACCGTTTGGGATATAGACACATGTGGACCCAGGGAACCACGTGGCTTTCAGATCACCCCAAGTTTTGGAGATGACACGGAGATTTTCTTGCGCGCCGTCGCCCGTCGTTTTTGTCCAATACGATCGAATTAAATTCGATGACAACAACTGTATCGGTCCTGGGACAGAAGGGCCGTAATGTGCGCTGGCCACGTCATGTTACTGCGAATAAATCAACCGCATTTTTGTCAGATCGTACATGGAGTGACTTCGTATCGATACATTCTTCTTGCTGACTAGTTACACTTTTCGCTGCAGGGATGCGATGTATTGTGATGAGTGTATCTGTCTGTTTGTCTGTCCGCTCGCATATCTCAGAAACCACATGTTAGAGCTTCACCGTGTTGACTGTGACTGTGGTCCTCCTCTGGCGCCGTTGCGATACGTATAATACATCCAGTTTTGTGAATGACGTCGTGTTTTCGCATAGTGGGCTCTATTGTACGGCGTGTGTACTGATGAACGGCGAGAGGATAGCTGCATTTATTGCGAAATAAACTATACATAACAGCCGAAACCACTGCATCATCCGGTGTCCACATTGCAATGTGGGCCCGCGCTTCGTTATTCCGTCGAGTTACGGATACAAACGTATACGGAACCGGTTCCGTCAATATGCGAAAAACTCGGCACAGAATATCGGTGGACATACGAATATTTTTACAGTGTAAGGGAGCGTTCTGATCACGCTGACTGATCTCACCTCATCTCATATCATGAACTGGACTGGGATGAACTGGACGAGCAGGGTCCGCCGTCCGGCTCAGTTTAGTTCAACTGAGATGGGATGAAATCAGCGATGCGAACACGCCTTAATGCTAAAGCTCCATTAGTTCGATCTGTTGTCGATTTGTTGCCGATTTTACGACAAATCGAACCGGTGGAGTTTAAGCGTAATAAAAGTTGTGAGGTACCAGTCTGTTTGGCTTTGTTTGCAGAAATGCGCGTGAACAGAATCACTGATAATAACAGCAGTTGAGTTTGTTTGTCCGTTTGATGTTTGCAGAACGTGGGCGAGCGTATGAATGTACGTCTTTCGTCGAGACGCAGGCGACTGCGATGCTGAAAGAATTTCCGGTCGAGTTCGTCAAGTATCCTTTTGATTAGCTGAACGTTTTTAGCGCGCGAAGCTGTGCTAGCGCGGTATATGCCGTTGTCGTGTATCTGTCTGTCTGTCTGTCTATGTCTGTGTGTTTGTTTAGTCACGCCAGGTATTGCATTAGAACGGCCAAACCTACCATCACGAAAACAACGCCACACGATAGCACTAGGACTCAGGGTTTCTGATGCCAAAGATCTCCGCGAAATTCAGACGGGGTCACAATTTACAGTAGCGACAAACGCAGGTGGGATAGGTTAAAATAGGCCACTTTCGACAAACGGCTCTCTATAACTCGAAAACGATACAAGATAGACGCATAGTTACTACTAAAGTCGAATAAGAAGTCATATGCGCTTTATCGAATAGTTATGTTCCAATGACCTTGGGGGACTTCTAACTTCCAAACCACCCCAATTTCTGCATTTTGCGTCGCCTTTCGTATCTTCGTAGTGGGTGAACATAGAGACTTCAAATTTGGTATATATGTTGATTGTAGTTGTCCTTTTCTATGGACAACAAACCTTTTCAGAAGGAGGGGTAGTTACATCACGTTACCCATTTTAAATTTTGGAGGCCCCATCCATATATCAGGAATGGCTGAAGCTAGAGCTGTCAAATGTTGCACACTATAAGTTTTGCCAAAGAGATGATAAATCACCGCCAAATGGGCGTGACGAATTTTTGCATGCGCAACAGTGTACTTATAAACATTTCGACACAGTATACCGTTGACTGAGATCAACAATGCCGTCGACGGCGGACCTCTGTTAGTCACACCTACGACAGTAGACGCCATGCAGTGATGCTATACACTAAGGATCCATCGGCGCGATTTGTTGTGGATTTGTTGCAAAGTTGGTTGTGTAATACATCGACAACAAATCGACCAAATGGAGTTTGAGCATTACTGTACACATATCTGCTAATAACCGACATCCGTTGGTCTGCATAGCAATTTGCTGTCGACCGACGCTCGTTGCCTGGTAATTATACTCGGTATGCAGCGCGATATGGTCACTTTTGCGTGAGGCAGCGTCGCGCGGTCCATCGGCGTTAGCAGAGATACTTGAAGAATGTGCGGTTTAGTTACGCGTGTGCTACTATATACACGCGCATATTTATTGCGGTCTGTCTGCCGTTTGCGTTAGTTTTTAGCGCGAGATGTGATATATACGAGTACATCTCGCGCTTATGCTAAGATGTCAGTGTCCGTCTGCCCGTCTGTCTGTGACGGAAGTGCATTGTGGTCACGGTGCATGCCGGGAAGAGGGGAGGAGTCATCTCGCGCTATGCTAGCCACTGCTAGGCCCTCTTGTTCATACCTGCGATCAAAAACTGATATTTGTAACTACGAAATAACTTTAAAAGCTTACTTATTATACTGGTTTACAAAATTTTAAAACTAGTCGAAATACTTTCGTTTTTGTGGACTGCGTCACGTTTTCATATAATAGTCCTACGGCGCGCGTCATGATATATGAAGTTTTCGAGCCAGAACGACAACGGCAGTGCGCTAGATAACGATTTCGTTCGGCAAGTCGAGTGAGTGTGAGAGAAACAGAAAGAAAGAGAAAGAGAGAGAGATTTCTTAGCTTGTTTTGTCAGCTTCAACAAGCGGCAGCTGAGTCGGATCTATCCGAAAGGCACACGCGTCGACTCCAGCAACTACATGCCTCAGGTACGGTCGACCCACAGTGGGTGTGTGACTAACGGATGATGTATCGGCCTAACGTCCACTATCGGCTCGTCGGTTATGTTCAAAACGCAGGAAATCACTTACTTCGTTAACGTTTGACGTCATTTGTTGACTGTTTATTTACGGTTGCGAACGGCGTAGTTTCTGTGATAAATCAGGTTTTAAGGTGTCGTAGGGTTAGAGTTAAGATTAGTTGTGGCGTAGTGTGGGGCCGATAGGCCAATAGCGGCCGTTAGACCGACGAATCAGTTAGTAAGTAACACCCGTTACAATCACAGTCACCTCAGCGTCACGGTGACGTCATAATCACGTGACCGGGCGAGGTGCATGACGGGATCATTACGTCACGTCGCTGTGGGAACCGGAAATGCAGATCGTCTGCGAGTCGGTCATGCGCAGTCGCGACCGCGTTAACTTGGTACTTCCGGTATCGACTATATGCCACAACGGCGTTCGGTCGACTTCCGGTACTCGCATGTCGTCAGGCACGTACCGCGAATTTTTTCGGTTGCTGTTGATGCTCGCGTTCTTTTTGGCGCTGCTTGCCGCGATAATAAATATTTCTGCAAAATAAATATAATTTGCAAACGCGCACGTCCGTCCGTCAGCCGTAGCCTAATTTGAGTCTATGTAACATGTCGCGCTTATGCTACGAGCATGATGTCCGGCTGTCTGTCTGTCTGTCTGTCTGTCTTACAGTCTTAAACGTTGGCGGACTGAACATTCCGTCACACCTTAAACGCGTAGCTACACTAACTTGTAAAATCTCCGTGTTCGAATCGTTGCCGTGTTTAAGGACTGAGAGCAGCAAACTGCGGTGTAATACTCAACCACTCAAAAAAGTCATAGAACATAGCTGTTAGTTTGACATTTGTTGATACTGAAGTCATAAGTAATCTGTATAGTAAGAACAACAGCAAAAACAGTTTATGTCACTCATAGGTCAGTTATCTGGCCAGTTCTTTACCTTCCAGCAGAAAATTGCAACGCAAACAGGGCGCATTAGACAATTAACCTTTTGCCTGTAATTTCGCCAAGTGTGCAACGATTTTAATTCATTTTTACTACCTGACTTAGCAATAAATACACAGTGATGTGATAGCTTAATAGCCCACTACACCTTAAATGTGCAGCTTGTGATTTGGCGTTAATCACAATGCATGTTTCAGACTGTCGCTATTTTCAAACCATAATATTTCACAAGGTAATGTGGCTACGCATTTACGGTGTGGTGGGATATTTATAACGACTTCATTACAGATTTACTATTGAATCTACTGGTGCAAGAATTGAGAAAATCGGTTAGCACGTGGCAGAGTACTGTTACGGACAAAAGTCTAGTAGTATCCTCGTTTTTTTGACTCACAGTGTATCTACAGTATATACAGAGGCGCCTGCTATACGAGTGAGAGCTAAGGTTTTACGACATATACTCGACACAAAATTGCTCATTTCGTAGACGTTCTTTCCGGTCAGTCTGTCGGCTAGCACTGAGAAAGAGAAGCACGCACGATAAACCGCTTTTCAAGGCCAGACTTGAAATGTTCTATGCTAACGTCACTCGCTTTTACTTCAGACGGAAGTTCGTTCCACACACTTAGCAGTGATTTATACATTGAAACTAACTGCGTTGAAACTAAAGGTACTTACACACCGCGGATCCGGCACGGCACGGCATGGTGACTCCTTTGAATAATAGGCGCTATATAAATAATTTTATCTATCCATCTATCTATGGTATCGCACCGCGCCGTGCGTACGTCGCCGCCCGGCGCCGTACGTGTGAAAGCGGCGACGCGCGGCGGCGGATGCGGTGCCGTACGGCGCCGCGCGTCGTCGGATCCAGTGCGAAAGGTCCTCAACAGTCCCCGCTCATCATATTGTCGTGCCGGACATTGCCGATGGTTGGCCGCATGTGTCGGTCTTTAGTGCACTCACAAAAAGAGTGTATTTAGGAAGAACGCTTGACACGCAAGCAGTGCATCGCAAGACGTGTGGCCTAATTGAACTGCGTGATGACGGCGGTGTGGGTGTGGCACGCCTTGCGACACAATCGTGGTCTATTGCTGGCTTATTTGAGTACTGAGGTTTGCATGACCACGATCTCACGTGCGCCGTGGGTGTGACGTGATCGCCGTTATTAATTAAACTAATCGTTGGCAGCCTTTCTCGATTCGTCAGTCCAAGTTTGGTGTGTTCGGATTCCTAGCTGTTTATCGAAATTGCATGAGCTCCTTGAAAGACTACGAAAAGTCTTAGACCGATTGCGAGAAGTCGGCCTTAGAGTCAAATTATCCAAATGATGTCGTGCACGGCCTAGCACCCCACTACTGCGTGGTATTGATTGCGTCCTGTCCTATAGACGACGACGGCAGGCGCTAAGAGTAGACGAGTTCATCGTGTATGAGGTACCGGGCGCGAAGTATGCGATTCACCATTGCCTTGTTAAGACATAGTTGTCGAGGAAATTTTCTATGCGTGACTCTCGGGAGTGCTACGAACTATGACATATTCCTGGCAGACCACATAGTTTTGAGTGACGAAAAAGTGCGCCAATACTTTGTGCTAGTTTGTGAAATGCGAGTACGTACTTACTTTACTTGTGTTTATTGCAGATATTCTGGAACGCCGGCTGTCAACTTGTCGCTCTCAACTTTCAGACACTAGGTTCGTATCTGTGATAATTATACAGACATAAACTGCTCACTGTTTATCCGATGTTGTCTATAAGCCAAAACTCGAACGAATCCGGGTCATAGGCCAAAGATGGACGTTGGTCGACTTTTAGCCTACAACCCAAACCCAACCTGACCCCATCAGATGTTGGATCCGACCCAACCTGGCCCACTGTATATTAGAAATGTTTTGACACAATACAACCCATGGCCGCAGCTTGAAACGACATAATACGACTTTTAGAAAGCCACAGTATATCGCCAGTACTGTTGTTATCACCAGGCTATATTCCGCTGCAATATTATATAACTGCAGATACAATATTCACAGTTATCCTTTATTCATTGTTCGATTGCTGAATAACAATTACACTCGCTGATCCCTCGCTTCTCTCGTCAAGTTTCGGAATAAAATCTGACCCAACGCAACCAATCTTTTTATTATATTTATGTTATTTTATACCGTAATTCTTGTCGTGTTAGTAATAGTCCTATGCCGCGTATAACTGTTTAATGGACACCTGCTCGTTGATCCAGCTCTGTAAAGTTAATTTATGCGCGAAATAAACTGAAACTGAAACTGAAACGCATGGGTTGACCCATAGACTTATATTAAATATTCTCTGGACTTCTTACGTCCAATCAAAACAGCATAAGCGTTTGAAGCCGTCAATTGGCTAGCAGATCTTCCTCAACGAACATGGCCGCAAGCAGGCCGCCGGTACAGTGACGTCGTTTTGACGTCATTTTGTTAAAGTCAACAGCCACAGTGTTGGCGGCGGCCATGTTTGTTGGGGATCGTACGACGGCTTCAACTCCGCTCGCTGGCGCGGCGACTGCGTCCATCTTTGATTGGGCGGCTAGAGATGGCGCGAACTGCCGTCGTTGTAGACCTGGCGATGCAGCTGAACCTCGGCACGTTCGAGTACAACGGCCGCTGTGGCTACATCCTCAAGCCGGACTTCATGAGTCGCAAAGACCGCCAGTTCGACCCGTTCGCCGAGTCCACCGTCGACGGCATCGTCGCCGGCACCGTGCACGTCAAGGTAGAAAGGAGATACCTGTATTACCCACAACGCCTGTATTGCGAAGAAAACATATATGTCGGTTACTGCCACATATTTGAACGATAATACTCAAACTCCACTTAATCGATTTGTTGTCTGTATGTTATACAAGCAAGTTTGCAACAAACACGGTGACATATCGGACCGGTTATAGGAAAAAAGGTCCACGAAAATAACGTCCACGGAAAAAAGGTCCATCCGAAAATAAAGAAGGCGGAAAAAACGTCCACATCGGGGCGGAAAAATCGTCCACATATTATGGTGCTGTCACACCTTGACGATTTAGCCAGCGTATGCCGACGTATGAAAAATTTGGCGTATACGTTGCCATACGTCGAATAAGTATGTGTACGTTTTGAATAAGTTAACAGCACACTGAAGCACGCCGGTGTACGCGGTTGCTAAACATTCGAATACAGCTTTGATGTCTGCTTGCTTGCGTCGCTTCATCGCGCGGCTTCACTTTATATACTACAGTAATTAAACACTTAGCATGTGCGGTCGAGCCACTCTCTGAACGGGCTGCGGAC
>Ga0209782_1002570_pt1 | contig 10169 bp, 7 predicted proteins | sample WorMetmaBAHAMAS1_FD_187390 | JGI IMG/M metagenome (GOLD analysis project Ga0209782, IMG submission 187390) | Marine gutless worms symbiont microbial communities from Max Planck institute for Marine Microbiology, Germany - Inanidrilus... | ecosystem: Host-associated > Annelida > Digestive system >...
GGGGGGGGGCTTCTGGGCAAATAGGTGAAATATAACTGTAAGGACTTTTCAGAACCAGGTGATGCCCAGAGTCTACCGTGGAAACTGGCATACCTATGTTGCCAAGCATGGTAGTTTTTAGCGTCTCGCCGCAATATCCGCTCGCAGAACTCGAGTTCACGAGACGGGTCTTTGGACCACTCGACAATGACGCGACGGTGATGCCTGCAAACATATGCAATGCATCGATTTCTCGGTTCGCCTAAAATGTTATGTTACTTTTAATGGAAATGTCAAAACGTAATAATTATAGTATTTTCCAGCCAAACTCTATATGACTCGCATATAAAATACAACTTGCGCATACATGCACAAGATGTTCCAAAATAGACTGGATTTGTCATTGTCATTAGCATGAGAAAAAATAAAATCGTCAATCGATTGTGCACATTGCACAATCAAAGCAAAATATATATGCCATGGCCAAGTGTGAGACTACAGATAAATTCACAAAATGAGCAATAAGAATTAGTGACAAAGTGCTGGCATGGTTATCTGTCTGAAGTCTCAAGTATGCAGATGATTTGCATACGGACCAGCTGATGCCACTGCCAAGTAATCATCTCTTGTTAAATTAAAATCAAGTATAGTCCGTTCGTTTGTTCTATCAGAGGTGGCAGTAGACTGTTGGCAGTGTTTCGATGTGCCTTCAGCCACCGCCAGCGCTGATGCCTAGGTCTGCCCCAGTGTGCTTTTCCCCTCTAATCCTGGGGCTTGTACTGTATATTTATTGAGCCCAGCTTAGCCCAAGGTGCCATATCTATAGGACCGCTGGCCCCTGCCATCTGTTATCCACACCAGTGGCTCTCACCACACCCAGATGCCCCCAATCCGGGTGTGATGCCTGTCACATTTGTAAGAGGACACAGGCGAACCCTCTGTACCTGCCCGAGAATTTAATCTCATAGCATGCAGAAAACCTGATCGACATGCCGGCAGCAGCGGGAACTCACGGCGTCGAGCTAGCCAGCCAGGCACAATGCACTGTGGCTCAGTCAGCGTATTAGCCCACTGAGCCACAGAGGCAAGTCAATAAGTAGTTTTTTTATTAATTTCTGTTGCCAGCTAATTATCTAGGCTGGAAAGAAGGCTGTTAACTCTGTCAGTCAAAGAACAAGCACTGAAACAGATAGATGTAGTGAATTTCTTATTGTGCAGCAAAACACCATATGATTTAACCTGATTCAGTCATTTTACCAAAAAATACATAAAAGCTTTTCAAAAACACTAGAAATGTTCCATCTGCTGACCAGACTTGGTAATTTTTAGGATTCTCGTCGATAATGTCGGAGACGTAGTTGAACTCTGACTGCAGATCCTTGCTGAGCTCTTTCAAAATGACTCGACGATAGTGCCTATAGTTCACGCATCAAAAAATTTACACAAATTACATGGAATGATTACAGCATTACCTGCATTAGGAAATAGCTGTATTGAGTACCAGCAAGTCAACACAGTAGTGCTGGCAAGCAACGAGTATGTTACTGCCGGAATGACCCGAAATCATCACTCGCCAGAAATACAATACATGGGGGTCTGATTTTCAAAGATTCGCAAGATCTGCCTAAAATCTTCCTAAGTCTGAGCTAGCTTCATCATAAAATTATCATAATTTAAGTACTTAAGAAATTCTAAGATATCCTACAGTCGTCGTAAACTAATTTTCTAAAATAATCTTATATGCCAAATATATCGCAAATTTCTCCCAACTTTCTCGTAATGTTATCCTAATTAAAATTAGCAGCCAATCACAAGAGGTGACGGTCTTGCTGCCAGTGTCAGTTGCTTACTTACTTCATGACGAGTGTTCATCATGACGTAATTGTCTATTATATTTTCTCTGTTTTATGTAAATGACAAATAAAACAACAAAAGTTTACTCAGCTGTAAGTTTTATTGTGACTTTATTGTAACTTTGTGGTAACTTTATTACAACTTTGTCCCACTGTTTAGTCCTATGACTGCAAGGTTGTTATTGTAAAGTAATGACATAATTTCTTTGCAGTTTTCCAATAGGATTTTTTTTAAATCAACATAATCACAACTTTGTGCTAGGATGTTCATAACTTTGGTTATTGTTGTAATTTTATACTGTCATCTTACGGTGTTTTGAAAATTTGGCCCCAGACTTGCCTGTACTCCATTTTCCATACACTTTTTCTAGAGATAAGCACAGTCGTGTTGTGCACATATCATCGACCAGATATTTAATTTAAGGTTTCATGTTACATTTAACATCACAAGTCACTTCAGACATTCTAAACCTAACAAAACAAGAGCAAACGTTCACCAATAACATAAAAATACTGTAACTAAAATAAACACAAAAAACTAAACTAGGTTCAGTCGCCTTTCATAACCTTCAGCTCAACTCCCAACAACTGCAAAGCCTAAAGGGGCATGATTTAGGGTTAGAGTCAGTGCTAGGATGACAATCAGTAACTCCCACACCAAAACAGGCTACAGGTAACTGTGCTATATGCACTTCAGAGCATCGTCAAAAACAACACAGCACTGCAGCAGAGACTTGCAGGTAAACATTAAGTAAGTAAATATTACCGACCAGACGGTGTAGTTTGCGGCATTCAGTGAGATGGCATCAGCTGTCAGCGCGAGTGCTCTCTCGCTGTATTCGCTCGTTTTAACGACTGCACGAAAGTAATCGTACACGTCTCGAACTGTAACAAACACAGGACAGAACTTTCAGCGTGTTCGGCCTATAATACACAAGTACAACGCCAATGATGATGATGATGCTGCCACATGCAAAATCGACTATATCATGCTAGTACCCATATTAAGCCGAAGATAGTGTGTACAGTATCACACGGCAGTAAATTTAGCTAGAATGCAGAATAGCAGCTGGAGGTTATACTAGGGTTAGAGTTAATTTCTGCCCCTCCTCAGTGCAAAAAGTAACATGATGAATTATTTCCCGTGTTTTAGGCACCAGCTAGTATTCTCCATATGTCCCGTAAATTACTGCTAGTGCACTCTTGAATGAGGCTTTCTAGCCCCCCCCCCAGTAAAATGATTTAATATGCTTCAATAGTTGCGAAGAACAACTATTTTTACAGTTCTGCCCGTCTAGCTGCACCACAACCACACACTAGGACAGTAGAATCCGGACAGTTCAGACCAACCACATCAGTGTTGAAATGAGTTAAGCCCGAAGTGTTTTGGGACTAGTGTCCCATAACTATAGTTACGCACGACGTAAACAAACGAGCTTACTTTCACTTTAATTCACTTACATTTATCTGAATACGCAATCTGAACAACCGGGTGCGGTCCATCGTCTTGCGGTATCGGCTGTACATCTTTCCAGTCTGGCCTGTCTCTGTAAAACACCCAATCTGTACTTAAATCGTCATCTTCAGAACTCCCGTTAGCTTCCGCCATATTTTTCACAATTACTGTGTTTAAACGTCGGTAACCCGACAAGCAGCCGCGGCGAGTGAAGTTGCACATCGTGATTCGGGAATCAGAAACGCCAGTCAGTCAGTCACTGACGTCAGCCCATCGCCGTCAGAGTGACGGTCACGCGCGTCCAAGTCTCTATCTCTAACCTCATCATCCACTGTTTTGATATTAACTGTATTTGTACTGTACATTATGATATTTAGACTGTACGTTTTGTTTTGTTAGTTAGTTATTTCTTGCTTACCTGGCTATTCAGCTACTTTCAGTACTTTGGCCGCAAAGTTATCAATAAACTTGACTTGATAAACTTGACTTGACTTGACACGGACTCAGTGCCGTGCGTGACTGACAGGGATAGCAAAAATGTGTGTTTTTTTAATTTTAGGTTTCTAGCATAACCTATAATCTGGAAAATTTAGGCTTTGAGGTTTTTAAATGTTTACGTTTTTTACATAAAACTATCAGTTTAATATGTTTTTCAAGTTAATTTGACTAAATCAGCAATTTTCTCACGTGTTTATGGTCTAATTATATACCTCTCGGCCCCCAAAATCCACTCTTATTCAGTCTCCACTTCCGTCTACATCTAAAAGTGCTGTTTTAACTAAAAGTTATAAACTAAAAAACCTTAAAATACCTAAAAACTTTAAACCTAAAAAGTTTTTATGAAAAATATTAAACTAGTTTTTTTTCATTCTTGGACTACCGTGATTAAGTAGGCCTACTCCTACATAATATTTTGCGTATTTTAATAATTTTTAAACCAACGATCAGTCAAACGCCGAAGTACGTTGCATGAAGTTACAACCTTTGCGACATGGTATCGTAACATTATACTATACATTTTCCAACTACCAGTAAGCAAAGTCAGCCCTAACAATGAAGATGATTGTCTGGGACCTAACCTGTAGACACTTCAGACATTCTTTGCTTCAAATATTACACTTCTTTGTAGTGGGCGTGGTCATAGGGGGTGTGTTTTTTGTGAGCATGTGTAAATAAATCTTATGTTATTAACGTTCTGAACACCATTCTGTTAAAATGGACAGAAGATCAAAGCTTTTGATTGGTACTGCCATTGTTGGAGTTGCATCGGGTGAACATGCTGTATTGTACTTTATAAAGTTGCAATGAATCTCCGCAAATGCTTACAACTCCTCATCCTACCTGCCACAACTTGTTACTTTTTAACGACCGTTTTAGGTGTTGAACCTGTCAACTGATTCTTTTTTTGGGTTGCGAAAATAATTTATGGGGCTTAGTATAAAGTGCTTCTTTATGTGGAATATATTTTTATGCCACTGAACTCTTATTAACTCTCTGAAGGGAACAGAAACACAGATCACTAACTTTAACCCATTGCTGAAGGCAGCCCTGCCTTAGCTTAAATATATATGATCTGTGGACCCTAACTGATAAGGAGCAATGCAGCCGTTTGGCTACCCTGGCATCATCATTTTTTATTTACCGCTAAAGGGGGTGATATACTGTTAATGTAGAACACAGGCTTCTTGACCATGATGCAGACTTGTTTACATGCTTTGCTTAATGTGTTGTTTCTCGTTCAGCTGCTGCCATTTACATTCTGTGGAAGAATTACCAAGGAAATTGCAAATACGGTCAAAAGATAAAGAATATTTTGCCAAAAGTTGTGTTCATCGTTTCAAATATTGATGAATGGCAACCAGCATATGATGCACTTACGGAGGATCTCTCTAAATTGAAGGCAGTTTTATTATTTTTAATTTTACTTTGCATTTAATGTGATTGTTTAGCCTATGTGCATTACATTTATACAGTAGATCTTACAATCATCTGATTTTGGTCTGAGTGCAGAGTCTATTAAGTAAAACTAAAATAGTTTTACATCTAGTTAAATAATATATACAAGTGTTGTCACATTCTTTGTGAAAAAGTGTCAAGTCACACTTTCATTTACTGCATTTAACATTTGTTTCCTGATTTGACTGCTGTTCCTTCAGTTAATTTTATTTCGAAAGTCGGTTGTGAATATTTAATGCACCTTAGAAGTGTTTGGGCCGCATCTTCTCACTAGAGAGTAAGAGTTGGTACAGGTCATTTTCCACATTTTTATGTCTTTATCTGTCTGTCTGTGTCTGTTGATCTGTCAAAAAACATTTCAGGTGCTTGGTTTGGACTGTGAGTGGGTGAATGCTGATCAGTCACATGAGGACGGCACATCGGGTCGACGGCCGGTGTCTCTACTTCAACTTGCCTCGGTGTCTGGTGTCTGTGTTCTCGTCAGGCTGCACTTGCTGCAGTACATTCCTGACTCACTCCAGCAGCTCTTGCTCGACCGCAGGTGATACACCCAAGCCTGCCTGCCTGCCTGTTTGATTTTTTTACCCATGCAGCACTATACTACTGTGTGGTATTAGCTGTTGCCCTCTGTCTGAAATGGCTGGATGGATCGAGTTTGTTTTCGTAAACTAATTTCCGTCGAATTATCCTACACTGAGTTATAAGAAACTTGGAAATTTAGTAATAAAAATGTGATTATTTTGACATGAGAATTGATTCATATAATAAAATGATTTTAACATCCTTATAAGAAAGTTAGGCTATTTCCTGAAATATGGGTACTTTTACATCTGGAACTTTTTTTCCCTAAACTTTGGACAGCTAGCAAAAAGAGTTCGAGAGATGATTACTCGATTAATTGTCGATTACTCAATTTTGCATAAAGTGATGTTAATTGCCAAAAATATTGCATTCTATTGGTTGATTTTTTTGGTTCTTTATTTTTAACAACGAATTTCGTCACTGCCACCACTATTGTGTAAATTTGTAAATGTGTTGTTGGACCGCTATGGCCCCATAGAATGGGCCCGACAATAAGAAAAAACTTAGGGGAACTGGCTGACTTAAGTTCTTTTTGAAAGCAGTTATTTAAATGGAGATGGATGCTTATTTTCTATTTCTTGCACGTGTATAGCATACTGAAGGTGGGCGTGGCATGTATGGACGATGCCCATTACTTACTGCATGACTACAGTCTCAGCTGTGTTGGATGCGTGGATCTCCGTCATCTTGTGCCGCGCACCATTCCTTCAGCCAGATCGTTTGTTATTTTTTTCACTAGTGCTATTTTTAGTGGTTTTGTAATAAGACAAGATCATGTACAGCAAAACTGTATGGGAACATTTTTGGCCTTTTCTGTAAGACAGTAGTGACCAGTTGGTGTGACTTCCAGCATGCAGTTTCCTATAGTGTCCTTAACTTGCTTTCCTTTTTTCTGTTGCTTATATCTTCCTTTCTTATACACTTTTTCTTTATCTTTCCCTTTGACAATAGGCCCACTCCATTTCCAGGCCGGATGTTGTAAGAGGCAACTAGACATGCCCTGTAGCTTCTTTTGTTTATGTTATGTTGGCGGCGGGCTGTGCGATCCAGCCTTGAGCTGATTCTAGTTGTGCATGTGTGTGTGTGCAAGGATGCAGTTGGGACTGCGGAGTCTGACAAAGTTGTTTCTCGGAGTTGAGTTGGATAAATCATCATCAGTCCGACGCAGCAACTGGGACGCGGAAGTTCTCACACCACAACAGGTTAAACAACAAGCAGCATCAGAGCTTAACCCTTTAACAACTGCACTCTGTATTGATATAGATGGTTAGGAGTTGATTTGTCAATAACAAAAGGATGATGTCAAGTTTCATATTCCTGTCATTGGCATCGGACATGGTGTTCAGCCATTACCGGTAACTAATCAGATGAGAAAATTAGCATTCAAACTCATTCTCTTTTTTTAAACATTATTGTGTTAGACATATTGGACTCACAGATTATTAGGTTACTTCGTTTCAGTTTTATCGTTACTTATTATATGTTTTGTAGAAAACAGTCTTTGCTGACTACGCTGTTAATTTTCAGATTGGACACTGCTAATATTTGAACAGGTGACATATGCAGCATGCGACGCCTTGGCGGCAGTTTTGATCTTCGTAGCTATGTTGCGGACCAAGACGTGGATGTCTGACATGGACGATTACTGCAGCATTGCGGAGAAAGTGAAGTCTTTTTGTCAAGGCATTATTGACTTGAAGTATTCTGGACGGACATCAGACAGTCACACTTCTTCTGAAAGGGTCAGCAGTTCTCGACTTTGGCATATAGTTTTTTTTTAATTTTTTTAAGCAGATTTCTAATGCTGGTTGCTTATGTATTAATGTATTATTTTCTATAACCAGACTTTATATATATTTACTGAAAGTTTTTTTAACTTCTGATGATCATGCCAGTTTATCACAGTGTGGTGCTATTTATTTTCTGTTTATAAATTGAAACTTTGTTTTAAAGCTGATGTGGTATGTAAATTATGCTTATAGTTGAACACTAGCATAGGATTAGTGCTTTGTGGGCATAGTTATTAAAAAACAAAGCATAGTTATTAAAAAACAAATGAAATAGCTTTCCATAGATTATCCACATGCATCATTCAAATGAGCAAACTTTTGGGAATTGTGAAATTATTTATTGCTCCTTTATTTAACAAACGTTTTTGGTGATTTTGAGTGAATATTTCGAACATTATAGTTGTTATTTCCTCAGTCCTATGTAGGCTCTACATTTAATTCTCTTTGGTACTGATGGTTGGGCAACTATACAGACATCTTGGCTTTAGACCATTCCCCAATTATTGTACAAGAGTTTTTGGGAGTGGGGGACCTGGCCCTACCTGGGATAACATAGAACAAATGTAAGCTGTCACAGATGAATCTGCATCATGTCCATCATGTTGTTATACACAAAGTTGGATGCTTAGTTTGGTTGGTCAAACTATGTTGACAGCACTTGTAACAGTCTATGCACCATGGCGGGATTTTCAAAGTCCGGAGTTTGGAACAAAATGTCAGATGGAAATACCCTTATTTTTGGAGATAACCTTGTTCCCCTCCATACAATGTAGGATAAGCTGAGTGAATACTGTATGCCAAAATGAGTCTGATCCTGTCAATTTGTTCAATAGAATACTAATTTGTGACAGACAGACAGACAGACACTGGCATATACTACACTACCGTAGCAGAGGATAGGAAAAAAAACTGGAAGTAGTAATGGTGCTTGGTGCACCAGTGAAATGTCCGTTGAAACGAACGTGTTTATGCTAACACAGGTCGTAAGTTCTTCCGAGTGTCGTGACGTTCGTACAAGCCGCGCGTACGTCGTGCGTAAAAAGCCGTTGTACCACAACTGTCAGCTACGCAGTCCTGACGGCCAGCTACTGTGTACTTGTGACATCAAGAAAGCCACGTGGTACGTCGACAAAGGACTCGGAGGTACGTCTAGTAGTTGTAGCAGTAGTACTACCACTTAGGTCGGCTTGCACCATCCATACTTAACTTAAGTGGTCCTTAAATCACTATTGAAATGCATGCAGATTTACGGACTACTTAAATTAGGTATGGATGCTACAGCCCGACCTAAGTTATAACAAGACTGCCCAAAGTAATTTGTGAACAGGCAACATTGAAAGGGGAAGTTTTCACCGAGGGGGGGGGAGAGAATTTAATGTGACACCCCCACTGGTTGGAGGGGGCATTCTGTCTGTCGACACTGGCACTGGGGAATGAATGATCCCTTTACTGCATTGTGTTGCTATATTTTACGTTACAAAAGATTTTATGAACCCTTTTGCTGCGTACTGTGCAGCAGTGAGTCCCAGTGTTTTTCAGTTGGCCGAAAATCCCCCTAAGATTGGACCGTACTTTGGGGATATTGGCCTCCATCTAATACACCGTTCGTTGCCCCATTCCCGAGTCAACACCCTAAAAGGCATCTCGATCGGTTGAGTCGTTCTTGACGGTCTCACAGTTGTGACCGACAGACTGGCAGACACGGAGACCAGTTACATTCCACGAACCCATAACAGATTTGGTGACAGAAGCTTTGCTGTTGCAGGGCCTCGTTTGTGGAACAGTTTACCTTAAGCCTGCGAAAGATTTCTAGCTACAGACAGTTCAGGCGATATCTGAAAAATCATTTATTTGGGATTTGAGAAATGACAGCGCAGTGTGACGCATGATATCCTGCGCTATATAAATATTGTTACTTACTTACTTACTTACTTACATTACAAAAATATCTGCAGCAATATCCAACATCTAGTATCAGTGCTGGTGATGCAGGTTAATAACGCATGTACATACAGCCCATTTTGTAGCAGTAATACAGGTTTCCCTCTGCTAGTGAAAACTGGCAGTCAGTCCTGACAAATTCGTCAGATCTGAGGTCGAAGCGTCGACAACAAAGTACTGTGTTTTTTTGTTTGTGAAAAGAAACTAATTAACGTAGTTTGTGCAAGAGTTCTTGACATTGTGTGTTAAATAAGTAAGTAAGTAAGTGAGCTTTGAAGGATCATCCATATCAAACATCTCATTTCAACTGTACTGAAGGGTTCCTACCTTCAGACTGAAATTTTTCGGAACAGGACCTGTTCACTTCAATTCATTTGTCGATATTACTATTTTCAATAAGTGTGGTTTATTATATTGTGCTGTCTATGGATTTTTAGTATTTTTAGATTCTTTTCTGTACTACATAATCATCATGCTTTTTTACTGTACTTGCATTGTGAGTGGCCAGTCAGCCCTTATGCTTTTAATAAATCTATGTATGTATGTATAGATAGCCTGAGTTGAGGGGTGTAAATGCTCCTTAATTCAGAGAAAAATAACGTTGATGCTTTG
>Ga0209782_1002571_pt1 | contig 10168 bp, 9 predicted proteins | sample WorMetmaBAHAMAS1_FD_187390 | JGI IMG/M metagenome (GOLD analysis project Ga0209782, IMG submission 187390) | Marine gutless worms symbiont microbial communities from Max Planck institute for Marine Microbiology, Germany - Inanidrilus... | ecosystem: Host-associated > Annelida > Digestive system >...
TCTTCGTAGTGAGTTAACATAGAGACTTCGTATTTGGTGTACAGGTTGACTCTAGCTAGTCCTAGCCGACGGACGACAAACCATCCCTGAAAGGGGCGTGGCTACGTCACGTGACACATTTTAAATTTTGGGTGCCCCATCCATATCTCAGGAATGGCTGAAGCTAGAGCTCTGAAATTTTTTTACAAAGGGAGACAATATTAAGTCTTGCCAAAAGGACGACAAATCACCCCTAAAAGGGGCGTTGTTTTGCTCACGTGACCCATTTTTTGTATGCACAGCTGTGGAGTTAGAATCCGTTGTCTCTCCCTGTTATCGGCGCTGGTGTAATAATTAAAATGAGCCTCTCGATCCCTTTCCCTTTTTGGGTCGCTGCTGAATAAAAAGGCGGCCAGGGTTGAGTTTAATATATCGCTGGTCTTCGTATACTGGGTAGGGATGACTCTCCACCCCTTACCTTTCATTCCTGATATAGCCATATATTTGTGCTGAAAAGGGACGTTAAACACCAACTAACTAACTTTCTTATTTACTTCCTTCATCCATTCCGTTGAGAATAGCCCCGCTCCATTTCCAGGCCGGATGTCATAGAAGGCGACTAAACCTGGGTTATAGTTTGTCTCTTCATTTTATGTTGCATTTTTGTGTTTGAGAATTGTATTTCATTGATTTAGTGTCTATGGGCTTAGTTTTGTGTTAGCCTTGATTGAGACATCACTAGTGCTACCAGCCATTCCGCTGATGGATTTGTGAAGTTCTTTGCACAGAAAATCAATGACATCCGTACGGCAATGGCTGGTGTGTCTCCAGCACCTGTTGTCAGTCAAGCATCAACATTATTGTTGTTTTGTCCATGCATGCCAGCCGCGGTATGCGGCGTCATTGTGACGTCACTGGTGAAGTCGTGTTTACTCGACGCCGTATAAACGTTTCTGATACTCAAGTTCATCAACGTTTTTCTCCCGTTTCTGACAGCTATGATGAATGTGGCTCAAGGATAATTACCAGTGTCACAGCAACATGCCATCGTGACACCCCTCCTGAAAAAGACAGGACTTGATTCAGCTGATATGTGAAATTTTTGCCTGGTCTCCAAGCTTTCATTCATGTCCAAGATTGTCGAGCGGGTCATTGTCAGTCCGCTAATGGAGTACCTGTCTACCAATGACCTTTTACGTCATGTTCAGTCGGCATACAGAGACATTCGACGGAAGCAGCAATGCTGCGAGTGTTGTCAGACGTATTGCTGGCGGCTGAAGTGCAACAAGTCACTCTATTCACCATGCTGGATCTGTCCGCAGTGTTTGACTGTGTTGACCGCGCCATCCTGCTGAGCGCCTTCAGATTGGTGTATCATCGTCATCATCAAGTTGACAAATGCAAGTACTAGCTATATAAACACAGAAGTTAAAGGTTACGTAAAAATACATGTACAGTCTCATAAGAACTAAAGTAAGACAGTGCTGAATCAATAACAGTCAATAACAACGTTTATATAAGGACCTGACTGAAAAGTCAATAGTTTTGCTAATGAGAGACTTTTTATTCGTACCTCTCACACACTGCGAGGCACGACTTAAGTAGTCACGTTTCTGTCCGTCCGTGATAAAATCCAAAGGCCCAATCGACCCCTCCCCCTCCCCGCAGAGGTGCGACCATATACCACTAGGTATTTTAGTTCTTGTTATGAGTTCTTGTATGGAGGGAGTAGACAATTTCAATTTTATCAGGTAAGTACTTCTGAAGAACGTGTGTTATAGAAGAGTATCCTTCGAAACACCATGTCATCAGCTTCCAAGAATGTTGATAATAATAGCTGAGTGATCTGCATAGCACAGTGGCACAGAAAAGACTCAGGTCGCCTATAATCAGCAGCCGAACAAAATCCATGCCAATCTGGCACACAGTATGTTAACTTCCCAATCACTATTTCCAGTGACTGTTCACTGAGGCCATGAGTTCTGTGTACTCATAGCACATACAGTAGACTTGAGCAGGAAAAAGTAGATTGCTGACGTGATCAGTAGCCATGTAGGTCTCACGGACCGTGTCCTCAAGTGGATTTCATTATTTCTGTCAGAACGGACACAGCAGGTTACCTATAGCGGCAATCTGTCCAGAATACCACCTGTGCTGTTTGGCATATCTACCCAAAGGCAGCGTCTTAGGGCCGTTGCTGTACGTGCTGTACACTGCAGAACTGTTCCACGTCATCGCTGGGCATCAACTACAGCTGCACATGTACACAGATATCTGATAGTCAAGTATACATCACTACGGCAGCTAATGGCATCACTGTCATGGTCATCCATCTGTCACCAGCCATTGCCGATCTCAATGACTGGCATCGTTGTGTGCGTGTGTGTCACATGCCAGAATTGTATCAAAATGGCTAAACCTGGAATCATACAAATAATGCTGCATAATAGCCCAGGGACTCTAGTTTTCTGATGCCTAAGATCTCAGTGAAATTTGAATGGGATCACTCCCAGATGCAGGTGGGGTAGTTCAAAATGAGAGACATACAACAAATAACTTGCAATAACTCAGACGACAAATTGTCCCTGAAAGGGGCATGGTTGACTCATGTCGCCCATTTTAAATTTTGTGGAGGCCCCTTCATATCTCAGGAATGTCTGATGCTAAAGTTGTTAAATTTCGTACACAAATAGACTATATCAGGTCTTGCCAAAGGGATGACTAATCACCCCCAAAAGGGGGCATGGTTTGGCTCACATGACCCACTTTTGCATGTGCAGCTGTTTCTCCACGGCACGCTGTTAAGTGAAGTCAACAATGCCGTTGACAGTGAAATTCTGTTGCTTGCACCTATGCCGGTAGACGCCAGTGATGCTATACAGTAAGGCTCAAGATCCATCGCTTTGATTCGTTCTGTGTTTGTGGTAACTTGTTTGTATATGTCGACAACAAATCGACCAAGTTCAGTTTGAGCCTGTCTGTGTCCTAATGTGCTAATAACCAACAGCTGTCTGTCTGTATAGCAGTTCCTTTAAATATCACTTGCAATGCTCATTGCATTGTGATTACACTCAATGTGCAGTGTGATATGGTCGATTTTGTGTGAGATTGAGGCAGTGTTATGCGGTCCATCGGCATTAGCCGATATGCAGAGTGTGCCAATAAAAAACAATCCCCTAGAAAAAATGCTATATTTCAGCCATGGTGGTATGGATTTGAGCCAAACTTTCAGACTTTGTATACGAGTATTCACGCAACATATCCTGTGAATTTTATTGAAATAACGGATGGGGTTCAACAGATACAGCAGTTTAAACTTTAAAGTTTACTTTTTTTAACTGAACATGCAGTTGCACGTTGAATATTCATAAATAACAAATCAAATTTCGTACAGCTTTTCATCAACAGTTAAAATATTTCAGTCATGACTATTAGTTGCCTGTAGCTTTATCCGCATTTAAACACAGTTTTTGAGCAGCTAACAGAGCATGTCTCGTAGGTGTTTGGTATGTAAACATGGTAGTCACGTAACTGGTATACCGAAATCTGACTGGCCTGGCATGAAAAATAAACAACTAACAGCCACACCCTGTTAGGTTCTTGTTAGGTTCTGGTAGGCGACCAAAATGGGCCTAGTCTTAACGATGTCAGTGCTCACCAGTTGCAGCAACACACGATCGAAATCTGTTGCAAAGTGATACAATTGCCGTATCATTGAACTCGTGAAGCAAATTATACTGTATTGTCGATAAAATGCTCTTTCAGCTCAGAATGATTTTGGCCAGCTTTGGCATGTGTCTTTGATAGTAGTATCAGCCGGCAGTGTCAGTGCTTTTATATCACGCCTAAATTTAATGCATATTTCGTTTTTTTAACGTTTTGTTCTAGTGTAGTATATCCTCTCATTTGTCTATCTTTCCGGGCAGTTGTAAGTGCTATTTGAGCCTTATTGTCCAGTTGATGCAGTTCATCTTTTTACTGTTTGTTTTATTGTATTGTGTCTGTGTTGACAAATAAACATGATTGATTGATTGATAGTGTTCCAGCACAGCACCCCGCACATGATAATTTATTGGCATATCTATTATTTGCATTTGCTGTAATTATTACATCAGAATACGGTAACAGTTTTGTTACTTGTTTACTTAGAAAAATGTACTTTTAAGTTTAAATTGTGATAATTTTTAAACTATAGCAAATATTCTAACAGAATTTGCTGCATATGTGACCTAAAGCCTCCTCTGTGAAAGCTGTAAATTTGGTGAAAAAATCGGTTACAGTAACTTAGATCATGAATTTTTTCTAAGGGAGTGTTTTTTATTGGTGCACTTTGTATTTGTCTTAGTACTAACCAAGAGATTGGCTGGGTTGAGCAAGGTTGAGCAAGGTTTAACGTCCCACCAAACACATTATAGGTCATATCGGGGACGGGTTTTATGGGTCAAAAGACCCAACCAACAGTGTCAAAGCACTGAAGGAAGAAAAGTCCTAAGGACCAGGCTTCAGTCCCATTAGGTCCACCCCACTGTGCTGACAATAACACGACATATATGCAGTATGAAATTAAACACAAAATACACACAGATAAGACGTATGTAGTATCGAGTGGGACATTAAGGTCCGGTTTTTCCACAGCAAATTAATCTCCCGTTAACTTAATCCTTCATTAAATCCAGCAGATAATGATCAATTATCTCCAATGTCATTTCTCCACTCACAGTTAATGGCCGATCGTCAGTTAAATTGTCCATTAACTTAATTGCCCATTTTTGGTCAATTAACTTGCTAATGGACCATTAACAATAATGGATCTGCAGAGTTTTGCTTTTTGTCTTCTACGCATATGAAATTGAGCAAAGTGAATGTGTAGCAAAGCATGAAAAATGTTATTTTGTTATTACAAAGTCTGTGAAGCACTGTTAATTTATAATGCAACAGTGCACTTGACGGCAAGTTGATGCATCGTTGCACGTAAAATTTTTTGTTTACAAACTTGCTTTTATTTCCATGGTAACGGGATCATGTGAACATCACTGCATACACCAACAGCCAATCAGAGACGGCGAAAGTAGGTGCAGTTAATGAAGCATCAACTAATCGCCCATTTACAAACTGGAGGTCAGAAATGTGTGGAAAAATGGAACTTGGTTAATGGACGATTAACTTAGACCATTAATGTTAATGAAAGATTAACTAATTAGAGATTTAATCTGCGGTGGAAAAACCAGCCCTAAACTTAACTCAGTCAATCAATGTTTCGTGGCCATATTTGGCTGCTGGTAGAGTGAATCAGTAGGTGACTTTTGTCTTTTGATTAAACTTTAAACTGTAGTTCTAAACTGAAGCTTAAAGCAAACAGCAAAGTCCGATTTTAAACCAGTGCTTATAGTAAATTCCATCTTTAGTGGAATTCAAAACCAGAGTGAGTTCTTCAGATAAACTGTTCTACCAAACTTCAATATCAGATTTGGTTTCGAACTGAGTGTGTTCTTAACTTTGGTTTTAATCTTCTTTTGAAACTGAATTGTGTTGTCTGTTGCTTATCGTTGTATTTTTCACATCAGTTCAGACAGAAAAAATTTCTTTTCAAGTCTCTAAAATAGTAATAATAGAAAAAATAATTATTGACATGCCATATATCATGTATCTGAATTATATTACAGTGTTGTGGTGGAATCAGCCATGTCAACAGACCATGTCAGGTAAGATGGCTGGCCTGACTAATGAGTGTAGCCAAGGAATGGTCAAGCCTGAGGCAGCATGCTTCTGACACACAGTCAGACTTAGCAGCCGGTGCATATACCACTGTCACAGTTGACTTGATTCTTGCAACAGTCACTTGCCCCATTCTTTCTCGGAAACCAATGCTTCTGGCGCTGTGGTAGGTGAAGCTGATAATGGTCATCTGGCACTAAGTTTATGCGCTTGTCAATTCCAGTCATAGCATGTCTGAATTATTAGAACTATAATTCGAACTAGGAGAAGCTTAAAGAACTAAATTTTTACTGACAGTCCATGTTCGAATTAATAGAGCAACTGAGCTAACAGAAGAAATATGGTACTTTTAGTTTCAATCAGATAAATATTTTGCAAGATGATGTGTCTGTAGGCAGCTGATACTGCTCATAGACTTATACTCCAGAGTCGAAGTGCATGATCACATACTGCCAATAGCATTTTTGTTAGTTGATGACTGTGTATATCAAGTCCGCATCACTGCACTCAGATTGGTAAGTGTTATTTTGCACTTCATAATAATAACAACAGCAACAATCAATTTAACGGCCTGTTGTCCAGGAAAACCTAGGTGAGCAGGTATCAGAGAAACATTCATTCACTCACTTCCTATCTTTGTGGTACAACAAAATATAATTAACTTTCTCCAATTTTGTATGGTTCATAACATCTTGCATTGCATACATAGCCATCATACCTGGTAATGTTTTTGTACAACCTCGCTATGTACAACTCATCGTTAGACTACTTCTAAGTCTAAGTCTTACTCCATTCTGTTGTCGTTCTACACATTTCCTGTTCATGTACTTGGCGTCATCAGGTGATGCTAGCATAAAGCAGTATACAGGATGAGTCAACAAGAAGCTCTGCTAAAAATTGCAGAGGAACCATGCGATACGCTTGTCAGTAGAAATCTTGCAACTACGAATCACCCCATTTGAAAAAGATTGCAATCGATAAATGACCTTGAAGTACACTGTGTCTCAAAAAAACAACAATGATGTAGCACACTATAACTTCAACACACATTAACCGATTTTAGTAATTTTTTGCAGAGATATTACTGAGTGAGCTTGCTATTAAATGGTGATTTGTTATCCCACCTCCCCTTGCTAGTGTCTCTGCACTACCTGGGGAAACATGAACCTCAGAAATTAGGTCTCTTCAGTCATGCTGTATACCAAAAATAACACTCATTTTGCTTGCTATATCTTCCACATTCATCAACCAATTTTAATAATTTTTGGCAGAAAATAGCTACTGGTCTTGATCTATCATAAGCCTATTTAATGTGTCATGATCGTTTGCTATTACGTCCTTTATTGGCTGCGAAATTACAAAGGCAGAAATGACACATTTTCAACGTCACTGGTTGTTGCAGAAATGACACATTTTCAACGTCACTGGTTGTTTGTAAACATGCCATTTACTAAAGAAGGTAAGATTCTGAGTAAAAATTTGTTTGAGTTGAAAGGCTACAATGTTAGCATTTAGTCAGAGAGTTTTCCAGAAAAAGCTAAAATGTCAGCAGCATCTACAAGTTGTTGCAATCGTAATGGGTTACTGGTTGGTCGACCGTCGTGCTGGCAGTGGCAGATGACACAGCGCCCACAATGATCTTGTTGACGAAATGGTATTACACAAAAATGGATGGTCGAGAAATAATAATTATTTGCATACTGTACTTAATAATATGACCTTGTTGTGCACAAAATATTATCAAAATTAGTCGATGAGTGTCGAAGATATAGCAAACCAAACCAGTGTCATTTTTGAGCATGACTAAAAAGAACCATTTTCGGGGTTTATGATTCTCAAGGTAGTGCAGAGACATTAGTTAGGAGAGGTGGGATAACAAATTACCATTTGATAGCATGTTCATTCAGCAATATCTCTGCCAAAAATTATCAAAATCGGTTGATGTGCATTGAAGTTATAGCGTGGAACGTCATTGTCGTTTTTTTTGAGACACAGTGTATATACATCCAAGGTCATTGCAGTTGGTGCTTTTAGATAGGCTATATATCACTTCCTGTTAGTGGCCTGTTGTTACAATGTTTCTATCTAGCACCATTTTTAGATACTACCACTTTTGAAGTGAACGTGACTGCCTGTGCCCTTGAGAACTCATTCATTTCTGACAATGACACTTAAATCAGAAGCCATGTGTACTTTGTAATTTAAATGTAAACATATCACAGTTGAATCGCGCTTTATTTATGAGTTATAGGTATTACAAAGGTTTCAAACAGCAAACATGATTTCCTTTTTGTCTTCTAAATTAACTATGTATTTGTCTTACACCATTTCCGAGATATTATCACTTATTTCCCAAAATTTAAAAACATCACATGACCGTGACTACGGCGACACAAGGGACAGTTTGTAATCCCAGTGCTAAATCATCACATGGCGAACCAGTGTAGAAAATTTGAAGTCTCTAGCTTTAGATATTCTGGATATATTCTAGGGAGGACTAGAATTTAAATGGGTCACGTGACCATAACCACGCCCCTTTCATGGATGGTTTGTCGTCGGTGGGCTGGGACTAGCTAATTTTCGGAAATAAGTGAGAATATCTCATAAACGGTGCAAGATAGCGACATAGTCACAATGGAAGACAAATAGGAAATCACATATGGGCTATCAAATAGCATGATTGCCAATGACCTTGAGTGAGTTTAAAGGTCACTTTTGTTGTATGAAATCTTTGTAATACCTATAACTGATAAATAAAGCGTGATTTAACTATAATATGTTCACACATAAATTAGAAAGGGCACAAGCTTGTAATTTAAGCTTTGTTGTCAAATATGAAGGAGTTCTCAAAGTCACATGCAGTCAGGTTCACTTCAAGAGTGGTAGTGTCTTGAAAAAGGTCCTAGATAAAGACATTGAAACAACAGTCCACAAACAGGAATGATATGCTGTATGGCCATAGCAGCTGTGATGACCTTGGGTGTATGTCAAGGTCATTCATTGAATGCAAGCTTTTTTTCTATGCAGACAAGCGCTTCTCTCGTCCCTCTGCCATAGCAGAGCTTCTTGTAAATTTTGGGGGCCCCATCCATATCTCAGGAATGGCTTTAAGCTAGAGCTCTCAAATTTAGTACAAAGGCAGACTACATCAAGTCTTGCCAATGGGATAACAAATCACCCCTAAAAGGGGCGTGGTTTTGCTCACATGACCCATTTTTGTGTGCACAACTGTGGAGTTAGAAAAAATTCTCCACGGCACTCGGTGAACTGCGATCAACAATGTCGTCGACGGTGGACTACTGATTATCATACCTATGGTGCTTGAGGCCACCCACGCTAAGGCTTAGGCCTAAGCTCCATCGGTTCGATTTGTAACTGTATTTGTTGCAAAGTTGGCTGTATAATATAGACAACAAATCGACCAAGTGGAGTTTGAGCATTATCGTTCAAATATGTGATAATAATCGGCATTTCTCGGTGTCTGTACCAGTTTGCTATCAACCGACACTCATTGCCTGGTAATTAAACTCAATGGGCAGTGCGATATGGTCGATTTTACGTTAAGTAGCGTTGCGCAGTCCATCGGCGTTAGCAGATATGCTTGTGGGTGGTGAGTGCGGTCAGGCCAAGGAACGATTTAATAGGTGTGGGTTCAGATTCCCCGTGGGCAAGGGGCAGTTTTGGGGTTTTGATACCCATTGGTTACTATTGGATTTTGATATATGTTTGTAGTTGAGAAACATATTGGTTTCGTGTGGGAAAACTTGATAAGATTTCCATTTGGGCAATATATCAGTGGATTCATGTTTCCAAGCTAGTTTTTGCAAATGTAGTTAGTTACAAGATCAACGTTGGCATTTACAAGAAATTTGTTAAAATGTAACAGTGATTTTCATTTTTTCGACCACAAGCAGCAGTCATAGCAGCAATAAGTCGTGTCTTCCTGTAGTCAGTCAGCATACAGTGTCAATTTTTAGTCACGCCTCTCGCACACTGCGAGTCGCGACTTAAGTAGTCACATTTCTGTCTGTCTGTGACAAAAAAATTTTTTTTGTTCGAGGCCCAATTTTTGTATCACTTTTCTCCAAGCTGGTTTGACTGATCTCAATGAAATTTGGTATGATGTGAGGTCTTAGGGGGTAGCAGGTCTTAAGCGATTTTGGTGAGCTTTGGCTCGCTTTTTCCGGGAGCACAAATTTTCGATTGTTGATATCTGTGGCATTTTTTCAACGATCGCCACAAATTTCACCCCTGCCGGCATATCGAGTCAGATTTCTGCATGAGATTATTCTCGGGCAAGGTACAAGAGCCTGTGTCCTCGTTAAACTGTGACAGGCCATCACACCTAGATCGGGGGCGTCTGGGTGTGGTGAGAGCCGCCGGTGCGGATAACAGATGGCAGGGGCCAGCGGACCTATAGGAGGCCCGCACACGGCACTCTGCCAGAGAAACCCGCCGGCTAAGCTAGGCTCTA
>Ga0209782_1002572_pt1 | contig 10165 bp, 8 predicted proteins | sample WorMetmaBAHAMAS1_FD_187390 | JGI IMG/M metagenome (GOLD analysis project Ga0209782, IMG submission 187390) | Marine gutless worms symbiont microbial communities from Max Planck institute for Marine Microbiology, Germany - Inanidrilus... | ecosystem: Host-associated > Annelida > Digestive system >...
GCTGTACATGGCCCCACAGTTTGGAATAGTTTGCCGGCTGAACTGCGTTCGCCTGACATTTCGCTGAACGTATTCAGGAAACAGCTGAAGACATACCTGTTTAACTGCCAGTAGCACATTTGTTGATTTCTTTTTTCGAATTTGCGCTTTATAAGTGTCACAAATAATAATAATAATAATTGTGGCTCAGTGCTTCTCTGGCAACATTGCAATGCCTCATGTACTTCCAGTGTTGTGGATGACGTCATGTTTGCACATAATGTTCACGGACAGCAACACAACATTGATGTCACTCTGCATGTGTGGCACTGGACTGGGGGTGGAGTCTGATGTCTAGGATTGCTTTGTTTTTGTTGTTACGGTTACGTTGATTATGAGTATATTGTGTGTTGTTAAGATCCATACTACTGGGCATGGCTGCCACTGGCAAAACGGCCATTTTCTCAAGAGATCAAGGATTTGATTCTTCCACAACTTTCTGATGCCAGCTTTGTTCAGAGCCTTTGTGATGACCTTTATGAACTGTTCAAGGTGTGTTTGTATGTCTGTATATTAGAGCTGTCATACAACTTTAAAAATTTTAATCAGTTTGTCTTGGGTCTTTACTTGATGAAAGGTTGACTGAAATTGATTAAAATGAAGCTTGGATTTCTTCTAGAAGTCGATACAAATTTGTCAGACTGATGACTGTTAGCTGTCACTTCTAGCATGTAATTTTATTTATTACTGTTCCTTAGTAAGCTTAGCTCTAAGATACACCATTTTTGGAGATAAAAGTGTGAGAGGGACAGTAGGGATGTCATATGAGTTAAGTGTTTTAGTCGATGACAAAAACGTTTCAATTTATTAATCATCATGGAGAAATTAGTTGATTAATTTGGGATTAATTGGTAACTGCACTGCCGTACATCATACATTGTTGCAGTTAATTTTTGTGTTTGTGAATTTATCCGTTTATTTGAACAACTGTCTACATTATAGAATCGTTGCTGTGATGTGATACAGTGCCCCTGCAACTTCGTGAAACATTACTGTAATCAGTTCCTTTTTAGTAATAATAATAATAATACACATCGTGGTGTCATGGCAAATGACGTCACTGCCCTGCCCCTGGCTGGCATAGTTAGCTGGCCAGTTGAGCGCAGGAAGCTTGTTATTAGCATTATTTTATTATAATAACGGATAACAGATTAAAAATCTTGGATTTTAGATATAATGGAGGATCACAGTTGGCATGGCTTCACCTGAAATCTACACATTTGTATTGGAGTGAAAGACACTATTATTACTGGTGTCTTTGTTGTTTTAGGGATCTTGTTTGGGACACATTGTATAGGTATGGTTCTCCTGTTGAGAGATGGCAGCTGTAACTATTTGAGATGTAACTCAGTCATTCGCATATCAGCAGCATTTGAATTGACGATCTCTGGGTGCTTTAGTACAAAATGCTATCGGCTTTCTTTACCTTTTTTAAAATATAGTGTTATTCTTGATTGTAAGTCCTTTGTTTGTCGGATGCAACAAAACTGACGTCTGTATACATAGGGAGAAAGTTACACTGATAGTCGACATTGGGTATGCCACTTTGTGTAGCTGTAGCACAGTTCGAGCAAAGAAAATAGTCGGCATGATGGATTGATGGTAATAATTCATTTGTGATGCTGTTGAATGTTAGGCTGACCGAGGCTTTGACAAGCATACATTCCATAGGCAGATGTCTGTGATGAGAGGACAGGTATTATAGCATTTTTAGAACACAGATTTGAACTTGTTGATGTTGTTTACATTTGTTGCTGAAAGTTCAGTTTTAAATGTAATTAATATTCTACTGTTAGTTAAGACTAGTGTGTTGAGCATATTCATGTGTATGGAATAGAAGAAAAATAAGATGGCAGCCAGTTAACCCAGGCATACCTAGTAAACCACCACTGAAAATGATGTGTGATGTAGATTACCACTGGATTCTGTGAGATTTACGTTATTTTGCTTACAGTTAATATTACATGTAATATTTAACTCATATATACCAGTGCATGCTTTGGGGTTGATAGTGAACACAGGCATTTCAAGAAGTTGCATTTTTATGCAATATTTGCCACATTGTTTCAGTCTCAGTAATAATAATAACAAGTGTATCGCTGTCTCAGACAGAAGGCAAAATCACGTACGTTGACTGCATTGGCATCCATGGACTCGTCTTGTCACCTGCCATCATCTGCGACAGGACACAACGAATGCCATACGGTGGGGTATTAGCCGGTAGACTGGATAGATGGACGTATAGATGCCAGACTATTGCTTTGTCACTTTCTCCCATGGATAGAGCCAGCATAATACATGTAGTAATTATGTCTTTATCGACCGCGTAGCAGGGGAGATAATATGTTTGGTAGCGTCCGTGTGTGTGTGTCCGTCCGTTTGTCTGTGGGTGCTCTCCTGTTTGAACCAGTGGTGCGGATCAGGTCGATATTAGGACTCGGCTTGCCGAGTTCAGCCAATGATAATTGCGAATGACCATTACCAGTCCATTCCAATTGTCTGTTTGTCAGTAATCAGGGGGCGTTCAATGTGTCGCGCGTAAGCGGTCGATCAGCTTTAATTATCTTTCAAGAGACTATCGCGTCTGATTTTTTAATAAAGTTAGGATTCCATTATCACTGTATACTTGCAGTGATGCAGAGTGTCTTTGCTGCAGATACTAAATCTGACTCAAGCACTGCACGACGGCAAATCTCCTTTGCAGCTGGTGCAGATGCCCGTTGTAACAGTGGAGCGACGCAAGGCTGCCTACGGTCGGTCGCGGTTACGCACGGACAGCTTAGAGGACACATTGACACAGAAATTCAGCACACGATCGCCGTTTTTCTCGTGGTGTTGACACTTGTTGTTGTCGCAGTATTTTATTATATCTTCTGTCTTTACATATTTGTGATGTATGGGCTGTTGTCTTATGCCGGCCGTTACAAATTGGCATTGTAACCCTTTGTGTCTGTGTGTGTGTTTCTGTGCTCTAAAAGGAAAATGGCTTCAACTATCAACACCAAACTTAGTACAGTAGACACACAAAGCATGACAATCAGCATACATTGACCCTGACATCAAAAGGTCGTGATAATGAGGTTATCGAGTGTGCTGTCGGCATGGTATGCAGTTCGATATGGCGGCTAAGGTTTCTCATTGCTCAGATGTTTATTGGAAGAGAGGTAAAGGTGACTAATGAGAAAAAATAAAGGGGCAGTTGGCTAGCACAAATTCTTCTGGTAATTGGTCACTAAAGTGACGTGTGTATATTCATATTGTCACGTAAACCTGCATTATTTCTTGCGTAGCGTAGCTGGTTTTTGAACTTATTTTTTATAAGTTAACTTGTTATTAGTGGTGTTTTAGTTTTCACTGATGAAAAATGTGAATTCCACTCTGTGATTTGTTAATGTGTAGTATATTTGGGTACATGTATATGTGGATACTGTTTTTGTCATGTGTTGGTTATTATTCGTAATGGTAGGTGTTTTGCTGTTTGTGGCATGTGTTAATACATTCTGCGGCATAATGCATTTTCTTGCAAACTTGTCCAAATTTTCATTGACTTTGGAAAATGTGCTGAGCTAGTCATTATTAATACTGCTCAAGTTTAAGCATTTTAGAAGCGTATGATGGCTCTAATTCACACACTGCTGCATTTTTTGGCAGTGTAATTTACCAGATAATTGAGTGAATCAATACAGTGATGATAGCTTCGTTGCCATTACAGCCGGGCTGACCATTGGGTTTGACTTGGTGCATGGGGATTCCTATTTGTGTTTCATAGTTATATACCATATCCCTAAATGCCCCATTGTTTAATGAGAAGCATGAGACAAATGGATTGCAGCATTGCTTAATGCCCTTCTAACATAGGCAGGGGCTTAATAATTCAAAAACAGAAATTAGCCATTTTTGCATGTAGCACTTCAGTAACTTATGGAACCTCATATTAATGTTAAGAAAATCTTTAGACACTTTTTTCCAGACTGAAATAACAGGACTTTGTGCACATGACTGGCAGGCACTTTGTCTCAATTTTTCATAAAATACAGTTAAAACATATCACACAGTCATCAGACTTTCATAGTTAAAAATTCGGCAAGCCGACTTTACTGTCGGCAAATTGACTTGCCAGCAACTGAACTATTGCTGTCGGTGAGATGACTTCATTCTTGGTGAGTTACCGGGTACTAGCTGGTGGGTTGACTCTCGCCATTGGCAAGCTGACTTCATTGTCAGCGAGTTGACCATTCAATTCAGCAAGTTGAGTTTATGTGTTAGTGAGTCGACACGTTGGCATCTTGGCAGTTAGCAAGCTGTCCATGAACTTGCCGACTCACTACCACACAACTCGTGCACGAGAGATCTAGTCACAGGGTTAGTTCTATTCCATGAAATTTTATTGGAGAGCATGACACAGTACAACCAGCTCGTTAAACTGGTTGTTTTGTGTACTGGCAAGTTTTAAGAGTATTAACTTGTGTTTATTCGTCGGTTGATTTTCCATTTCTTGCCATGTCATGAACGTTGATATGAGTGAAGTGCTTTATTTTGCCTTCACTTTGCAGTGACGTGTGTCATAGAGATTAGCATTGCTGTCTCCAGGCAGATTTCACAGCTTATCGCTTTTAATGCTGTGTGAAGTGCATTTAGTTTTCGTTATCAAGTATTTAATTTGGCCGTGCTATTATGCTGCCATTGCTGTTATGTTGTATAAGTAATGAGCAAGTCTTACCATCTTCGAATTAATCTAGGCCAGTGACACCACACAGCTACTGTTGTTATAAGCTAACATGTCTTTTTTTCTGAAGTGACTCGATTCATATGGCTTCGATCTATAGGCACCGAGGGAGAGGGTTCCAGCATTCATTTGGGTTGGGGCTCAGCAGTAGTTAGGCTTCCGGTTTGAATGTTGACCCAGATGAGGGGTTGTGGACCCCCAGCATTCGGAGCAGATCAGAACCACAGACCATTTTCACGTGGAGTTAAATCTTGCTTACTCACTCAGCTGTAACCTATTGTTGTGTGATGGATAGAGAATATAGAACAATAGTTTTTAGCACGAAATTGTACTATGCAACATAGCGCTGTGCTAAAGTCATGACGTCAGTCTGTAATGTTGGACTGTGATCACGCAGTGCAACAATAACTGGAAATAAGCACACTACAGGATAGGTCGGTTCTTGGCTACTTGCATGCAGAAGCTGACTTATCTTGTAGTATCGTATCCTGTAATTCCATATTCTATGTGGCCGGAGGTGAGTAGGGTCGCATTCAGAACATATTTGTTTACAAATTGATTGTAAAGATTGGCCAGGTTGCTATGGTCACCAGTTAGTTGAGTAATAAGTATGTAAATTTTAAGCATTTGAATATCGCACTATGTCAGCATCTGCCGAGTTTTCTTGTTTTTAACTAATGCTACTTACATATTCATGAGTAAAAATGCTAAGATTGCTGAGATGCAATGAATGTTGACAGTGTTACAGAAGAAATGTTGGTAAGATGTTCTGCCGTGTGTTGCTGTTGCGTATGTGTATGATGCAGTTGTTGTAAGCCTAGTCCATGTTTCAGTAATGCAACTTTGTCAACAGCCATATGCTGGTGAGCTTGTGATTGCGTGTAACTTTCTACGCTGCTGAGAGTTGTTGTGAGTTCGATAAAGATTTTATTGTTAAACTGTGATGTGGTGCTCGTGAATTCAGTTGCAAGTATTGACTTGAGTTTCAAGATATTTAAATTCTAATACTAAGATATGCTGTAGGCTCAGAATGTGAATATTCAATGAATATTCAGCCACAGTCCAATCCGTAAGATAATGCACAAACTCGTCATTTCAGTACAGTGTATGTGATGATGCATATAGATTGGCACAAGTACTCTAGTGACTGGCAAACATATACACACTGAAAAATAATTATACACACTTCAGTAAATCATGTATTGTATAATATATAGTGCAGCTGCAACAGGGACTAAACGAAGATGCAACATACTGCAAACATCAATTATTGCCAGTCCAGTTAAATTTATGATCTTTACTTGTCACATCAATTTTACCTAACTACTACCATTATAATTTGAGATTCAGTTTTGGCTGACCAGTATGCATGTTACAAATTATATTTACTTACTAACGTAAATGTAATGTTTATCAATCCAGTTACCAATACACAATGTGGTAATCCTTAGTGGAGTAAAACGGTCTTACACTACATTGATGCATATTCTGTCATGTTGTATTAGATAAGCAATAATAACAATAAACCATAACAATGAACAACTTTACGCCTAAATAATGATTCAAGTAACTGAATATAACTTTGATATGAACACAAGTACAAACAATGTCGACTGTACTATCAATAGTGCTTGATTTCTGCCATGATTACTCAGAATTATAAGAAATGAACTTGTAGTTAGACAGAATGCAGTATAATAGGTTACAACAACATAGATTCTTTTCGTATTTGTAACTCAACTAGCACAAAGTAGGATATGCTGTTATATCAAAAGTAAAAGTATTAAAATTATTGTGTTAATGTACTAAAGTGAATCACCACATGGCAAATTTGGATTTAACAGTTTTTTAGCATCTGCACTCCACTGCATTATTATACATGTAATAACGCCACGAAACAATGTCAACAATATATAATTAATAATACTAACAAAAATATGAGCATTTGACAACTTCAGCTATCAACTACATGTACAAATGCAACCTTTATATTCACACATAACAGCATACAAAGCATCAACCAGAAAATATGATACTGAAAGCAGTTACAAGCTGACTGCTCGTGTATACAGGCCAACACACAATGGATTAAACAGCTGGCTACTGTACAGGACGAAAACACGCAGAACAGCACACACAGGACATACACATGCACAGATTTACTGCCACATGCATACACGTCTATACGTGCATATGACAGTTTAATATCCAGAGCATAACAGCCGATACAGGGCAGGGATGTATAATGGCAATGGAAGTACAAGTTTTCACAAGTAAACTGTTCGAGTCCAGGTCCAAAGCCCTGGCAAAGGGTCTGAGGTGAAGCCCTCAGAGCGACGAGTAGAAACGTTTGCAAAACATTGTTGCATCTCACACTGCACTATTTCTGTTATAAGTTTGTGGGAATACAGGTGGATGTGGTAGTGTGTACACTGTGTCTCAAAAAACGACACTGATGTTACACAATACATGAATAACTTCAACCCACATCAACTCAGTTTGGTGATTTTTGGCAGAGATATTGCTGACAGAGTGCACAATCGAACGGTGATTTGTTATCCCACCTCTCCTAACTAATGTCTCTGCACTACCTGGGGAAACATGAACCCCAGAAATTGTCTTTTCAATTATGCTCTATGCCATTCTCAAAAACAACGGTGCTTCGACTTGCTATATCTTCGACATTCATCAACCAATTTTGATAATTTTGTGTAGACAATAAGTTCGCGTTATTAAGTACAATGTGTAAATATTATTTCTCGCCTAGACATGTTTAACACCACTTCGTAAACAAGATCAATATCAGCTGTGCGGGCGCTGCATCATCTGTCGCTGCCAGGGACGATGGTCGACCGACCCAGTAACGCGTAGCTTTTGCTTTTTTTATCTCCTTTAGTAATCACCATGTTGACAAACAACTGATAACGTCATTTTTGCTTTCGTAAACTCACACAAGTTAAGGAAGTAATAGTGAACAGACATGAGAAATTAAATAGGCATATAATAGCACAAACTTAGTAAATAATACCTGCCAAAAATTATTAAAATTGGTTAATAATAGTCAAAAGATATAGCAAGCCAAAGCAGTAATGCTTTTGAGTCATGGCATGACTGAAGAGATGCAGTTTCCGGGTTCATGTTTCCCTAGGTAGTGCAGAGACATTAGTTAGGACAGGTAGGATAACAAATCACCATTTGATAGCATATTCTCTCAGCAGCATCTCTGACAAAACTTACTAAAATTGGTTGATATGCATTGAAGTTATAGTGTGCTATATCAGTGTCGTTTGTTTGAGACAGTGTAGTTGACCAAGCATGGAGGTGCCCGGACACTAGCCTACTAATACTTCAACACTCTTGAATTGGCAACAGATATTATAAACAGCCAATTAATTGTCATAGTATCTATGCAGAGTTGTGCAGTCTATGGCAGGCTATAAGCTACAATTGATTCTAAGTATCCAAGTATCCTGTTCATATTTCTGACATTTAAAAATCAGATACAGCAATTCATGCTAAACACTTGTGAACTGTGGTTTTTTTCTATCGTAAGCTCCTGACAAACGCTTACATTCAGTACCATAAAAGGTCACCATGTCCAGTGCTCAGCTGTTGACCTCATTATAGACTACAGTTTCAATATCATGGCTGTGACAATGTGCCATTCAAACAACAATAACAAGAGCTTAGAAACTGCTGAGATAGCCAAAAGTGGCTATACAGCAGGCCTGAACTTAAAACCATTAAGTAACAGCGGCATAAAGATCATAGAACCCAAAAGTCCTATCACACCTTCTGTAGAGAGGTCTCCCTTTCCACAGATGGATCTGGACCTCATCTGATGCAAAGTAGCTGTCATCGGTGGGTAAACCTTAGGCCTATAGCAAAAACCACCTCAGGCCATTTAGGCAATTTGCCATAGCACACCAACGACACATGTAGACTTATTAAACCTATAGGATAAGCCAAACCATAATGATTAACAGGCCTAATACTGGTGGAAATAATTATAAACTTCATAGGTTCACCATAAACCCACTGTGCAGACTCCAGAGGTGCTGAGGGAGTGGAGTGTAATGCACGAGAATTTTGCATATAATTCTTTTGTGCTAACATGATAAACTACCAGTTGCTGTACATAAGGTGAGCAAGACTGCCTAAAGTAATTTATGAACAGGCTGCATCACCATCACTGGTAGCAGACCCACTCACAGCCAACATGCAACCGTATTTGCCAGGTGGCGCCAATATGCACGCCCATATAATGCACGATTCCTTGGGCTCCTCACTTTATTCACCATTTTATACGGCAGCTTGATCAGTCAGTTCAGCTATTTCAGCACTGCCAATGCCGCATTTTCTCTATACGTTACACTGTACCCCCAATTTTCCCCTTCCCGCGGGGAAGCTGGATATTGTTCCATGCATCGACCACCCCAAACTACATCTCGACCCAGTCGGCCGTTTTTCCTGAATACACGTTTGTTATCAACGGACATGTAGAACAATGACGGAACTTCAGTAAGAACAGCCTGCTTACGATACAGAGCGACGCGGCCTGAAAATACAATAGCAGACTGTTCTTATCTTACAGATCCCAAAACGACCTCATGGTGCTCAGGAAACCCAAGGAAAAGAGTAACCCGATGACGCTGGTGGTTAGACGCATTGAGCAGCGTTTCTGGAAGGCGTTCGACGTTCGTCGGCAGCGCTGTAGCCCATGTTCTTCCGCTGCAGGAACATGTGCACCTCGCGGAACGTCGGTCTCTGTGACGCGTCGCGGTTCCAGCACTCGACCATCAGGTCGTAGATCTCGCGGGGACAGCTGCCCGGCTGTCCGGGCACCACCCTGTCCACGTCGAGGCTGCCGCTGCCGCCCTCGAGGTAGCACCGGCCGCAGTTGTCGACGACCTGGTCGTCGGTCAGTGCGTCGAACGGCCGCTGGCGGGCGAACGTGAGGATCTCCCAGAGCGTGACGGCGAACGACCAGACGTCGCTCTTCGTCGAAAACTCGCCCTAGTGAATGCACACGAGGCATGCAGGTTCATCGTCATAAGTCGAAAACACACAGTTATCTTGCCGACAAGACAATCTGCATACTCCGTAACCAGGGGCGTATATCGGTATATATACCCCCAAAATCAGTCTACCTAACCAAATTTTTATGTGGTTACTGGTTGTTTTTTTCTCTTTGACCCAGGACAAATTGTTGTTGATTGGGCCCCCATTCTATGGGGCCATAGTGGTCCCCTCTGACACGCATTGTCGTTGTCGTTGTTGTTGTGGACATCGATTTTACATTGCCATTCACCAGGTGTCGCTACTGTCGCACGCTGCCTGCGCTATAGCTATAGCTGGCTTCGGCTCATCTTGGTAGTGGTGTCGACAGTAGCGACACCT
>Ga0209782_1002573_pt1 | contig 10165 bp, 4 predicted proteins | sample WorMetmaBAHAMAS1_FD_187390 | JGI IMG/M metagenome (GOLD analysis project Ga0209782, IMG submission 187390) | Marine gutless worms symbiont microbial communities from Max Planck institute for Marine Microbiology, Germany - Inanidrilus... | ecosystem: Host-associated > Annelida > Digestive system >...
AGACACTTCATAGTACAAGAAGCATTTGAAAAATGTTGGGCCCATTCGCCACAACGAGCCGCCTCACGCCCATTCAGCGGATGTCGCTAGCGGTACTGTCGCGCGCCGCCTGCACATCGATGTCCACGACATCGACGACAACGCGTCACAGAGGGGACCGCTATGGCCCCATGGAATGGGCCCAAATATGAGGTTTCGTGCGACGTAGCGATATGCTCCCGCCAGCTCCCGCTGCTGACATCTAGACGCGCGGGTGTGTAGGCATACCGTTGCTGCCCCCTATCGAATGCGTTTGAAGCGGCGACGCGCGCATACCGCCATCTAGCCAACGGACAACGGAGCAGACATACAGACAAACGTATGGATGGATTGCAGCATTGCTTTATGCCCACATACAGTAGGGTGGGGGAATAACTAGAACAACCTAAGCAGACGTACTGTCGTGCTGACCCACGCCGGAAGACATACAGGACAAGCATTTATTACAAGAAGCTGGATTACTACAAAATAAAACGTGTAGAGCCATACACACGTAAAATGAGAGTAATTTAAAATAGCATTGCATAAAATAAGCAAAACAAAACAAAATACACATAAAGTACAAAAAAACACACTATTCTGAACTATTTTGATAATTTGCAAGTGCATAGTTCAGCGAGAACTGGTATATTTTTGTTCTGGAGTAGAGAACTGGATATTTTAGGGGATTACGCTAACGCTAATGCCAACCGTTGACCTTTTGACCTCGCATCGGGGTCAATGTACTCCTAATTGGCCTGCCATGGAGACTGTCGCCGGTGCTTACCGACTTTGGCGTTGATAGCTCAAGCCGTTTTTCTTTTAGAGCGCGAACAGATGCAGCAGACAAACTCAGGGACGCAACTGATCACCCTACTCACGCACAGGGCTACTGGCGGCGTGGATTATAATAAGGTGCTGGAATACAGGAGTTCTTGGTTATAATCGCCGAGGCACATGCATCAGGTCAACCCTCTGATGGATGTTTCAATAAAAGCGTTGACGGAGAAGAACAAATGAACAATTTTACACGCAGTCGCACTGTGACGCACATGATTCCAATGTCGTACAAAACTATAACACGCACGCCGGCGGCGACGTCAGCTTCTTTCAGTCAACGTCCAGGTCAATCGTGTAAAACTACACGTTTAAATTATTGCACCACTTATGCTACATTAAGTCATTTTGTGCTGTGGGCCTGGTTTAAAAAGTAGAGCACGGCCAAGTCAAATGAAACTCAATTACCGACCTGATATGACCCACTCTGCACGACTTTTTAGAGCTGTCGGAAAAATCTCTCCTGCAATTTTAATCTCGCTGAAAACTAAAAACTGACGGAAAATCATATGTCCAGTCAGACTATTCTTAAAACTAATAAGCTAAAAAGCCTCACTTGAGATCGCACCGATCACTTTAAAACATAATGCTTACTTATTCTAAATTAGTTTTAATTATTAATTAAGCAAATAGTTATATTAATTAAATGAATGATACCAATAACTTTACTCGTATGTTAGACAGACTTGGACGTTGGCCGTGAGACACATGTCCGCGGGAGGGCAACTGTCCTTGAGAGGTAAGTTTACTGTCGTTTAGGTCAAATGTATTGTCCACACACATACACACACACCAGACCGACTGTTCTACCTGGTTACTAAAGTGGTCGGTAATGATAATGAAAATATTTAATCTACAACAAGTATTTTTATAAATCAGCTGTGCTGAACTCAGTGACTGAGTTCAGCATGGCTGATTTATAAAAATACTGTAGATTAAATATTTTCATTATCATTACCGACCACTTTAGTAATCCAGGTAGAACAGTCGGTCTGGTGTGTGTGTGTGTGTGTGTGTGTATCAGTCTAGAGCTATACAGTACATGCTATCAAATAGCTTTACTGTGATAACTGACAGTCACTTAAACGATTTGGGTTTTTCAGGAATTTTAGCTACAATAAGTTGAATATTTATTACATATTTTTGACATTGGATCTACCCGCTGCCTATACAGTGGAAATTCTGCTTGATTTGGGTTATTGCCATTTAACTAGCAGTGTGTATCCAGAACATGAATGGAAATTGGAAATGCGTCACTCCGAAAAGATGACATGTCTTATGAACATTCGCTATAACCGCGTGTGCAGCGTAGGCCCTATAGTAGGTTTGTAATGGACAACATAGAATGTTAGTCAGCCTCCAATCAGCATCGAATGAAAGCTCGTTACCTACAGCCCTAAGAAGTCGCCGTTTGATGCAGTTCACATTAAAATTTTCATATTACTGTATTATACCTAAGATGAAATAAATGTAGAACTTACTTTCAATCACTGGAAATTCTGACTAGGCTACTCAATGTATACAGTTAGTACTGGTTAAGATTCTCTATCGTAGCTAATGGAGAAAGTATGCTATCGAGTACTCATCCTGGAAATATCGGATACAGCATCAGCATCAACAGCAGCATTAGCAGCAGCAGCAGCAGCAGCAGCGGTGAAGGCGGCGGAAATCGATGCTGCGTGCTGCGACTGGCTGTCGTCTAATGCTTCTCGATCGTGCGTGATTGGCTGAAGATGTTTGGCTCCGCCTACTCGTTGATGCGGGATCAGGTTATCGTTTAATCCGACCGACGTCGACAGCAGCCCGACTTGACGTTAATTACTCGGCATCGAGCCTGTTTGCTCCTGTGGTGTCGCGAATAATTGTCGAATTCCGTCACGATGCTAACACAGATGTAGGCTATAGGCCTAGATGCATGAATTGGCTGCAGGATCTTTCAACCAGCGTGCATGACACATTGACAGTAGGAGGCGACAACAGACACGCCTATCAAATCTTCAAGCTGAATTTAACAAGAAACTTAGCAGATACTGAGATAGCGCGACACGCGAGCCGTTGGACGCAGAGATTATTGCCACTGAAGTGAAGTGTATAGCTCCATATTTTCCATACCTCACTGGTCTTTCATACCTCGATGGTAGTATTCGCCATTCAGGATTCACAGACGTCGGATTCGGCATGCAGGTAGCCACGACACCAACCTATCCTGTCATCTGCCGATTTCCACTGTTTGTTGCACTGTTTGATCACAATCTACCAACGTTACACAGACAGACAGAGAGACGAACAGACGGACGTTAATACCCTAAACATAAACGCAACTTAGGGTTACTATAGACTGTCACTGGTTTAAAGGGTCGCTGGTCTGAAAGCCGGACCAGAGATCCAGTGACGGTTGACAGGCCTAGAACGGCGACCGCGTGCGGTGCGGAGGCCGCTTCACCGCACATGGTCGCTGTACTCTGCGTCGCTTGGCCGAAACTGGTGTTTTACCGCCAGCAACACGGGAGATTCTATCTCCACTGCACGTTTTTTGCCAACTGTACAATTTCCATTCTCCCAAAACATAGCGAGAAATGCAACTTAACTTTACGTGCCGTACAAACTATTCTCGTAAAACACTAACCATTACACTAACTCTAGTCTCTAATCCCATAACCGTATACCTAATTCTAACCCTATTCTACTCACCCTACTAACCCTGACCGACCTATGAACGCTGGCGCCGCAGGCGACACACGCTGAACACGCACTAGAACGCTAAGTCATTGTATCCTACTGTTTCGAACCAGTGACCATTCGGATTAGTAACCAGTGAAGTGAACCGTCTCCAAACGCGAGATGCATATATGGCATTGGCATGTTGAGCTAAAAAGGGCGACATGTGAAACAGCGGTGAGTAATGAAGTAGGATCCAAGGGCTGCACCCCATTTCGGCGCCGACTTCGCTAAAATTCTCCGCAAAAATGGATAGGCCTATTTGAATCATACACCCAAAATCGACACTGAGGTGAAATTATATTCAGTATCTATTGCAGTATTTGAACGAGAGTTTGTATGATTTTGCAATATATTAGGCTTACACAACGTAGTGTGTGCAGTGAGAAATTGGTAACATTTACTCCTGTCGTTTGTCTGAAGGCAACCATATTTTGGTTCGTGCATGCAGTTCACAGCACAGTAATGCGCATGCACGAGTGAGAAGCGATCTATCAACATCTCAGTATATGCCCCACGAGGCCACATCATGGCGGCGAAACAGCTGGCATAGATACGGAACGAAGAAACTGTCACTGTATTATACCCAAATTTGGTAGGCATCGTAACTGAAGTTGGAAGTGTTCATTGTTCATATCTAGTGAATCGTTTTCTCCTCAAATAGCTGAACCATCGTGAGCGAAGGTGCATATGCGGTGTCCTTTAGCTTTTTTGATGAAGTGTAAGACACATACATAGCCTTTGGCTATAGGTGGGATGGAAATTAGTATTTGTTGTTAACATTTAAGGATCTGAGCATATTGGGTATATGAAAAAAAGCAACGTCGGTTAATGTACGTCAAATTAGGCCTATACAGCAAGCCGAAGTTGGCGCTTTTCGGGTTCGGGCTATATTTTGCTCCTGTTACTGTCTTTATTCTTAACGGTTCCCTGTCAGACCAATTATCTCAGGATGTGCCAGACCGATCTTCCCCAAATTTTTAATTTTCGGGAAAAATCGGAGAAATTGGCCTACCACACCTTTATTCGTCGCACTGGCATTCCGAAATAGATTGGCATATTGCAATGATGATCCAACTACATCGTGTAAAAATTTGGTGACTTTTTAAGTTCAGGACGTTAGAATGTGTACAGTAGGTGTTGATCAATAGGCTTGGGTTAGTTTATAACTAGGACTACACGTTCGCTAGGGGGCGACACTGACAGCGGCGATCGACAATCGCGGGTTTGTTGCACTGCTATCACCATTCGCTATGAAGGGTGGGCTACACGCTAGGATTTACCACGCATTTCTAGTTCTTGTCAGTTATGCTTTTGCTGATTTAACGGCTTGTAACCCGACAATGGTTCCACCTAGACTTAAAATCACTGATAAACACTCATATGAAGTCATATCTTGCCAGTCAGACACGACCATCGGCATGATGACCGTGTTTTGGTACCTTTTGACTTTGGCCGTCGATAGTTCAACGGCGACGAAGCTACTGACTGGGCTTATTAGGCCTACCCGGATTCCGGTCTTGTTAAGAATACACTGTGTGAAGTAGGTGTAATATCAAGCCTATGCCGTTAACTTGCGAGTGCAGTCTGTAGTACTAGGTGTGGAAACCATATAAGTCACCCCCGATGATTGCGAAAAATTTGGTAAAAATTTAACTGAGTAGTGATGTTCCAAAATTCGATAATCGAAAAAATCGATTTTTTTCAGATTTTTAAAAAGCGAATATTTTCAGTTGAAACATCACTAAAATCCAAGATGGCGGATCCAAGATGGCGGCGCCCATGGACTTCCGGTCGGGTACCGGTTCACTTTATCTACTTGTAGTAACTGTCATGTGTACACTCTGATCGATACGAAGCCCGGACCGGACCGACGGACTAGTTTGGGCCACTAACGCGTGGCTTCGCCCCATAGAGCTAGCGGCAGCTAGTTATCAGCGTCGTTGATCGCAAGTTGTGCGACGTTGAGCGCGCTACAGCTCGGATGGGTGAACCGTCCGTCGGTCGGTGGCTGGGCAGGCAGGCGCCAGCCGCACAGTCACTGATCGCTTGTCAGATACCGCATCCGTCATTTCGTGACCGCCGCGAGCTGCCCGTCTGCCGGATGGGACCGACCGGCCACCAACAATCCGGCCCAAACTGCCGAAAGATTCATTCTAGTTAGACCCAGAAGTATATCTGCTGATGAGGCTTAATTAGCTGCTTGTTACGGACAGTTAAACATGTGAGCCGAATTCCAGCGAAATATAGAAATAGAACGATATAAGCATTCTGATACACGATGAATCAGTATCGACCTTTGATGACCGATTCCTGCTTCTTTCACTCTATATTTTTTGTCCCGTATTTTATTAGTTTCGTTCACCAGTAACAAACATCTGCCGCAGACGGACCCGCGTCGCTCCCATAGCGTTGTACACGCAGCTTGACGCTTAGTGTAAACTGTTAAGCCTTAGCCTCGTTCACATGTTAGCTGGAAGAACTAAAAAGAACTAAAACAGTGTCTTTTACGAGTGCCTAGACTGACTTAAAGCGAAGAATGGTATTTGCTAATACTATTCAACGAATATACATTATTTCTGGACTTCAACATGTGGGTGGAATGACTAATCTGACGTTCGTTTAGAGTTCGCTCAAGGGACGTTGCTATGGTTATCGATCAATTTGGGGCGCTTTTTGCAAACATCGAAATTGACCGTTTTCGGTCTTCGCTCTGGCGTTCCGAAATGGAATGCAATATCGCCATGTGCATAAGGGCGTTAAGACGGGCGCGACGCAGTTATATACTGTAAAAATTTGGTGAACTTCGGTGCAGTAACCACTGAGATAACGTTTCTTATTTGTGTACCTTCCTATGGTTACTGAACGAAAATCGGTCTACGATCTCTATTCGTCGTGCTGGGTTTCAGACGCGTTGGACGATTGACATGTCGATGGGCTCGTTTAAAGTGGCGATGGACGTGTACATTTCATATAAATTTGGTGGGCTTCTATTCAGTACTTATGTAGTTAATGCAGCTCAACTGTGCACAGCAGGCATCGATCAGCACTCGGGTTAATTTATTTACGCTTACTGGGGGGCAGGACGTTTGTGTTTCGCTACTACTCGCTAGGGGTCGACACTGTTATGCCGGGCGGGCTATACGCTGGGCTTTGCCACGTATTTCTAGTTATTGCTCTTCTTGTTCATGTTGGCGATTATGCTTATGTTGATTTTAACGGCTTATAACTCGGCAACGGCTCCGTCTAGACCCAATGTCACTACAGAACACAAATAGCAAGTCATACCTGCCGAACTCGCCTTTGACATCGACCGACCTCGACACGGCGACTCGGCGATTGAATTCGGGTCGCGTTGTTTTACTGCGGTACAGGTGCGGTTCTAAGGAGGGCCAGGGGGCACGCACCCAGTAAGAGGTCTGGCCCCCACTGGCCCCCAAATGAAATTTTTGGTAAGTGTAAATGGACACCTGGTATAAAAATATAGTGATTATATGTTGGTTTTTAATGTCAAAAACTGCTTATTTGTACATATGACCGACACAATTTTTCCGCTGACTGGCCCTTTTCGGAGACCCACTGCCCCCTCCCAAAGTGGAGGTGCTAGAACCGCCCCTGCTGCCGTAGATTGTTAGCTTTTCGGTGCACTGTCAAAATAGCGTTCATATCTATCGTGTCAACGTAGGTTGAACGCTGACTGGACTGTGTGGACCTACTATAGTTGTGTGTGCCGGTGAATTGCTGAGACTCAGTGAGTCATCACAGAGAACCACGTCATTCCTCTCAGTCCCATGCCGCTGATGCTGCTGCTGCTGCTGATGCTGCGCGTGACGGTAGATAGTTGTCATGACAACCAGTGATAACTGATGCGAGTGAATGTTGCTACGACTCACGCGTCCGACTAATGTTCATTGTAACACAGAATCCGGTGTCACCGCTTCATTCTGCAGTTTGTAGTAAACAACCAGAGTCATCTTTCGCTCTAATTATCCGACACTGGCGGCAGCCTAAGCTTGAGATAGGGTGATCAGTTTAGTCTGTGACTTTGTGTGTGCGTGTCTGTGTGCATGCATGTATATCTGTCTGTGGCCGTGGATCTGCGCTCTAAAAGAAAAACGGCTTGAGCTATCAACACCAAACTTAGTAGACATGACAGTCGCTTGGCATGCACTGACCCTAAAGTCAAAAGGTCAAGGTCACGCATTTATCAAATGCGCTATACCGGCGTTAGTATGCATGTCGGTAGATGCTCATTGGCATAATTGCCAATGACCTTAAGTAAATATCAAAGTCATTTTTGCTGTTTGTAACCTATGTAATACCCATAAGTCATGAATAAGCCTAAAGTGCGATTCAACTACGATATGTTTACACATAAATTACAAAGAGCACATGGCTTGTAATTAAAGCTTTACTATCAAAAGTGAAGGAGTTCTCAAGGTCACGGCAATAATGTAATTAGAACGGAGATATAGCTATAACCCCTCAATTTTGATCAACTTATTTCTATAGCTGAGAAAGTAAAGTGCTTTGCGGACTGACGGCCTTATCGAACTGATGCGCTCCTTTGCATGGTAGCTTATTGTTTCAATTGCCGACACTGTTAATAATTGAATATCAACGTTAGGCCTATCTATGCTGAGTGCCCGGTTCTCTGTGTGACTACAATCAATCGATGTAGGCCTATGTCACGGTCGTGGGCCTCCCTGTGACTGCGACACTACGCTATTGTATCGGCCTAGTACACGACGTAATGACGTGACAGTGGTATTAGTCTAATACACAGCACTTGTGTAACGTTGGTATAGACTGCTATCCCATAGTGTAACAGTATATGAAAATTGGCAATGTCAGGATAGATCGGTGTCTCGGCTACATGCATGCCGAAGCCGAACCAATCAATCAATCAATCATTGGTTTATCAAACAGTTTTCAAACCGCAGCCTTGAACACAGTAAGATAATAAACGTACGATAATAAGAAAGTTAGCAGAACAATCAAATACATAAAGCCAAGTCTTAGTTGCATACACTATGGATAACTTCAAGGAGTAGATTATGGTTAACATATAATTAAAATACGTCAGTATTAACTGGGGTAGTTACAACACAATGTGCGATAGGACTGGTGGATAGGATTGTAGGAATTCGCATTCGATAAATTGAATCTGCGTACCATCTGCGTGCGCCTATGCGGCTACCGCAAGTGCCCAAAATCGCGTTTGGAACCCGTAGAATACGCCCCTTTTCCCTTAATATCGCATCGAACGGCTCGCATGTCGCACTATCTCAGCTTCTTTCTTGTTTAAAAATAGCCTACTGCTGTCCGTTGACTGAGCCGAATCTGCGCTGTTTTGTGCACTAAAAGCCGCATTCCACGACATCGACATCGACACCGACATCCTTGCGAGCATCTTCGCAAGGATTCTCGCGAGGATGTCGGTGTCGGTGTCGTGGAATGCGGCCTTAAGATGACATGCTGATTCGTTCAGCGGAAGCGAGAGCACGGGGCAATAGTAGACTGCGCACACCACATCGACGACACATTTCTCAGTACACAGCCAGGACACTGGGCAAATAGGCCCTAGTGGGACCAGGACTCGCATTCCGCCCGCTGGCAACCAACCCCCCCCCCTCCCCTAGAAAAGATTTTCCGTCAACTCAAGCTGCATATTCAGCATTGGTCGAGAGTTGTAGCATGCCTGGCAGGATGACTGCAGATTCGAACTCGTCTGCGAGGCAGTTGTGTTCATAACGACAACCACTGTATAACGGGCTGTACACAGTGCATAGGTCGACTCAACATTCTGCCCTCAGTGGTACGGTAAGTGGATAATATAAGTAACATTTTCGGGATGAGAGACGATAATAAATGGAGATTGTGGATGTGGACGCTGCGACAGCCCGTCAACCGGCTCTGTCTATTTTGGAGGCCCCGCCATGGCACTGAGTCTGCATTCATGAAATGAACTCGGCAAAACAACGCAATGACTTTGTCATATTAGGCCGCATCGCTGGCACGCCGTGTGTAGATGTGGCCTACTGCCACATATGCGCTATACATAACGCGGTCTCTGTGTGTCTGTCTGTCTGTCTGTGAGTGTCTCTGTGTTGGGCTCACGGGTAAGCTGTGCAAAAACGGCTGAATTGACCGAGATGCGATTTGGGATATGTAGACTCGTGTTGGCCCAATGAACCATGCACTAGACGGGGTCCAGATCTCGTGTCCAGCAGTCAGAAATTGAGAACTACATGTATATTAGTCAATCAATCAGTTAATCAATCGAGCAATCAAAATTTTTTTAAGCGGTCCAAGGAATAACAACCACTTCCGGATCATCGGTGGACGACGAACAGACCATATACTCCCAGTATACAATGTCGTGAAAGGAGATCGAGAACGGATGAGTTATCGTACGTTGACGAAAGGTTGGCAGAGACCGAGCCGAGATCACATTGTCCGGCAGATTGTTCCAAACGGCCGAGCCTGACCGTATGGACAATCAATCGGTTGTCGCTGATCGTCGGCGGATGCCGCAACTGCAGCCGACGTCGACCTCACTCCCACTCTTCCTAGCAGTAGCACCTGTCGG
>Ga0209782_1002574_pt1 | contig 10163 bp, 5 predicted proteins | sample WorMetmaBAHAMAS1_FD_187390 | JGI IMG/M metagenome (GOLD analysis project Ga0209782, IMG submission 187390) | Marine gutless worms symbiont microbial communities from Max Planck institute for Marine Microbiology, Germany - Inanidrilus... | ecosystem: Host-associated > Annelida > Digestive system >...
CCCTTCGCTGCTGCTGCGGGCTGTGCGATCCAGCATTGAGCTGATTCTGGTTGTATTGAGTTCTGGTCTAGGAAAACATAGGCTTATAATTTGGCTCGGCATTGTGCAGACCGCTGCAGTCATGCAGGTCTTAAAATGCTGTCCTGCTTACAGGGTTGCCTTCTGAAGTATAACTGTCGTGAATGGACAGGCAGTATTACATGATCACTTAACGTAATTGCTTTATAGTGACATCTTACGCCCATGGTCATCAAATCCCAAATAAGTAATACATTTGTTTTTATAAAGTACAATGATTGCCTGGTGATGTGTGTGTTGTTCGAATAGTACTTTAGTATGCATTACTGCAAATTTAGTGAAGTAATTTTAAATCACTATTTGTTAGATATGCAGCTCATAGAATACAGTGATTTAACATTGGTATTGCAACTATCCATTGTTGTATTGCTGAGGTTCTACAAATGTTTTTTGTTATTTTTAGGAGATCAATGTGATGCTGGGGAAAGGATTCGTTGTGGAAAGAACTATGGCCGTGATGGTGGCAATGTCCATGGCCGTGTAAGGCATATTTCAGGAAGTACAGTTGATGAAAGTGAAGATATGGAAAACACAAGACAACGTACTGCAGTTTTATTTAGTAACTCACTAAGTAATAAAGTTGTGACTATAGTCATGTGAACTGTGTGGGTGATTGTAGACTGAGAAGTGTAGTTGGCATTTGTTTGTTATAATTTTCAAGTTATTGGGGTTTAAAAGTTTACAGTAGCGGATATGACAGTGCAGCTCAGTCAGTCTGCAGCAGTTAATTTTTTATCAGTGGTCTGTAATAACTGTGCAGCACAGTTTCAGACGTATTATCTTTTATATAATGCATGTGAATATGGTTACCTGGACTTGGACTGTCTTTTATATTGGTTGCAGCAGTTAAAGTAATTAAGTTAAGGCTGGCATGTGATTTCCTGTTTAGTACATGCATCCCACCTAGAGTGTTCCATAACTTCTAAGCAGTGGGAATTTAGAAAATCTGCACTATCTGTCGCTAACTGAAGGCCGAGGTCACTCAGGGTGGGCCCGTAATAGTGCTGTCTAATAGGTAACATAGGACTTCATATTTGTCTTCCATTGTTTCCGTGCCTCCGTCTTGTACTATGTAAGAGATGATTGGATTTTAATGTAGTAACTAGCAGCAGATGAAGAGGTGGCAGTGGCATCAGCATCAGCTCAACATTCAAGTCACTCGCACCTTAGTATTAACATTTTTTAAACACTAGATGCTCTTCCTGATCTCAGAGCATTGAGTTTGAGGCACATAAGTATATAGTATATTGTGCACTGCATGCATTAAACATGTTATCATCATCATCATATGGCTTGTCTAGTGGACGTTGCCGTTTCCACGAGCGACCTCCATGCCTGCTGATTTTGTGCTCGATGATAAACAGTTGCCAGACCAATGTTAAGTGGAACGACATCAGATTTAACTGTGCAGAGCCAAGTTTGGCGAGATCGGCCTGATCTGTGGTTCCAGTCCCTCGGTAAGGGGACCACACTAGAGCTGAGTGCTCGGTTGTGGTCCATGGATTGGTCAGCATGTGCGATGTGTCCAACGAACTTGAGACGTGTGATACGGATGATGTGCATGAGTGGTGGCTGGTCAGTATGTCTGCAGACCTCTTTATTTGAAATGCGGTCCCTCCAGGAAATTTGCAGAAACCACTGATCAAATGCGTCGATGTTTCTCAATAGTTGTCGAGTGGATGACCATGTTTCTGCTCCATAGAGAATGTCAGGAAGGATGAAGACTCGGTATAGTCGTAGTTTCGTAGCAAGAGTGATGGAAGAGTGCCAGATATTACGGTCTAAGGAAGATATACAGTTTCATGCTGTTGCAGTGCGTTTCCGGATATCGTGAGCTCCGTGGAGCCTGTATTATGGATGTCAACACCAAGATATGTACACAGCATAATCTATCAACAACTGTGCATTCAATGCTTTGGCACTGTTGATTGAGTGTCAGAAAGAGCACCTGATCTGTAAAATGAGTATTGAGGTGCTGGCGTGGTCATTTAGCCTGCTCGGCTAAGTTGCCGACTGGGCTATATATTTACCTTCCGTCTCTTTTTTTTAAATTGAGCAAAGCCATATTGGATCTGCTGGACCGATTTTCTCGATTTTTTTTTACCAAATGGAAGGTATCTGTGTGAATGTTGTCAGTCCGGACTAGTTTTTTTGATTCCTCGTGGGACGTTGCTATGGAAACCAATTTTGAGCAAAATTGGCAAAATGACCTTCATTCAGCACCCTGGCATTTCAAAATGGATTGGAATATCGCAATATGGATAAGCAGCTGTATGGCACCAATGATTTCTCTACAACGTGTACAAATATGGTAAACTGTGGTCCAGTAACGCCAGAGTTTGAGGTGTGAGAAATTTGTACTTTTGAGACGATACGGTAAAAATCGGCCTATCTCACCGAATATCTCAACAACTACTAAACCGATTTTCACCAACATTTCAGCTTTGGTACAGGCATGTATGCAGATTATAAAACTGACATAGGTTTCACGGTAGTCCAAGGGACGTTGCTATAGTAACCAATTAATTTTGGGGGATTTTTGCAGACTTCAAAATTGACCGTCTTCATTCTTTGCTCTGGTGTTCTGAAACGAAGTGCACCATTGCCTTGTGTATGTGTGCATTAATAGCTAAACTAATTGCTCTTCATCGTGTAAAAAGGTGGTGAAAATCGGTTCAGTAGTTTTTGAGTTAAGATGGGCTAGAAAATTAAAATTGTGCTGCGACTTGGCCGAAATTTGACAAATTTCGTTTATTTGGCATACTGGCATTCTGAAACGGATTGGAATATCACAATTTGGATTGCAGCAGATTAATCGGCAATCATTTTTGTACATCTTGTGAAAATTTGGTCAGATTCAGATTAGTGACCCCGGAGTTTTAGGCGAAAGAACTTGTACGTCCGGAGTCGATAATTGTTACCACGCTTAGTTCACTTATGTTCGCCATGGACGGGGTGGGCTGTTAGGCACTCAGGTGATCAGTAAGTAAGTGTTTTTCACAAGTATTTGCTAGGGGGTGACTCTATGGCGCTGAGCGGGCTATACGCTAGGCTTTGCCACACATTTCTAGTTTAAGTAAGTAAGTGTATTTGCATAGTGCAACAAGCAGGGTCATGATGTGCTGTCGGTTTATACACGACTGTTCGGAGCTGATGAAAGGAGCAGTGTATTCAGGAGAACTCTAGCGTATCTCAGCAGTTTCTCTGACCCAAATGTGCTAAATGCTGTCAGCAAAGACACACCAGATATAAACTTTGCTCTAATATAATCCTTTAGTTCTTAACTGGAGTTAGTTAGTTAGTTAGTTGGTGTTTACTGGAGACGTTGCCAAAGAACACAGGTTGTCCTGTTCTTGTGTAACAGCCATAAACACTTAGTAGTAGTACATGTACTCATAGTAGTGGTATACATATGTTGTTATGTTGCAGTGGACAGAAAGATATGGCATAAAAGGGGCTATGGCAGTAGCCGTGCACAGCATGTTTCAAGAAGTGCACGTGATGAAAGCAGAGATGTGGATCGAGCTACTGGGACTCGTGCCACAGTTTCACTGAGTAAGTCGGCAAGTTCTGAACCAAGTTCTTGTGTAAATGATGTTGGAGGTAGCAAGCAGCGTAACTCGGATGGCCAGTGTCACGTGGCAAGGACAAAGATAAAGGTAGAAGAAAGTTCTGTTGCTCTTCCGCTTGATGGCAGGAAAGAAAAATGCACAGAAACTGGAACTGAAAGCTGCGGCATTCAGGGTTCTTACCGGAGACAGCAGCCGTCTTCTAGATTGTACCAACTATCTGTGCAGGAAATAAAGCGAGATAACCAGGCGACAGAAGTGAGATGTGGCAGTTCGTCTCATTCTGAAGACAGCAGTAGCGAGCGAAGATCTAAAAGGTGCCGGCTTTCAACGTCTGGCTCTGACTTATGTGCTAGACGCAAACAAAGCCAGGCAGGTAGTTCATATTCTGCTGCAGAAGTTATGGAGGTGTGTAAAGTTACGGCGGCGGAATTGCCAGTAAGGCATACTGATGCGGTATCAGTTGTTACCGAGAAGCAATACTATTTACGAAGTGTGACTGACTCTTATGATGCCCATTCTCGGCCTGTCAACAGAAAGACAGCAGTTGCTGCACCAAGTCACAGGAAGAAGAAATCAGCTGCTGATAATATCACGTGTGATTCTGAAATGAAGTGGAATGATAGCGAGATGAAAGGTAATGAAAGTAAATTGTCCAGTTTGCCCCAGAAAAACAGCACATATACAAGTAGAAGTAACAGGGGGAAGATGAAAGCCGAGGGTGACACTAGGAAACCTGGTAGTTCTCGTGGGAAAGATGTACACCAGACAAGTCAGAGTTTACTTCATTCGGACTCTGATCAGAAATTATCCGACTACTGTGCTAGCAGAGGCAGAGGTAAGGGCAGTTACCAGGGCAAGGCAATTAGTTTTGTTGAAAACCAATACAGTATTGAACATGGTGAAGGTAAAACTGGTGACAGAAGGAGTAAAACTGGTGTGCATGAGCCAGCAAGTTGGCATCCTTCTTCTTCATACATGAAGAAACCGCATAATCAAGCAGTGTGTGCAGATAAAGCTGGTGGATTCCAGCAGCACAGTAAAGTAGTACAGCCGATGAGGACAAAACATCAAGACACGGGCAGACCGTTGAAACCTGGATGTCGAGGCAGTCGTCGAGAATATTCTACAAATACTGTCTTTGAGCAGAGTGACATTAAGAAGAATTGTGAAAAACTTAACATTTCTGAGGACTGGGAAGCCGAGCTGTGTGAAACCCCATCTGTAGGCTGTAATGTTACTGTCGTGGCCGATAGCATTTGTAGTGATGTTATCGATGAAGCTTTTGTGGGCAAATCTGTTGAAGTGTTGACCTACAACTCGTGTGCTTCTGCTGACGATGGAAGCATGGCATGCAACAGTGACAAGACTGAGCTGCTGTTAGTACCTGCTGCAGGGAATACAGATGCGATCATTGACAGACAGCTTCAGCAAGCTGAGACTAGCGCTGGTGATAATGATATCATCCAGGATTTGCCTATATCCAGTAGTATGAAGATGGATAATGAATGTGTGGGAGTACAGACCGAGTCTAATACGTATGTGTCTGTCGCAGACTTTGCTGATGCTGAGGTATCACAATCCCAAGAGACTGAAGGTAGTTGTTCGCCTCTATTGGACATAAACAATCAACATGCATACATAGAGTGCGAAGTCAGTGTTCATGAAAACGATGTCAGGCAAGATATGGACACCTGTGAGTACAGTGTCAGTGAAGATGGAGGACAGATGCTCTCTGTTCCTCTGACGAGTGAGTCTGCGTCTTCTGATTTGCCATCAGATGATGCACAGCAGTCGGATGATGAATACGTCACGGCATGTGAAGTTGTGGAGTCTGAGCTCCTTGAAGCCGATGATTGCTTTTCTCGTCCGTCATCAGAGAAATGTGCTGATGAAATGTCCAGTGGTAAACAGTTCTTTCATTATTTTGCATGCGGCTGGAAACAAATTAAGCATACAAGTAGTACAAAGTACAGGAATGACATGTATTTTAGTGCTCTAGCAACAAGTCTTATTTAGAATTATTGTGACCTGACCTTTGACCATTTGACCTCCAGGTAGATGCATGCCGAGTCCCTGCCATGCTATGTCATCTGATTTTGGTGTCAAAAATCAATAGCTCAAGCCATTTTCCTTATAGACAGACCGTCAGACCCACCGAAATACAAAGATACTAGCAGTCACTGTGCCCATACCTTAGCTGCTGCTGGCATGAGTAATTGTAGTAATGAAATGTTTATGCTATCAGCACGGGCATGTCCAACAAAATCCTATCATTTTAATGTATATTTTCAGTAATCTGACTCTGCATTGAAATAGCTTTGCCATAAATACGGTTATTGTTTTTGTTATGTTTTTAAGCCAACTACACAATGAACCATGGAAAAATGTAAACTCATCTAGGTAGTGTTTCAGTGATTTACTGTGATATTTTATTTTAGAAAAATTACCAAGTAATTTGATATTCAGTTTAGATTAATTTTAGTTTAAAGTATCGTTTCTGTTCTTTTAACTTCGATTCACAAAATATTCTGCTTGTAATCGGAGTTAGGCACACAATTTTTTTGTATTTTGCTGAAGGGATATTACAATTAACAAATTTAGTTTTATAGTGAAAGCAGTTTAAGATTCACTTGGCAAATTGAATGGCCTACTGGCATGATCTAGTGTCAAAATTTTCGCAAGTGAAACAAGGAGTCAACCGGGTTTCAGCAAGTCTGAAAATCCAGTTTCAGATTTGCAAAATGAATGGACTTTCACTGAATCTGAAACCAGTTTCACTGTGAATCTGAATCTAGATTTGGTTAATCGAATGTACTGTAAGTTTGCATGCGTTCTGATTGGCTGCAACAAGCATTGTTCTCTTTAACTCTGCTGTGTGATTTAACCGTTGTAATATCTGAGGTGGTCCGTAAGCTAAATGTGCAGTGTATGTGATGATGTCTTGGCTAAGCTTGATGTGGCAGATCTTCACAATGCATTGCCATTTGCCAGTCATGTTAAATATTTGAAAAATTGTATTATTTATGATTAGTAGTTATTGCACTCTAGTTTACTTTAACTGCCTAAAGTGCCTGTTTGAATATGGTATATGTAAATTTGGTGTTTAGATTAATTTCAGCTTAAAACCAATGTTTTTTAAAGTTTAGTTTAAAACTAAGTTTTACTATGCATAGTAATTAGTTTTTAAATCAAGATTTCTAGTTTTAAGCGAAAAAGAGTTACCGAGTTTTTTTGTAGTGATATGCTGTCATTGACACACTTAATTTATATTATTATCTTTTTGTGTAGAGGATAAAAAGAGATTGATGCAAAATGATGAAAGGATGTCAGATAGACCCTGTGACATTGTCACAACTTATGAAGATAACAACAGTAACAGGAAAGAAGCAAGTCAAGCTTGCCAGAATTTGTCACATTCTGATTCCGTCTCTGATCAGAAACTGACCAGTAACTCTACCAGTGCACCGCCTGTCAGAGGTAAAGCTCACATCAATCCAAAACGACAAAATAAGCCGCACGTTGTAGACGATAGAGCTGATGACGAGTACAGAAGTGAGAGATCAGTGCATGTACCCGCCGATAGTCGATCATCCGCTTCAAATGTGAAGGAGAACTGGACTGCAAGACAGAATGATTCGCATCACACGGCGTATACCAGTAGAGTTGGAGCCGAACGCAGCAGTAGACAGTCAAGAGGGATGAAGGAGCAACATCGAGACAGTCCTAGAGGGCGGAGGCTGCAACATGAAGGCGGCAGTAGTGATTGTTCCAGAAGGACACTGGCTGATGCTGCACGCAGTAGAGACAGCAACGGTTCTGAAAAACTGAATATTTCTGAGGACTGGGAATCTGAACTGTACGTAATGCCATCTTCAGAATCTAACTTGACTGTTACGGCAACAAATGCTGTTGGCACACCGTCGGATGTTGTTTTCTCAGTGGCAGCAAAAGGTAATGAGAACTGAATTATTAGCAAGATGCATTTGATTGTATTAACCACCAGTCAACGATAGGGTATCACTTTTTGGCGTTAAGTTTTGTCAAATTCTGTGGGTCAGTTTGCTAAATGGTTGCTTATTGCCGGAAAATCTAGAATGTTTATGGTTAACTACAGCCTCCGGTTTATGATTAAACGAAGCTGTGTGCTGTTAAGATATTGTGCCTTAAATGTACTATCAAATTGCTTTGTATTTAACTCGGTAGGAATGTGAAGTATTGTGATTGATCATTGATCGATCGAGTTAAGGTTTACCATCACAAAATGGATCATTTTGGTGTCGCTCTTCCCAGCTAATCTCGTGGCTAACACTGAGAGAAAGTATGGTGATGAAAATGTCTGTGTGCGTGGCTGTTCGTTTGCATCTCAAAACAAGACGAGAGCCTAGCACTGGCTAGCATGGCACGAGATGATCCGCCCGCAAGCAGCATGGTGAGCAGCACGGCGGCCGCAAGCAGCACGGCGGACGCAATGAGTGGTAAAGTGGGATCGGAATTTGAAACATAAATTAGCTGTAATGCACCAATGCACTTCCGTCACAGACAGACAGACGGACACTGACATACGATGTCAGCATAAGCGCGAGATGTATATATATTACATCTCGTGCTAAAAACTGAACATTGTGATCTTTATACATGCATGTTGCCTGTGGCCATTGATCAGTGCATGTGTGAAGGCGGTGTGATATGTTATAACCAGTTTCAGTTTTACTTGGCAAATTGAGTGGCTTAGCTGGCATTATCTAGTGTCAGCATTTTCTCAAGTGAAATGGGAGTCAACCATATTCCAGTTTGTGGATATCTTTATTTTCTCCTAATGGCATCATGACAAGTTATTTAGAGCGGTGGGAGGATAGTGCAACCTCTTAGGATAGATGGATTCCTGTGTGGTGAGAATGGCAGCTGCATGCCTACTTGCCTAGTAGTGAGGGTGTACGGGTGTGGTTCACTGATGCCCTGGGGCAAAGTTGCTGTCCTCGATTGCCTTGTTAAGAGCTGTTTTAATGTGTTAAGAATTAAACAAATAATGTAAGTTGTGTAGTGAGTGAGTTTGCAGTGTGGAATGCTGCAGGTGTGGAATCATTGGCAGGAGATACAAAACCGACGCTGTCATTGTTTCGTCAGTCTGAACCTTGTGTCACGTCTGTTCCTGCTCCAGGTCCACTGAACAGTATTGTGTCTGAACCGACATCGTCTGATAGCCATTTTGTTGATCGTTCATCATTGGTCTCCCATGTCTCTGCCTCAGCTGTGACCGTGTCATCGGGTCGTTGTACCTGGAAGTCCATATCAGTGCAAGATGCTGGCCGCTCTGTGTCAGCAGCCTCGGCTGTTCTTCATGAACCGACAGTCAGTCATATACCTCTTCAACCACAACCGTGCCTGTCACCCAGTCAGACTGAACACTTGGCTGCTGCAGCATCAGCCGATGCTCAGCTATCAGTGAGCACTGTGAGTTCGTCTACAGCTGGACTTTACTGTTCTGTGGTGTCTGATCTCTCAGAGAGTTCACGAGTGCAGCATACAAGTGACTCGGGTACTAGTGAAGTGCCGTCATCTCATTTTGGTCAGTTTTATCCTTATCATGGAGGGATGACTGTGCCGAGTAGTCTCCATCCATGTTCACAGAATGTGATGTATTCCACGTGGCAGCCGCAGCCTACCTTAAGGACACTGCAGCGGCCATGGATGACACCAGTGTCACAGCCACCGCTTCTCCGACCATCACTGTCGCCAGCGACAGCTGAACACTGGCCAACACCGGCGGTGTTGTGCCCGCCACCACCGCCGCCACCGGGAATACTAGTATCATCTCAGTCAGGTGATTTACCATCGCAAGCTGATCACAGTTTTGATATGAACAGTGGATGTGAGACTGCGGCTCCTGGGTTGCCAAAGAAGATTGACGGACATCGGAGAGCTGGCAGTTATAGTGATGCTGCACCGAAACCACTGTTTGCAGTCCAGTATGTCGAACGAATGACGGCGGGCAGCAGTGGGATGGACGAAAACCAGAACGTATGTGCTTCATGGAAGGTCGGAGTTGGAGACCACCGAGGCCGAAATGCATCAGTGACTTACTACAGCTCTGGCAGTTTGGACTCAGTAGTTCAACCCCCGTTGCCATCCACCAGTCTGCTGGAGTCACCTTCTTCCTACAATTTTTCCACCTTACAGCCTCCACCTCCGCCACCACCACCTCCCGTGACGTCATCCTGTGGAGCTATGCAGCAGTTTCGTTCACCACCCGGACTACATTTTCGTTCGCCGCCACCACTATCGCCACTTCCGACTGTGGGAAATTCATGGCAGCCTTGCTTTACGCCAATGATGCAATCATCTCTCCAGCCATCACCACATCGGTCTCCATGTGAATCACCCGAACATTGGCCAACACTGGAAGCTGCTCGTCAGCCACATAAAAAGCCACTGTTGTCAGGTCCTCCGCCACCGCTGCGGCCACAATGGTGGCCAGATGAAAGAACTTCATGGCAGCTACACACAAGAAATATG
>Ga0209782_1002575_pt1 | contig 10162 bp, 6 predicted proteins | sample WorMetmaBAHAMAS1_FD_187390 | JGI IMG/M metagenome (GOLD analysis project Ga0209782, IMG submission 187390) | Marine gutless worms symbiont microbial communities from Max Planck institute for Marine Microbiology, Germany - Inanidrilus... | ecosystem: Host-associated > Annelida > Digestive system >...
GTCCACAACGACATCGACAACAACGACAACGCGTGACAGAGGGGATCGCTAAGGCCCCATAGAATGGGCCCAAAAAAGACTACGAAAGTCAATAGTCTGCTGTAGCTGTCCTAGCGCGCACGTGCGGCCCCAAAGAACGACGGACAGACAGTATGTCACGTTATGTGTAGCTAACAATGTCGACGAGATTCTCACGAGGTGACCGTCCTACGAAGTCTGTCGAATCGTGCATCAGACTTGGTCTACATCTGCAGCGAGTAAGTAGCCTATTCTGCACTGTCACGCTATAGCTTGTCTGACTTCGTGCACAATGCACATGTCACTATAGCGGCATCGTTAAGGATCTTTCACATCGGATCCGGCGCGGCACGACGTGATACGGTACGACACCGTTGCTGCACGGCGCCGGATTTGGTGTGTTGGCGGCGACACGTGGTCCCGGGTGCAATGCTGAACGGTGCAGTTCGACGCCGGATCGGTGTGAAAAAAACCTTTGCTCATCACGTTCTGGATCAATAACAACGGACGATCTTCGTTAACAACTATACGGTGCACACCTGTTCGTAAAAGGTAGCATCGACCGCGTAGCAAGGGCGATAATACGTTTGATAGCGTCCGTGTGTCCGTCCGTTTGTCTGTGGGCGCTCTCCTGTTTGAACCGTTTGACCTTTGATCTTGATATTTGGCATGAGGGTTGACCTTGACCTTGGCTAGCCTGGGATCGTAGGTCAAGGTCGTAGGTCAAAGGTCAAGATCAAACAGTGAAAATTGTTTATGCTCTCCCGTTTGAACCAGTGGTGCGCAGCAGGTCGATATTAGGACTCGGCTTGCCGAGTTCAGCCAATGGTAATTGCGAATGACCATTACGGTACCAGTCCATTGAAATTGTCTGTTTATCAGTAATCAGCTAGGGGGCGTTCAACGTGTCGCACGTAAGTGGTCGATCAGCTTTAATTAATTAACGACTACCTTAGATTTTATGCTTTTCACACATTGGACACTACTACTGTAACATCATCCTTGTCGGTCTACCTGCGTCAACCATTGCTCTACTCCAGTACGTCTTGTTCTGCGACTAAACCGTCGGTCACACATTATCCCATCTCTTCGTCAGCTCTACTGCTTACCGGTCAAGTTCCGTATCCAGTTCAAGGTCGCGCTGTTCATGCACCAAGTCACCATCCAACGATGTCCGTCGTACGTTGCCGACCTCGTCGCCTTCTGCACGTCAGACCCACAGTGACGACCTCTGCGTTCAACATCGACCCGTGCAGCCATCGTCCGACGGACACGGCTACTGATGTCGGACGACGTGCATTCGCCGTCTGTGGTCCAGACGTTTGGAACAGTTTGCCACTGTCTCTACGCACCCTTCACCTCCCGTCCTGCATTCCGTCGAGCACTGAAAACTAACTTTTATAAACTTGCATTTTTTCGCTGATTTTATTCATTGTATTCATTACGTTTTAGCTTATGTATTGAATCGATTTTTGTACGATGTGCACTATGAATGTAATGTAATGTAATGTAATGTAATTACACATTCCTGCCGAGTATTGGTCTCGATCCTGCAGTTTTAATTTTGATGTAAGCCTCCTGATCCTTGTCTTGTCGCTGCAGGGTGACGTTATACTATAGGCCTAGTTGACCTGTATGACTGATCTTAATCTCGTTCATGTCGAACTACAGAAGTCTGAGCGCTAAGAACTATACATCAACGTGTAAATTAGCGTCATACACTTTCAACGTTAGCTGCGTCTGGCGCGAGATATGGTCGAGAAGCGAATCACTGTAGTACGTTGACAGTGGATGAATTCTGAGCGAATGTCGCTCTGGAGCACTGTCTGACGACAGACAACGACTGTTTGAATACGTCGTAACGAGTGGCGTAGATGACGGGGTGCAGGCACGGATTCACGTAGACCATGCAGAACCGCCAGCGTAGTGGCCACCATGATCGGTGACGCTAGTGCTGGTGATGTTGTATAACGAGGAATTAGTTAGCCAAGCGCTGAGCGAAGGCGATCCGGTGAACTCTAACGACGACGCCATGACCGATAATTCTCGTCACTCCAATCTATAGTGAGTTGGAAATGATGACTCGTTCACACCGGATGCGTTGCGTTAAGCTGGAATTGCACGGAAGCAGTTTCCTCGTAGCATCCTCGTGACATCCTCGCCGACACGCCCGAGTGCCCGACATGGCAACATCATCGCGAGGATCCTCGCCACCTGCGCATCGATGTCCACGACAACGACAACGACAACGAGTGACAGAGGGGACTGCTATGGCCCCATGGAATGGGCCCAATAACCGTCAGCAGAAAGCATGCACGCCGAGTCTGCTGTGACGGTGCATAGGCCTATCCTATTATACGGTAAGTTGCAGATAATGATTGGTTGGTTACCTGCCGCAGCCCACGTAGCGTCACAAGAAGCGAATTGATGTGTGAACATATAGCGGAATTAACGAGACGGCGTATTGTCGTGTGTTTGTAATGTAATGTACCGATACCTGTATAGGTCATTGGGTCATTTTGGGTTTTAGTAAAACACCCGGCAATTTGGTGTTAAAATTTTATGTGACCATAACACCATATTATCGCTCGTTGTTTGTTTACTTTTTGTTACGCGATTGTGTTTTTAATTATATATTTGATTTGCGTCATTTGTTTAGTTTGCTCGACGATGCAAAAAGCACGCAGACATGTTTTGAATGATGCAACAGATTTGTCGTAATCATGTATAAACTTAGTCCGTGTGACAGATGCTGTGCTCTTTCGCGCCGAATAAGAAGCTTACACAATTTTACTCGAGGAATCTTTAATGTTACCGGAAAATGGACTGAGAAATTAGACAGACACTTACGCCTAGATGTCGAGAAATATTGGAAAGACAGATTGCACGATGTGGACATTTCGATAAGTAATCAGGCGAGAAGTATTTTTCATGTCATTCCTTGTGTGTCAGTATTGAACTCCAATGAACGTCATTGGAAAAATATTTAGTTTCATTTATGTAACGTTGTTGATGTTGATGTCTCTACTGCTTCTGATGTGCACGGTTCCTTCGTGTAGAAACCATTGGAAGTTAATTCTTCATAGTAAGTTCTCGTTATTTTTGATGTAACTATGACATTACTTGAAAGGAATAATGACTGTAACTGTATAGTTATTGTCTGATTGCTGCAGAGTGATGGTCCAAAATACTACGTGTTGTCGATGTTTCCATATCCGAGCGGCTCACTACACATGGGCCATGTACGAGTGTACACCATCAGTGATGCTATGGCTCGCTATTATAGACTTAATGGCAAGCGGGTAATTCATCCAATGGGCTGGGATGCATTTGGTCTACCAGCAGAAAATGCTGCCATTGAACGTGGAGAGTTGCCGGATCAGTGGACATCTAAGTGTGTATAGTACACTGTTATGATATATGTTTGTAAATGACCATTGCTGTGTTATGACTACATTGTATCACTTTGTATTTCAGTTCAAGATCTTGTGTAATATATTTATTTATCATATGATAACTGTGCTATCGCGATGTTTGTGTGTCTGTTCATTTTCCTGTCTGTAAATCACAAGCCCAGAGTTTTATCAAAGTGATCAAATGTAGGATCGTTAAACAGCACTGTTCAATAGCCTAGGCATTCTAATTTTGTGGTGCCAAAGATTTTGGTGAACTAGAACTTCAAATGGTGTCACCCCACTGGGATGCAAAATTCAAGAGTAGTTTGTTAGTATCTGTGATGTTTGTCCAATATCTTGCTTACATATCTAGGAAAATAATGCAAGTAGAGGGTCATATTTACAATCAATTCAACAGGCTGATAAGTTGAAGGAACTTTATAACCTGTATCTAATGGTGTTATTTTCAGTGATCCTGAGCGACCTCTAACTACCAATAACCACCTAATTTTACTTATTTATTTACCTGTTCATATGTAGCAGAGTGGTCGAGTAATGTTTTACCAATGACTTTTTTTTCTAAATTTCCAGGTTTAAACTTTTAAGACGTGTTAACGCAGTTAGGGAAAATTGTAAGATGTGTGTCACACAGGTGTAAGTTTTATAGGTTGATCTGAGTTTTTGGTAATCATGTTACGACACAACTTACAACGGTGCCTGTGCAGACTTAGCATTTATTTGCTAATACTTAGAGACCCACCAATGATGACTGGGGAAATTGTGCTACTTGCTAACATGTGTTAGTTTTATGGGGGGCCCTTTCCAATTTTTACAGCCCCGTGTGGGCCCGGGCAATCCCCCCTTATCCCGTCACTTCCCCACCTTCTCTATCTTTTAGTATCTTTTTTCCCTTTCTTATTCATGCTTCATCTATCTTCTTCTTTTCATCCCTTCACATTCTACCAGAATAGTCCCACTCTTTTTCCACGCCCGGATGTCGTAGGAGGCGACTAAACGTGGCTTTAGTTTTATTTGTGTTGATTTTGTGTTATATGGTATTTTTAGTTAAGGATGCATGCTTATTTGTGTTGTATTTGCTTTATTTTTGTCTTGTGGTGTGAAGTTGTCTCTCCCTGTTATAATGGTGTAATAATTTAAATGAACCTCTCGATCCCTTTTCCTTTTTGGGTGGCTGCTGAATAAAAAGGCGGCCATTGTTGAGGTTAATGTATCGCTGGCCTTCCTATACTGGGTATGGATAGCTCTCCACCCCTGACCATTCGTCCCTGATATAGCCATATATTTGTGCTGAAAAAGGACGTTAAACACCAACTAACTCGTTCCAGTTTTTATAGGGGGCAACAAACAACAGTTTTGGGCAAAATTTTTTGACAAGATTCTCAGTTGGCAGTTTACTATTTCACAGTGAGATGGACTATGTGAAATTGAAAATATTAGCATTAATTACTGACTATTAGACTACAGTAGGATAGGTTGAAAAGTAATGGGGAATTACTGTTTCGTGTACATGTGGGTTAGATCATTTTGCACACCTATTTTTTGGTAGTCTTGCAGCAGTGCACTAACGATAATGTCGAAATGGCAAATCAGATCTCTGTGGAATTTTTGTGTGGATGTCATATTTTGGAATAGAAGTTGTGTGATCTTTTAATTGTATTCTCTAGGTGGTGTCAACAGCACAAAGATGGGTGAGTCACTTGGGATGTGTGCCAACATATCTAGTATGCATTGTTTTGTATTTGGTCGAGATGTAAACTGCAGATTGGTGCTGAGTGAAAGTAAAATGAAAAGATGACCCAGATAATTTTGTCACGAAAGTTTGTGAAATTATTACGTGGATATTTGAGAAACATTTTTAAATTGATATATCTCAATATTTGTATGCTAATGCAAGAAATGTGCAGTTGTTAATAGTTTTCATCAGTATTAGTAGCTGTTGCAAATGTACAGTGTGAATCCTCATAATGTGCAGTAAAGTATATTTGGATTTAGATGCATTTTTGAGATGCTGTATATGTGAAACTTGTAAATTTGCAGTAATATTCTCAACATGAAGAAGCAGTTGATTGACTTGGGCTGCAGTTTCGATTGGCATTGTGTGAGTAAAATGTTTAGATATATATGGTTTTGCTGTTATGGTGTACAAACTGCATTACATTTATTATTCACAATTCCATCTTTCTATCTGTACTTGAAACTGTGACTCAGTAAGTAAGCAATTTTGTAAATAATTGTCAAAACTTGTGATTAACATGTCACTAACGGGTATTTTACATTATAGACAGGTCTTATTTTTGTACTTATAATGTTGAAATTTGTCACCTAACTGTGTTTTTATGTTCATGTTTTTAATGGTAAATAATGTTTCTGATGTGAGGTTATTGCAAAACATTGTAACACAGGAACTAGCCACATGTGATCCGCAGTACTACAAATGGACTCAGTACATTTTTCTGCGGCTGTTTCATGCTGGCCTAGTTTATCAGAAAGAGGTCAGTGTCATCATTTTTTTCTATTATACTGTCCTGATCTCGTTATAAATGTTTCAAGTTATTTCATCATTGTGTGGCACTTTGGCCTACTAGTAATGGTATATCATATATCCACCAAGTTACTCTGTATCCCGGTTAATACTGGGATAAATGACCATTTGTTGGTATACCGTACGATCCTGGTGTGACAGTGTAACCACTAACCAGTCTCTCAACTCTCAGCACGATGAGAAATGATTATTACTGGCTCTACAACAGCTAAGGTAATTTTGGTCGTGTGTCACACTGGGCATGTGAACTCAGTGGCCTAAAGATGGGAGATGTGTATAAGAAGTATGGTACCTTTGCCATTTTACCATTAGTTAATTTAAAATGTTATCGTTTATTAACATTTGCTGTAAGACACTGCATGAGCTGTAAGAGTCTGGCTAATGACTAGTGCACATTTTCGTGTACTTTATAGCTGGAGATTTTTGAATATTTATTGCCAATATGACTTTATTGAACCATTTACTTTATGTACCTAATTACACAAGACAGTTGTTACATGTCATTAGTTTGATAAAAAAAGTTCTCCCATACTCATTACCGAGTGTTGGGCCTGGAGCTGATCCTGGTGTACAGGCAGTCAGCCCACAGGTGACATTAAGCCATCCACCCATCGGTAGACTGCCATCACTTTCTGCCAGGCCTGTGGTTACCTTCCCAGACGAAGAGCATCACCGCCCCTCAGCCAGTACCAAATTATGCTGCTTGGTGACAGACGCACATGCGTGTAAGCAGCTTGCCCAAGGCTGTTACCTGGTACTCGCCGAGAGTTGAACCTGCGACCTTTTGGATCGCAAGTGAACACTCTATGGTCTTGGCAGAGACGGCTGTCTCTGCAGACAGTGGTGGTAAGCTGAACACTCTATGGTTACGCCACACAGGCCACAGATAGGTGGCTGTTTCAAGCCATTATGCTAACACTGATCCTAACTCTGAACAAACTGCTACCAGTGACTATTGAACTATTACCAAAACTACATGTTATGACCATTTTTGTTTGACCGTGTTCAGCGTTGTTACATGCTCATAGCGTTCCATGATGAGCTGCTGTTTTAGCATGTGGATGCAACTGTATCACGGTTCAACAAAGCTCACACTTACAGACTATTTCCAAATGCTGCTCATCATTGATTTTCTGTAGTGTGATTAATGCCGGCTTGCTTCAAGGTAATTGGCATATTTTAAAGTTGAGTTGAGTTGAGCAGGATTTAACGTCCCACCAAACACATTATAGGTCATATCGGGGACGGGTTTTATGGGTCAGCAGACCCAACCAACAGTGTCAAAGCACTGAAGGAAGAGAAGTCCTAAGGACCAGGCTTCAATCCCATTAGGTCCACCCCACTGTGCTGACAGTAACACAACATATATGCAGTATGAAAAAAAAACACAAAATACACACAGATAAACACAACTAAATCTAGGCTGTGCACAGTGAAATGCACCCAATGTTTGTGATAAAGGCACCAGTAAACTGGGATCCAGTGGACAAGACGGTTCTTGCAGATGAGCAGATTGACGAGGATGGTCGTTCTTGGCGCTCTGGCGCTGTTGTGGAGAAACGTCACCTTAAGCAGTGGTACATCCGCACCACAGCTTACTCCAAGGTCAGCCGGGCTTACTTACTTGATAGAATTTAGCATCATTTAATAAGAATAGTACCTTTCTGGTAGCGGCTGACCCATGTAGTCCCAGACTAAGAGCCGTTAAGTGGGGTGTTGTTGCTGTTGTTTAATAAGAATATGATTAGCAAGTTAATAATCATTATTTATTTCACCATGTGAGGCAGCACAAAAACATACAAAAAGCACAGAAAAACTGTAAAAACAGACAGCAGAAGAACATTACAAAACTATACACAATAAAATCACTGCTCAATTCATAAAATTTTAAATGAACTAACAAAAGTAGACCATACGGCCCTCTAAATGTCAATACTGCTCGGCTGTCCAGGAAAAACATGGTACACAGGTGACAGTTTTAGGGCCTCATTTCGATGTAATGCACACAGAGTTCTCAAAACTATGTTTTTACTATGTAGAGTATTATTATAAAAAAATCATTTTTCTCTGTTGAACTAGTAGCGAGGCAGACATAGTGTTGCAATAAAATAACAATGGCTTGACACTTTTGCACTAGGGGAGGAGATATACCTCTCCTTGGCCGACTAGGGGATCTGGGGGAGCATTGTAAGCTATATTTGAGTTTTGTAAAATCTAAATGCCAAAGAAGCCATCTGGTGACACATATTTTGTTGAATTTTCTGCCGTAATTGTATAGTGGTTGTACAATTGTGACGGTAATTATGAGTGCAGGCTCACTTCAAGAATAACTGGTATATTTTAAATAATTATGAAAAACCCTGTAGTTCTTGGATGAAGGCGCCAGTGAAATGGTGGAAGTATGGGCCCATACCACATGTGCCCACAATGAAAGGGACCCTGTATGAGACGTCGCATTGTTGACTCAGTTGCTAAATAGCAGAAAAGGCTATTAATAGTCTTCTTTGGCACATACAGGAGCAGAATATTTTCTGCAAGGTACATGTTTTGAATTAATATGTCAAAGTGCTGATGGCTGTTAGAATGTGGTCAGTAATGTGTTCACAGTTGTTGTTTTTAATTTCCTTATGACATATAATATTGTTTGATTCATGTATTTTAGTCACTGATGGACGGACTAAATGAAATCAATGCTGATCTGTGGAAAGATGTCATAGACCTTCAGGCTCACTGGATAGGCAACTGCGATGGCGTTCGATTTGAATTCAAGTTGATGGTGTGTATCCTTATTGGTTTCTTTGCTTTATGTCAATACTGCATTGTGTTCGTTCGTTCTATCATGGGTGGCGGTAGACTGTTGAGTGTGTGGATGACACCAAGTGTCTGACTTCATTAGTGCAGATTAATTGATGATCACTGCCACAATGAGGATTCTGCTGCTGCTCCCCACCCAGCGTGCCAGTCTTACACATGCCTTTCAGATTGTTTACATTTATCACTAGATAATGTAACATATGTAAATTTAAATGCCAAGTAATGCTTTCTTTAGAATGCAGTCATTTGTTTTGGTCTTTATGCCATTTAATTTATCAAATATTTTACTTTACTTATTGTCACTTGTTTATCATGTACTATCATTGACTGGCACATGTAAACTTTGTAATTATATTGGTAATTAAGTTAATTAACTGTAGATATATACGGTGAAGTATGATTGAATGTGAAGGATGTCAATGGATCTGATGTTGATAATCCCCTTTCTGTGTTCACACGTACACCTGAAGCCCTGTATGGCGTCTCACACATTTGTCTGTCTCCAGCTCATGTGTTCAACAACCCAAAGTACTACAAGGCACGTAATGTATTGTCAGTGGGTGAGGTCAACTTTGGCTAAGTCTATAAGCTGAGACTAAAGGTTTAGACCAAAATATTAGAGGTCGACCAAAATTCTGTTTCGGCTTCGGTGGCGAAAGTGGCCCCGTTTACAGTTTCGGCCTACTTTCGGCTACGGCCGAAAGTCAAATTGAAACTTTCGGCTCACTTTCGGTTTCGGCCGTTGTGCGTTGTAACTACTTTCGGCTGGTTGCCGAAAGTCAGCTGCTGTATAGCTTGAATGCAGAGTTCTAGCAGTCATCGTATCAGGGGAGATGCATGCGGGGTGCGTGAATGGGTGGAGGATGTGGTGTGCACTGCACGGTCGTCCGTCCGATAAACGTATTCACGCACGCCGCACTGACACACACACTCATGTCGAACAATAAACATTCGGTTTCAGCTTCGGCCGAAAGTGTGAATGAACTTTCGGCCGACTTTCGGATTCGGCCGAATGTATGGTATACAGTTTCGGCCTAGTTTCGGTTTCGGCCGAAACACGTCACGCCTCATTCGGTCGACCTCTACAAAATATACACATTTAACACAGGGAATTCCCAAGTTAAGACTGTTTGGTTCAGCTTAGCCTTTAGACTTAGCGGAAGTTGACCTCACCCATTGTATATTTATATGCATAATACTACTAATTGCACTTGTATTTAACTGGCTTTATAGTGTGGCCCAGTGGTGTACTGGTCAGGGCACTTCACTTGCACCTCTAAAGTCGCATGTTTGACTCCCAACCACTCTGCCGCGGTCACGTAACAACAGCTTTAGGTTTAAGTTGTTAACACACATCTGCCTCTCTTGTTAA
>Ga0209782_1002576_pt1 | contig 10161 bp, 6 predicted proteins | sample WorMetmaBAHAMAS1_FD_187390 | JGI IMG/M metagenome (GOLD analysis project Ga0209782, IMG submission 187390) | Marine gutless worms symbiont microbial communities from Max Planck institute for Marine Microbiology, Germany - Inanidrilus... | ecosystem: Host-associated > Annelida > Digestive system >...
CAACCGCACATAACTAACTTTTATTTAGTGACGTTTCGGCAACTGCTGCTGCCTTTGTCGAACTGACATCCGCTCTCTGTCAGGTGTCGCCACGGAGAGCAGTAAGTTGTCATAGACGTGGCTCAACTGGTCCAACTCCAACGTCTCTATTCATGATGTCCTGGCTTTCCTTTCGGATCTTGATGGTCTCCTGCCTCTAGTTTAATAGCCATTTTCAGATGATCCCGAATTAGCTGGATCTGCCCCGGTTTTCGCTCTGCACTTGTTTTCTGTAGGGATTAGTAGCACAGGTTATTTATGACCAGAATGTCTTTCTTACCTGTCAATCAGTGGTGTCAGACTGAGCAGTGAAGGAATCGCCGGTGGCAGTCTAACTGTCAAGTTTCTATCACCAGAACATGAATGCAAATAGCACAGGAAATTCACTGATGCTTTTTACTGTCGTAGCTTTTTGTCATTTATGAAAAATGTGAATGGATGCAATGACCCTGAAGCTGGAAGTGAAAGGTACATGTGCATTGCTGTAACTTGTCTCCCAGTGCCGGTACTGAATTATAGTTTGCCTAATGCACGCCCTGAGTGTAATCGGAGCTGTGCTGAAAGTCGGTGTTGGTTGGGAGTGACTTTACAAAGCTTGTCTTGTGCAGGACGTTGAAGCTGACTGTGCAGCAATTAAAGCTGATTGTAAACTGTTTGAGGATATAAACAAAAACTTACAACTAGAGGTAAGCCGTGCTAATACAACTTTTAGGAGATTTAGCAATTATTTGATTATTCTGTATATTTTAGTTTGGTACTAAAATATTAGTGCTGGCAGTATTTTTTTCATTGAATTGTAACACAGTGATAACTATCATTTAAACAATGTCGTTTGACTTTTTGTGCAGCATGCTAGGTAGCGCCACCAGCGAGCTCAAAAGTCAAAAATTGCGTAATTTTGTTTTTTTTTGGCTATAATTGGCGACAGAATCAACCGATGAAAGTAAAAATAGGTACTTTGGAAGATAATGGGGGGGGGCTACTCAAGCATACCAAATTTGACCAAGATCGATCAAGGGGCTGGGTACAGGAGCCCCCAAATATTTGAAATTTGGCGAAAAATCGCCGTTTCCACGGTGGGAATGAATTAGCGCGCCGGCGGTATAGCAGCGACTAGAGAGTTACTGCATTGTGTTTCTAGTTTAAATTGCATTTTATTTTTTCTTTGAGTTAGTTACATGCATATATTACACTGTTGGTGTTGCTGTTGAAGAACACCCAGCTGCAGATGCGGTTGAAACGTAGCGAGGATGAAGTGATGAATGAGAAATCGGTCATTGATGCCAAAGATGTTGAAATGGACACACTTCGGTAACTACCGATGTCCATACACTAAATTTGTTTTGCTGTTGAACATTTTTAACGTACATAAGATGTTTGTTATTTTTTTTAAACAGAACGGTTGTCAATCATTACTGAGTAAAGTGCTGCATGCATTAGACTGTTGTATTTTGTCGCTACAACACTGCTAGACTCTCTTTGATTTCTCTGACAGTCATAGTCAAGTGTGGCTAAGCTGAAAGACTAGATAACAACTCTTATACGACGGAACTGTACAACAATGACACACAGATATTGACAAACGCTGTGGCTTGCTTTGTGCTTTTTAACAGAAATGCTACTTTCCAGAAACATCACTGGACAAGCTGTTTTTTGAAAACTTGGCCGCACAAATTTCATGGACGTTATCAAAAGTGTAAATTTTTATGATAAACTATAAGCATGAAGGCATGATGTGTTGAAAGTGGCACTAAATTGTAACCAACCAATAAGACCCAGCCGGCTTCATGAATGACCGCAATACTGTAATTTGTAATAACTGTAATCATCATCATTTGTGGATTTGTAGCGTGCCCGTTACAGAATCAACGTGTGTGCATTACAGTAGTCCGTAAAACATTAAAAAACAAAATCAACAGAAGTCATTAAAACATTAAAAGCTTGAGCACGGTTCGTTGTAAGCTGTTTTGTAAACTCTGCTTGGTCTGCTACAGCGCGCTGATTTTCAGACAGTTTGTTCCATGCAGAAGGTTCGCTGTACGAGAATATACGTTAAGTGAACTTTGTGCATGTCTGTGGCAGTGTGAAGTCCCTCGATGATGTTGTAGTGTAATGTTGAGACATGTTGTTGATGTTACCGGTAGCCGGGAGTTGTCGGAGTTGTGGTGTGCTCATCAGCTGTTGACGGACAACTGCCGCCAACAGACAGAGTTAATTGCACGGCTACGGCAGCTGCACTCTGATTCACAGAACAGTCAGTCATCGTGCTTATATCACAGTTGCTACCAGCTGCTACATACTTTACATTATCTGCATCATTTCTTTCTTTACATGCTACGTCACACGTGTGATGTTCTGCTGTTGGCGGTTTTAACATGGTGGTAACAACGTTCATCAGAGCAACAAAATTACTCTGCATTGAGCCCAGTTAGTACTGGGATGGGTGACTGTCTTCGGGCGGGTACACCACCACCAGCCATGGCGGCCAGTGATTGGGCCCATTCCATGGGGCCATAGCAGTCCCCTCTGTCACGCGTTGTCGTTGTCGATGTCGTGGACATCGATGCGCAGGCGGCGCGCGACAGTACCGCTAGCGACCCCCGGTGAATGGGCGTGAGGCGTCTCGCAGTGGCGAATGGGCCCAACATTTTTCAAATGCTTCTTGTTAGATGAGACGAGACTGGCATGCCTCTGGGGTCTGTGAATAAAGTTTCCGCCGTGGATGACCACGGTTCACCTTGTATGTAGATATCGAGACATGATGCGTCTTTTTACTCTTTGACTTTTCGTTGCATCATCTTCGTCCTGTGATGCTACTTATCGGCAGCATCATGTGAAAGTAATTTGTCATTGTTTGTGCTAATTTAATTCATAAATTATAAATTTTTGTTTGATTCTAGTTTAGTTATATGTTTCATTTGTATGTTTAGTGCTCTGCAGTCAAGAAGATGCATTTGCAGTTGAACTAGCAGCACATCAGCATGTGTGTTCTTTCAACGCTGTGTTTTATTTTTTGACCATTATTTATATTGGTTGAGTAACATGTTGACTTTTACTCCACATTATCTCTGTTTATTTTGTTGCTTATTTTCTTTAGCAGTTATCGTAAATTTTCAATGATGCTTTTAACCTTCTTGCACTGATTAGTGAAGTAATTAACGACCATCTGATCGTTAAGCCAGGCGTGACGTTGTGTCTTTGTGTCTGCACTCTAAAAGGAAAATGGCTTGATCTATCAACACCATGTAAGTTTGTACAATATGTAGTCAATGGCAGCTGCTAGCCATATTAAGATAATAAGATAGAAAAATAGGTCAGAGGTCAAGGTCACATGGTAATGAGAAAGGTCAGACATTGCTGTGATGTGTGCTGCTGCTGCTGCTGGCGTTGGACTGCATGTCAGTAGGACTGCATAAGTTTCTAGTTAGTATTATTATAACCTTGTCGTTGTTGTTGTTTTTCTGGTAAACGAGAGGAAGTTGTTGCTAATGTTGCAGAGCGCTCGTGAGAAGGATCAGTTGATTGCCGAGTTGACAAGTGCTCTTGAGCAGCACAAACCTGAGTCCAGTGATGACAAATCACCGGCATGCCATTCTTTTGATTTCAATTAATCTAATAAAACTGTATTTAGTGCCCAGCGTACGCGAGCCGGACCGGCTAGGCAATACAATGTCAAAACAGTTAAAATAGCAACAGGACACGACACAACTGTACACACATGTACTTACTGCCGACAATGGCCGACCACAGCTCCGATCTGCATCTCAGATGACATGTGTCGTGCCACACACACACACACAACAGCTTCAGTGACACAAGTTTCTCTGCTGCCGGTCCTCGTGTGTGGAATGTCTTGCCATCATATCTGTGGCAGGACATGAATTATAGACGTTTCAAAATGGCAATAAAGGGATATATATGTTTAAGTCGTAGTCGACCACGGCGCATTGTAACTAGTTGTTTTTAGTGCATCTTATAAACTCATTTACTTACTTACTTATATGCACTGTCTCTCAGTAGCAGTGGAGATTGATGGCTGCGAAGATCGTCTTAAAACTAATCAGTTTTGTGTTGAGTAGAAAATTAAACTTTAACTCAACCAAGACAGTCACTTCAGTTTCATTTTCCATGTTGAGTCTATGTATGTTATCCGGTAGCCGTCTTCCAGAAGTTTCTGAGAAAATGTGTTTAACAAGTAGCATTTGTGTATAGGCTGAGTGCCCTTGACATCCGTGTCATTGTACTGAAGACATTATTCATGCCAGGACCTGTCATGATGAGAGATGAATGAATGTTTTTTTTAAAGAAATATAGGTAGTATCTGTTATTGCTGAATTGTAATCTGAAGCACATTGTAACGTGGAGATGCAAAAATAGCATGTGCATTACGGCTGTAGCTGCATGTGTATCTCGTTAATTAGCTCGGCATGCTTGCTGAAAGGGCTATATATTTTACGTTGAGTTTGAATTGGCAATTAGTATATCTCCGTTGTTGTTAGTCTGATTATCACCAAATTTGGTGAATGAGCAGGCTAGTAGTCCAGTGTTTATTGCTATTGTTTTCTTTTTTTGATTAAGGGTGCATGCTGGTAAACTGGGGCAGGTTACTAATTTTACTATAGTGGGCGGCACAGCTAAGCACGGCCTCGATCAGTACGTGGTTTTGTTTCGCTACGTCATTATGCGTAAGTGTTTAGTGTTAACGTGTTTTTGTTTCAGTTGTGCAGTGACGACATTGCGTTGGAACATCATCGTATTCAGCAACGAACGTGCGATATACCATTGCAAGATGCTGTAATGTATGTCGACAGTATTTCCTGATTATTTCTTATTGCTGTAAGATTAGTTTAAAACAATGTGTAAGAATGACATTGTCTACATCACTGCACTAAAATAGCAACTATCAAATCAAACCTTTTTAGATCACGGACACACAGACATTTCCAGCCCCATACGTTCTACAGGTCTGTAATGTATATCTGTTTGTTGATTTTAGTGCTATGTAAATCATTTGCTTGCATAATGCTGACTTAATTACCCAACTTCTTCTTACCTTACTTATTTACTTCCTTATTTATCTGCTTCTTTGAGGATGGGTCCATGACTTTTCAATGCCGGAGGTCGTAAAAGGCGACCGAACGTGTCATTAGTGTTCATTTTGTGTTGTAGCGTTCCGTCACGTAGCCATAGTGTCATGGAACCACACGTGGACGTGACAATGTCAGCAGGTGTCGCTGAGCCACAGCGACGTGTCACACGGCTGTCACGATCACGTTCGTTGTCGAGCGCCGAGCAGCGACATCGCGACACATTTGTACTGCAGCAGCAGCTGTACGATGCACTGCGAACACTGGAGAATATGAAGCTTGCATTGGCAGCGAAGGTCAGTCTTCTTTATCTCACTGAAGGCCCTCATTGGGCCCATTCTATGGGGCCATAGCGGTCCCCTCTGTCACGTGTTGTCGTTGTCGTCGTCGTTGTTGTGGACATCGATAGCGCAGGTGGCGTGCGACAGTAGCGACACCTGGTGAATGGCAATGTAAAACAGCGGCGTGCGGCAGCTCGCAGTGGCGAATGGGCCCAACATTTTTCAAATGCTTCTTGTTCAGTTGAGTTTACTATTTACAGATATAGTCCGTCACAAGACCGGATCTATGCTGTTGTCAGTTACTCAAGTGCTATGCTGTTGTATCTGTTTTGTTCGAAGGATCTCTTGATGCTGTCTTGTGCTTCTGTAAGAAAGATTTCTGTCTGGTGCTGATGTAGCCTTTTTCACCTGTTCAGCATTCGACAGTCCAAGAGATACCCGAAGTATTATTGGTCATTGTCGATAAGATGTGGTGGACTACGTAGCATCGAGCAGTTAATTTGTTGAATTTTTGAAAAGTGAATGATTAAGTTCAGTTTGTTTGAGAGTTGCTAGTATCAGACAGAAAAGATGTCTAGCCAAATTGACTCCATTGTTTGAGAAAAAAAGTCCCAAGTTAGCGATTGACGGTGAAACTAGTAAGTTAATCTAAAGCGATTGTCTATGAAATTAGGATTGTCTCTGTTGACTGTGAAATACTCCGTCGTTCCTCCCTTTCATCTGCTTGGGTGTAGTTTTTATTTACTGAAAACTGCTAGTGTGCATGCAGTTGAAACTATTATCACTGAAATGAAACCCAGTTCGCTCTGGCTGCAACCAATCACAGCACACTCAGTTCAGATGATTTTGGGTCAGATGGGATGAGGTGAGGTCAGATGTTAGTTGAGATATATTATATGAACGAGTACGGAAGTTATTCTGCGGACACGTCGATTAATCGGCAATGGGGACTTTTTCTGTTGCTTCACCGCGAGGATGGAACAGGCTACCGACAGATCTGAAACTTCTGCACTCAGCAGACACATTTCATCATCAACAGAAAACATACGTGTTCAAGTCTGCGTACGGACACCGGGAAACAGATTTGTTTGCTCTGTGAAGTGCCCGCAGTCTCCTAGTAACGGGTGCAGTACGAATGCATCAGTTGCTGTTACTGATGTTTGTCTGGTGAGGCGGCGAGGTGAGACAGTGTGGTTTGTGTGTTGAGCAGAACAGTGAAGTGACGGCGTTGAGGACGGCTCACAGTCGTCGACTTGCACGGCTCAAGAGCATCTTGACCAGCTACCGACTTGTCAAGAAACAACTCCAGCTCCACGACGAAGACTTGGCGTGGTCAGCTCTAAAGCTGTCTGCACATACAGAATTTAAAAAAAAAATAAATAATACAATAAAAATGTTGCGCAAACTTGCACACACTTGCAGCGTCATTAGCATAATATCTTATTGTTGCAGCCAATCACGTTGCATCGTCTCTGTAACATCAGGCATTATGTTATGCATCCAAACGCGAAAATAATTAGCATTTGTCCCAATTATTTTCTTGCAGGGTATTTTTCAGAGGTGCTGCAAGATTATGGTTTGCAGAATTTATTTTATTTTACTTATTTGTGTGGAGAGGCACAACTGTTAAATGGCATTGTTTGAGTTTACCATGGACATTGGGTGAAATGACGACAGATTTCTGCTAGAACACATTTCAGTACTGCGTTATGTTGGTATACTTAGTTGCTTTTAATCTCTGATGTGTTGGCCCAGATTTACTTACAGAAGACAGCACGGTGTATCTAATAACTAATCATGTTTGGTTCAGCTTCAGTGAAAATAAAAGTGTACAGTGAACAGCAAGGATGTTGACAACGACGAATGGAGCATGATGGATGATATTATTGTGACAGAGTAAAGTAAACGGAATATAGCAGTTCACAAATATGGGAGCTTACATGCCGTGTTGGATCACACAGTGTAATGTGCCACCTGGGAGATGTGACATTCCTGCTATTACCCCAGCCAATGAAGGCTGGTACTCAGTTAAGTGACCCTGGAGGGGTGCAGGACTGAGATGACATAGTTGGCTTGGTTACATACCAAGGTGGTATACCTGCCCGTAGACGGTCACCCATTCTAGTACTAACTAGTATCGACATACAGTAGCAGTGTGATCAGCAATGCTGCCATTAGGCCAAACCACCAATCGTGATAGTTAATGAGTTAAGTTGGGTGTGATTGCACAGCGCAAAGAGGCAGAAGAGAGTGAAGAACACGATGAAGCCAATTGTGACGAGACCCGCAAGAAAACAGCTGCAGATGGAGAACTCGGAGGCCGTGTGGAATGAGCTGACTTATCTGCAGCAGGAAAACAACACTCTGAAAGCCGACAAGTAAAATAACATTGACCGCATGAAGCTGTTAGAGTTGCACTTGTATAAATTGTCATTTAGATGATAGTTTTGTTTCTGTTTGTTTTTGTCATTATTGTTAATTTTTCGGTATTAAATTGCTCTATTGTGATTATGTCATATTACAGTCACATGCACTTTAATGTACAGTAATTTTCAGATGTGTGGTAGATAGACTCACATGTACAATTTAGTGTACGCTAACTTTCTTGTCTTGTCAGTTCAGGTCCAGAAAGTAGTCACATCCAGTTCAGTTCAGTTCAGTTTGTGCAATTAAATGCATTTAGAAATATATTGTGCTTTTTTCATTTGGTTGATATGCTTTAGAACCTGTGACATTGATCAGATGTAGCAGTTTATATCCACCTTTCCACACTGTCTTTGAATGTGTTCTTCTGTTAACGGAACTATACACTATCTGGTTTTATCTGGCTTTATTGTGTGATGCCAGTCAACTAGACTGATTTGTCAATACAACTCAGTACGAGAAAATCAAGTATATATGTTTGAATTAGTTGCAAGAGAGTTTAGAGATGGCTGTAAAATGTTGTCGTTTTTAGTTTCAACTTGTCGGAGGAGTGTGACACGCTGCGTGTCAAATGTGCCGGCGCCGTCGCTGACGTACATCAACTTCGCTGCAGTTTTGAGCAGCAGAATCACGGTCTGTAACATCTCTACTTTATACCCTCTTTGCCTCTCTCAGTGGTCTTGTAAAGCTGTCTACATGTGTAGAATATCATAAGATAAATTCTGCAGTAAAATATAATAGCCAAAGCCAAGTTTATTAAAGTGAGTCTTCCGTGCTGAATAAAATGTAGGATTAGAGGCGATGGTATGTGGTTACGGTTGCAAACTGTTCCAAGTATTTAGACCACAACCATCGAATGCGCATCATCAGAAAGCATAATATTTTTTATTGTTGCAGCCAATCACATCACATAGCATCTGTTGCATCAGATATTATGTCATAAATACAAAAGCGAAAATAATTTGCAGTGCCCCATCCGTTTTCTTGCAGAGTATGTTGTACAGATGCTGCAAGTTTTTGCAGCATTTGTTTTATTTCATATAAGTGGACGGCTAAACAGAATCATTTGGACAGTAATTACCACTGTAGTAGACCAGGTCTGGGCTGGTTCTCGTTGACAACATCTAGGTCAAGTTTGCAGATCTGGGTCATAGGACAGAGTTTGTGGCCTTCACACAGAAATGGGTGAATGTAAGAGTTCAAAACATACAAACTACCATGCACACTTTCTATTGACATGTGCACATTTGTTTTGACAGCCTCTTTTCAGGAATTATCCTCATTTTCTGTACAGCTTGTTTATCTGTGTTTGGCTGCTGCTGCTGCTGCTGTGAAGAGCTGAAGTTGCTACGTGATGATCTGCATCAAGTGACAAGCACGGCTGATGATGCAGCAAGGTGTCAACTTGCCTTGGCCGCTCAACAGGTGCACAACTTATCTTTCACATTTTATGATAGCTGTAAGTGTTGGCTATATTCGTATCATTTTTTTATGTTGTTGGTGAATTTTTGTAACCACTTAATATATTTATTGATTTTAAAATAAACGTGTAATGGCACTGGATGGCCTAAATTGTGCAGATGTGCTATCAAGAATCTACTTACACCCACTCACTAACGATTACTCACGCACTCATCTTTCATATTGGCATCTGTAGCTCTTGCAGTGCATTAAACGTGTTTGTTAACTATACTGAGTTGAATGGAATCGAACTGAAGGGATCCATGCAAGAATGACATAAATGAGGATTTCTGGTTTTGAGAAAAACACGTTTAAAGTTTCTCACAAACTTCTTGACAGTTTTGAGTCTGGATAAGTCGGCTTAAGATAAATATTGACCATGTGATTAGAAATTGTTAACTTATGTAGTGTATACTTTTTTCCAATAAAAAAATTGAAGTTGTTTGTTTTATGATGAAAAAAAACACTGTGAATGTGTAACTGATGGCATTCAACATTATTTTGCCCCCCAAATGAGACACTCATGTACCACCTAAAGGATTAAACGTTGTTTGTTTTTACTGTTGCAAAACGTCGACCAACAAGAAATAGTACTGGGTAGAAATGCCTAAGTCTCACACAAAAACAAATATGGCTTCATCGCGGTTGTGCTGTTCTGCGCAGACCCCTACAATTTTTAATTGAATAGAATTTTTGCACGATGATTCTAGGTACAGTCAGTTGTGTTTATCTGTGTGTATTTTGTGTTTTTTTTCATACTGCATATATGTTGTTTTATTGTCAGCACAGTGGGATTGAAGCCTAGTCCTTAGGACTTCTCCTCCTTCAGTGCTTTGACACTGTGGTTGGGTCTTTTGACCCATAAAACC
>Ga0209782_1002577_pt1 | contig 10160 bp, 3 predicted proteins | sample WorMetmaBAHAMAS1_FD_187390 | JGI IMG/M metagenome (GOLD analysis project Ga0209782, IMG submission 187390) | Marine gutless worms symbiont microbial communities from Max Planck institute for Marine Microbiology, Germany - Inanidrilus... | ecosystem: Host-associated > Annelida > Digestive system >...
TATTTGCATACTGTACTTAATAGTATGATCTTATTGTGTACAAAATATTATCAAAATTGGTCGATGAGTGTTGAAGATATAGCAAACCAAATCAGTGTCATTTTTGAGCATAACTAAAAAGACCCATTTTCGGGGTTCTTGATTCCCAAGGTAGTGCAGAGACATTAGTTAGTCGAGGTAGGATAACAAATTACCATTTAACAGCATATTCATACAGCAATATCTCTGCCAAAAATTATCAAAATCGGTTGATGTGCATTGAAGTTATAGCGTAGAACGTCATTGTCGTTTTTTTGAGACACAGAGTATATGCAGACTCATAAAGTCGTTAACAAAATGTCTGACCAGTCTAATTTACAAGTTATTATGGATACAATGAAAAAGTGGTCAAATGAATGATTACTGCAATTAAACATTAATAAAATTCAAAACGGCCTCCTATCATTTAAAAAAATCAATTAACACACGGTTACCTATCATATACTGGATAACAAGCCACATAGAGGGTGGGCCAAAAAAGTGGGGCCACTATACTTTTGGAGGCTCACGTTTTCTGTTGCATCTTCAAAAACGCTAAACCAAGTTCTATTATTTTGGCACACTTCAATACTATTTTATTCCGTACACATCTGTTAATTCAAAATTTATCAAATTATCCAATAATTTGCCCCTCCTGGTACGTGTAAATTAATAACTCTGATTTTGCTTCAGCGAATGCTAAGATGTTTAGCAGAACCAGTCTGGACAAATGAACACTTAAAATCAACAGCATCAGTTTATCAAGAGATGGAAAGGTAGCAGCCATTCACGATCTGCTTGAACACTTAACCACAACAAAGCAAATAATGCTTGCTGATGATTTGATCTGCAGTGAGGCCTAGGTATAACATGGTGTAAATGTTGTACTGTAAAAAATCTCCTTGCGAAGTACTAGTAGAACTTGCATTCATTAATGACAGGTAAACAAACTTCGACCCCACTTATTACCGCCGGCGCGTAGCGCCAAAGGCGGTATTGCAATTACTCAGGGCCCTAAATCAGGTTTTTCGCCGCTAGCGGCGAAACTGTGAGTCGGAGGGGGACATGTCTTAGACCGTCAAAAATGCGGTGCACCTATGTATCACCATGCCAAGTTTGGTGGGGCTGCCGGGGGAGCAAAAAGTTCTGTTTTTTGTCCGTCACGCTTTTGAAAGACAGTTCGTGAACGCCACATCACCATGAAGGATTTGGAGTTGATAAATAAATTTGGTACCGTTGGATATGGGAAGGTTTGTAGATGTGCACCCATGTTCGACTTTTTGTGCAGCACGCTAGGTGGCGCCACCAGCGAGATCAAAAGTTGAAAATTGCGTAATTTTGTTTTTTTAGCTGAGCCTATAAGTGACGACAGAATAAACTGATGAAGGTAAAATTAGGTACTTTGGAAGATAATGGGGGTGGGGGCTACTCAGTGTACCAAATTTGACCCTGATCGATCAAGGGGTTGGGTACAAGAGCCCCAAAATATTTGAAATTTGGCGAAATATCGCCGTTTTTAACGGTGGGAACGAATTAGTGCGCCGGCGGTACAGCAGTGACTAGAGAGTCACTGCATTGTGTTTCTAGTTAGAAATTCAGATTAATCTAGTACAATAGAGAACTGCATTTTGTTAGCACGATAAACTAAAATACCTAACAAATCAACAATTGTACAAACTATACTTTATTAAAGCATCAGATGTACCTTTACAATCAGACAAAATAGTAAGCAACGTGTAAGCCCATATTTGCAATCAAACGTCATTACAATCATTAAACTAATAATTTACATTTAGCATATATCACAATGCCCAATAAATGTGATACAAATGATTACTTAAACCAGGCTGTAGTAGTCACCAACAGTGCTGGGATAATTTTCTGCAAAAAATCTTAATTAACTACTGCTTATCACAACTGCTCAGAAAGTAATTAATTACTTTAAATTATTCTGTCTAAATTGATATTATCATATATTAATAATAACATTCAGCCACTATAAAAATGCAGCACTAATGAATTCTAACATTCGGCAAAATGGTGATGAACCGGTGTTTTAAAGTGGACTCATATGCAAGGGGGATAATAACACCAGACTGCTCAATCTCTGATAGTAAATAAGTTCGTAATTAAAACGCATTACAGCTGCTGCATTAAAATTAATAAATTACTATGACTGGTTTGTCCCGTTAATAGTAACACAATACTGGATATCAGTGGTAATAATCAAATTCAATATGTGCCACCACAACATCTGGAAATGGAAAAATTCTCAAAATAATTTTTGTCTAATTTACCTGTAGACACTCCAATAACAGGGATGATGCTTACCACTGACAACTGTTACAAACAATTATTCATAAAATACAAATCCTGGTAAAACTTCGGGCAGCAGTTCACATAGTAACAAAAAATGACAGTACAAAAAGACCAACACAACAGTACCAATGACTTACGCAGGACACATGGGCAATAGCAAAACAGCCTGAGGTCTGAATAAAAAATATAAAACCAGTGTGCTGGATCAGTGTTGTACAGTGGATAGTCGGCGATCTCTGGTCCGGACCACAGAGTTCGAAGACTTCACACTGGCCAGATCTTCTAAGTCTACCGAGTAGTCGCTGTCTGAGTTTGAGTCGCGGTCGCTGATCATCGGAGACGTCAACTCATCACCACTCACGTATTCTAACTCAGAATAGACTCGGCGATGTGGCCTAGCTGGCAGCCGGCGCCGCAGCAAACTCCCACTGTCTGTCTGGTCCCGCTTGTCGTCAATCGGCCTCAGTGGTAGCCTCTCGACATGTGCTGCCGGTTCGTTGTTCCGCCGCTGGCGCGACTGGTTGAGGTAGTCGACCAGCTTCTGTCGAGTATGGCTGCAGATGGTCGGAGCAGTGCGGATCGACGACAACAGCTGGAGGCCATCCTGGACGCGGCGCCTTATTGACTCAGACACCGTCAGCTGGAACGGACGAAACTTGCGCAGCAGATCGGCGCGAAGCGACTCGCGCTGACTGTCTGCGACCACCTGTGGCGAAGTGGACGATGTTTTTGACAACTCTCGACTTCCGAGCAAAGGCCTTGAAAATTCGCTTCCCGCAGAGTTGTGCTTCATTAATAGAGGCCGCTCCGGCACACATTTGCTTTTCAACATTTCACCACTTCCGATGTCTTCAGTGGCAGAAAACTTCAAACTCGATGTATAATCACTACTGATGTCTGCTGCAGCAACAGGACTAGTCCTGAAAAACCGATCAGAAGAACTGGATAACGACTCTTCCAATCTACAAGTCTGGAAAAATGGCCTACGTCTGGCTGGAGATGGATGATTGCATTTATCGGATACAGACTTGTGATTGTTAAAATCTGCTGGGACGTACGACAAACGTTCAGAAATGGGTGGCTTATCAGCGGCATCCACCTCCACGGTTTGACCTGACGTCGTCTCACTGGTGGTCAGTGATGGTTTCTTAACACCAACAGTTCGATGCCGGCAGCCGGCCATCAGGTGGGCTGCACGCTTGCGACTGCTTGCTGAAGATGTTTTCGACAGTTCAGACAGTTGTGATCCAACATCGGTCACTCCACACTTCCCAAAATCTTCCGCTGCTATCGCGGACATAGTACTATGATGATTCCAGAAACCAGTTTTCCCGCTATGGAGATTACTCATATTGACGTCGAACTTAACGAGATTAGGTGCAAGACTTCTGGGAGAGTTGTATGCGTCACTCACTGCTGACTGTAAGCTAGTTTGCAGATTATCAACACCAGTTATACTTGAAGTTACCAGTTTACTCCCTTCATCTGCACTCGGAGAAACAGAATCACCTATATGAACGTCGTGAGCTAATAAGGAGCCAGTTAATTCTAGCTGAGTGTCAGCTGTCTCGGTAAATTGTGGATACTCCAAACTGATGGAGACTGGAATATCAGTTACATCCTTATTTGCAGAAATTTGAGACGTTGAGTCTTCCTTATTATCAACTGTTGATACATCTTTATGCCGTGATACATTATCATCAGTCTGATTCATCACAAGCGATTCAGAGGCAGACTCAACATCCACATCAACTCTGCTCGTTCTCCTCCTCCTTTGCTTTACTGACTTCCTCCTCACGTCATCTTCTTTTGCTGTCTCGGCATCGTCATCATGACGTTCCACTGCAGTCTCAACTTCACACACACTCGGTCGGGCTTTTGTTCTTGACCTACTCAATGACAAACTACGTTTCTTGACATTTGCTGACTTCATCGCTGGAGTTTTGGGCAAGAATGCATCACGATCATTGTCTAGTAAATTTCCAGTTTCCTGGTAATTTGGGGAATTTACACACTTGAGTTGACTAGTGTTGTTTGCTTTTACCAGCGGAGTATCGTTCACTGCAGCACCATCACCTCTATGTTTTGCCTCCTGAGTAACGAACTCGTTTGAATCAGCAGTGTCAGACGTCACTGACTGCAAAACGGTCATATGTTGGTTTTCATCGCTGTTATTTTCAGAAAAGTCCAGTCTGAAATTATCTTCGTGGAAACACGGGCTGTGCAAATTCTCAGAATTCGAAGGCACTGGAGTGTTCAAAGAGGTTCTGTCAGTAGCTTCAGAACTACTCTTGGTTATCTGCTGAGTTACCGATTCTCTGACAGTGTCACAATTTAAAACCGAAGAATCTTGCAATGGCAGTTTTTGTCTGCTGCTGTCGGAACTTTCATCGCGCTGTGCATCTGCTAATGATTCTTGCTGTAAGACACTGTCAATTATAGATTCTGAAGCACCTTGTATGCAAACATGGTCCTGCTCTCTTGGCTTTTCAGTATCTGGACTACCCATACTGGATGATCCGGCACTTTTCCGACGTACAGACTTCGTTCCTGCTGCATGTCGTCTGGTCAGAACGTCACTACTGTCATCCAGCTGCTCGCCACCTCGTTTTTTCCTGGCAGACCTCGACAAACGTGTTCTCTGCGACTGACTAACATTTAAATCTGCCGATACGGGCAAGTCAGGATCTTCCGCAGTTGGTATAACAGCACTTTCGTTTTCCCGCACGGTATCCGCTACTGGCATTTCTTCATTGCCAACAGACTTGTGCATATCCTTCACCTTTTCTGTACATGACTGATCTTTACTCACACGTCGCCTGGTCCTTGTCCGTGGCACCGTGTCAGCATCAATTTTTGCCGAACGACATTCCTTTTCCGAGCCTGCCTTTGCCGGTTCTAGAGATTTTTTGGGTGCCGGTCGCCTAGCTAATTTTGTTGCCTTAGTTTTCAAAGTCTCCACATTTTCTGTATCTGTTGTTTCAACTTTCTTGTGATCGGACTGTTCAGATGCACGGACTTTATCTGCATCCGCAGTTACAACGTTCAAAACACCAGAATCTAGATCTCCATTAATGACATTTTGAAATTCCGGCTTTACACGTGAGTCAGTAGCTGCAGTAACTGATGGCTCAATGGCATTTTCACTTATCTGTATAACATCAGACACTGGCATCTGTTCATTGCCGGCTGATTTATCTTTCTGATTGCTGTGGCCATCCGGCTTGGAATTTGTAAGTTTGTGATTGTCAACTGCCTGCAGTGCCTTCACTAAACCATTGGAGGTGGACGTAACTGTTGACAAGAACAGGCTGGGGACAGTTACTGCATTTAACTGTTCAGAACTGACAGCTGGCGTTACCGATGTTTCGTGGTCTGTTTCACTCGGACTGCCGTCATTCGAATCGATTTTCACTTCCAGACTAGCTGCAGCCCAGCTGCCAGATTCCAGTCCCTCCATTTTGTCACGGAACAGTTGCTGAATCGGTGAACGGCTAGCTGCTGGAGATGACGCGAGGCCATCAACGTCGGCTTGATTTGATCGCATGTTTTGTCGATTACGCCGAGACCTTGTTGGGGAAACATCCACGGCAAGATACGACTTGGAAAATACAGGAGTTGATGTCTTCTGTAATGACACCGATAAATTCCTACGGTCCAGTATTTGACCTCGCTCCTCAAAAAGTCGTGCTGTTCTCAGGATATCTTCCGGATGGTCATACACTGTGCCCGTGGAATGGTGGCAATATTTTGGCAAAGGAATAACCTTAGTTTCGGAAACTTGCTCTGAACTTAATTCTCCAACTTCCAATTCAGCAAGAGCCACTTCTTGATGAAATATATCTTCTTTCATCTGGTAGACAAGACTTCGTGTCTTTTCTCGCTTGTTCACCATGTAAACTAGATTGCGGACCTACAACAGACATCAATAATTTACCGACATGAAATAAAACTTCTCAAAAAAGCAGAGCCAACAAAAAAGTGATCAAATAACAACTAAAAATTTTAACTGTTTTAATTTTTTTATTTACATTTCTGTGTCTAAATTATTTCCTTGTGATAAGTTGTCTGTTTCAGCTAAAGGTTGTTTAAAAAATGTTTTCACTACATGCAAATAATGGCGTCAGCAGGGTTTGGTGCAATGGGCGGGGCACAAAACTCGGCCAAGATAAAAATAATTTATCACACAAAGAATGACACACACAATATATATATCCATGTAGCCACTACTAAACTAAAGCAGCTGCTGTCACAGACAGTAAAATATTTGAAAAAATAACCATGCAAAGACGCCATCAGACTTTGTACAGTTCCAAAGTGAACAGAAACACAAACTGTTGGAAATGGAGGTGGACACATGCCGATGCCAATGCATGCAAACATAGATTATAGAACTGACAATGGCAACAACTAGGCTGTGCCTTTCTTCATTCTACAATGTTAGTGATATACTGCCAACATAACAAACGTTCATTCCGAAACTAGGAAACGATAGCAATTATTAGTTATTGGAATTATGAATTAAATGCTCAATTTATCGATCATATTTTAAAATGCTAATGTTTTTTACCAGTCGTACAAAAAGTAATAAGCAATATCTTGTTTCAAAGCAGTATTTGTTCTAAATTACAAAATAGCAATCACAACAGTAAAAATAAAATTACTCGTTGAAGCGAAAGAACAAAAGTAAAACATTTTCAGAATCATGAATACTAATGTACAGATATTATAACAATCAAAAACAGGATGCTTCATGATGAAAACATGTGTATTAACAAAAGTGATGAAATCACATTATGTACAACACCTGCATCACAACTGAGGCCATTAACCATCATTTGTCAGAAATGCATCAAATATCTCATCAAGCACTGTAGCTAGTCAATAAAGGTGCAGTAACATAGTACTAATTTCAAATGTAAAAGAGTCTGATAATCACTCAGAATCTGGAAAAGTTATGTATGGAGTTACAAGCATTATAGTTGCTTTTTTTAAAAGCCAGAGTGGCCAGTAGTTGCAACTTATTCACTCAGTAGCAGAAGTCAACAAAACCAAGGTAAACAAACCCTCTCGAGATCCTGACGAAGGTGAACAAACATCTTCATGCGAGCTATCAACGTGTCTTCTCGCTGTTTTGTTAGCATCTCGACCTCCTCCGTCTTTGGCATCAGCAGCGGCATATCAAAACCCACCTGCAGCAAAATGACATCACAATAACTTCTTTACCCTTTCTTTGCCAATTCCAGCATGGTAACATGTTGTCTCGGGATGTGGTTTTGTATATTTGTTTGTAAAAACGATTAGCGGTAAGTCACGAATAAATTTTCTGCAATTTTTTTGGAATGGGCAGGTTGTGGAATGCATGTTGTAATGTGGAACATTATTAAAAACAACAGTAACTGGTCATTTTCAGTTAGAAAATTGTCCCTGCATCTTTACTTTTTCGCAAAAATAAATTCATAGATAAATGGCATGTTTTCCGCAGCCTAGATGCCCTTTCTCTCACTCAATCAACAGTCTCACTGATGTACACTGGACATGTGAACCCAACCAGCCAAAAAATCACATAGCAGCCTCATCCTTTCTACGCAACCGACTTATAACTAATGTTGGTGTCAAATTCTGTTTACAATGGCTCTCAAGCATCAAGACTCAAAAAACTAACACAACAACAACTACGACGAACAACAAACAGTCTTTGATGATGCAACTGATCAGCAAACCACGCCTCGGCTACTGCCAGTGCTGGTGATAAACACTGAAAATACTACCTTGCGTTTAAAGACCCAGTAGCTGTACATGTAGTCGACAGTGTCCAGGTCGACGTCAAGGATCTCGGCCACTTCTGCTGTATCAACGTGTTCGTAGAATTCCTCGTTCAGCTTCTTCAACCTGCACGCAGTCACAGCATAGCATAACACTTACATCCACATAAGCAGCAAATGTCATCCATAAAGCTGGAATTCCATGGGACCAGTTTTCCTCGTAGCATCCTCATGAGGATGTCCGCAACAAGTCATGCATATCGGCAAGGGTCCTCGCTAGGATATCATGAGGATGCTACGTGGAAAACGGTCCCGTGGAATTTAAGCTTTGGTCAGAAAAAATTAATCAATTGTATGGCTTTTAGTAACTAACTGATTAGTCCATAATTAATCAACTAATTTCTCTGCAACAATTAACTGATCTGATAGATGTTTGGTGCATTTTATAGCTATACGGTTATTACAGAACACTAATATAAGAAACTCCATGCTGGAACTAAAACCAATGGTCAGTAGATCGACAAAATTGCACCATCAATTTCTAGAAAACAAAGCATCATTTTGGTCAACGATTAATCAGTTAGTCCCGCAATTAATTGACTCAAATATTTTTGTTGCATGACAGCCCTAGCACAAGGCATAGAATGGCTAGCAAACCACTGTGCATCATTCAGCCCACTTCAACACCAGTCTCGTTCAACTCTTCAACTGCAACTACAGTAATTGTAATTACCCACCACTCTCACCTTTCACCGACTGACTGCCAAACGTCACACTCCACGGCATACTCGATAATCATCCCGTTATCACTCACTGCGAAGCTGGCTGCACAACAGTTTCAGAACCACTTGGAGTAGAATAATGGGACTGAGGGTCTGAAACTATATTTACGAAGGGCCAAAGACCATTGAAGCAATGAACAGGTGCACAGCACATGACTGACCGGTGTGATCTCATCTCGGTTCTTTCCTCATCTGTCATCGACTCATCGATGTCAATGTCACTCGGCAACGTTCGTCGATCGTCTTTCTTCGACGAATGCTTCAGACAAAATGCCTAGTAGCACAGCACACAGGTTCATACCAATTTACCAATGACAAATACAATTATCTTGCCCCACCCCTAACCAGCTAGCACACCCAGCACAGCATGTTAATGGGTAAACAACTTTACCAACACTGTCTTAAAATATTTACATATCTATTCTGAATTTGACGAAAAAACACATCATTATTATCGAACATTTGACTAATCACAGATGAGACTTAAACCTTACCAGTACTAAACTTTTATTAAGTGCCAATTACAAAGTTAATCAAAAGCTTTTCAGTGGATAACCCGAGTTTACCTAGAAAACAAACAAAGATGATTAGTAATTCCACAATTAATAATCGACATAAAAATAACAACAAAGTAAGTCAAAAATCACCTTCAGCTGCACGTCAGCGCCATCATCGTCAAAAGTAGTTTTAAGGTCAAGGCCGTACTGGAAAGCACAGGTGACGTGAAATGACGTCTTGCAGGCCTTGACAGAACACTGGATGCATGCCCCAACACGCTCTCGGCACAGAGAACATAGCAATGCCCAGCGACTCGCCTAAACAAATACATGCTCAACAATACTGATTTCCAGCTAAATAGCATTCAGATTAAGGATGTTGTTAAAACCGGATCAAAAGCCTAAATGGTTTACATTCAGTGAAAATCAGTTACTAACTGGTTTCCGACTGTGACTTCTCAATTGACTACAACGCCTTACTTTATAGACTTTCCTAGCATTTATGATTATCTGCTTAACGTCCAGGCATGTTCGTTACATGCAGCATTGCTGCTACTGCCTTGCACACGCATGCCGCATGAGCCGTGTGAGATATGCAACAGCTTTCTACATAGACATCTTGACGGCCTATCTAAAAATGCTATATTATTATTATTACTAGTATTCCAATATTATAATAATTACTGTCACAAAATAAAGCCCTTTTGAACTCAAACAAACTGCTGCGATAAGACACCTTCACACACTTCCATTCAACAGTTGTAAGCAAATAACTTGGA
>Ga0209782_1002578_pt1 | contig 10159 bp, 6 predicted proteins | sample WorMetmaBAHAMAS1_FD_187390 | JGI IMG/M metagenome (GOLD analysis project Ga0209782, IMG submission 187390) | Marine gutless worms symbiont microbial communities from Max Planck institute for Marine Microbiology, Germany - Inanidrilus... | ecosystem: Host-associated > Annelida > Digestive system >...
CGTCCCGGCAGTGCAGATGACGCGACGCCTGCACTGATCTTGTTGACGAACTGGTGTTACACAAAAATGGCAAGTCGAGAAATAATAATTATTTGCATACTGTACATAATAGTATGATCTTATTGTGTACAAAATATTATCAAAATTGGTCAATGAGTGTTGAAGATATAGCAAACCAAACCAGTGTCATTTTTGAGCATGACTAAAAAGACCCATTTTCAGGGTACTTGATTCCCAAGGTAGTGCAGAGACATTAGTTAGGAGAGGTGGGATAACAAATAACCGTTAGTAGCATATTCATTCAGCAATATCTCTGCCAAAAATTATCAAAATCGGTTGATGTGCTTTGAAGTTATGGCGTAGAACGTCATTGTCGTTTTTTTTTGAGACACAGTGTAGTGAGTGCTTTTTGAGTGGCACTGTTTTCTTATTTTTGAACAATGAAAGAGGTTTTAACAGTTTTTTTTTATTCCATCAGTAAATGTTTGGACAACAACTGTGTCCAATACCACTAGTATGTGTGTGTATGTGTGATGATGCAGTCGGGACAGACAGCACTGATGCTGGCAGCAAGTCATGGCCGCAGTGACATGGTGGAGTTATTACTCGCTGCCGGAGCCGACGTGAATGCTCGTGACGAGGATGGATCGACGGCGCTCATGTGTGCCTGTGAGCACGGATATATTGAAATCGTTCAGATGCTTCTCAGTCATCCAGAATGTGACTCCAGCCTCGCCGATGTGGTAATCTAACTGTCATCTCTATTTCCGTGTTTCTGCAACTCTCCACCTGTCGCATTGCGTGACAGAGACATCTCTCTTGTACAGACTTTTGAAGACACTTTGGTTTGTGCAGGGCTACAATGCATAGTGACTGTTGTTGTTTTCTGCGCTGTGTAGAAATATTCCTACTTACTTACTTACTTCTCACATAGCAGTTGGGCCAGTGCTATCACCACCTCCACTTTAATGGCTGCGTTTATGCTTTGCTCATTTCGGCTTGTTGTTGATTCAAGGTCAGGTGGCTTTTCTCAAATAACGAGTCATTGCCACATGGTAGTGACATAATATCAGCTGTTTAAATCTAAGAGGCTCTAAGGGTGAACACACTGCACCCATCCTTTTGTGGATCTTGCAATTTGTGGGAAGTGAAAAAAAGTTTGTGTGGTGTATTAACCACAGCTCGTTAAATCTGGCAGGAATGCTGCAGTAAAAATACATATTAAGTGTAACTAGTTACATTTTGATGAAGTCGGCAAGTGTTTGGGATCATAGCAGGAGTGCCCCACTATTCTGTATGTAACTTTACTATTCGATCTTTTGACTGCAGTGTTCATTAAACTCACTTAGTTGCTTAGTCATAACGTGGCGGCCGTGTTGAAGACTGATGGACTAGTGATGGTGCACAGGACGGCAGTACGGCGCTGTCGATAGCGATGGACGAGGGTCACCGGGACATCGGAGTTTTACTGTACGCTCACATGAACATTGGACGACACTCCTCGCCGGTATGACGCAGTCCGTGTTACACGCATTATTTCGATGCATGACAGTTGCAACTTACTGAAATGTTTTTAGCAAAGAACACAGAGCTGTATAATAAATTGCTTGCTTCGATACTAAAGCAAGACCAGTGCAGTATGTGGCCAATTTAGAGCAGAGACCAAGACATGCAGTAGGTGTTGGGAGGCAGCCTTGAGACAAAGCAGCTGCATCGAGGATCACGTCGTTGGTCATAAACTCTATAAGTATCTGTATCTAACATTCTGAATTACAAGGCTGACTGCTTCCAGTCTTGACAATTTTCTGAGCTCACAACTTTTGATGTAAATTTACGAAGCTCTCTTATTGTGTCCACGCCACACTAATTGCGAATGTTACAACAAGAAACCAATAATGCTTGCCATGTATCAGTCACATTACGAATACTGGTTGTAGTGAAATCAGTATAGAATTCTTTTCATGAAATAATACTGGAATAGCACTTATGTTTAATAATAACATTATTACTGTATATTATTATCCCATGCCAGTGATAACCGAAGCATAAGTTGATTCTATGATATTCTGTGTCTGTGTATGTCTACACTCTAAAATGAAAAACAGCTTGAGATATCGACACCAAAGTTTGCACAGATATAGTCCATACCAGTCGCAAGCACTGCTAAGAAAAATGAGATCATAAGTCAAAGGTCATAGTAACAGTTATGAGAAAGGTCATACCGTACATTATGCTGCAAGTGCGTCGCTGCTACGATCACATCATTATACGTGAAATCTGCTGGCGAGGGACTCGATGTCGACATGACTGCACATATGTCATACTCTGAGAACTGTTAAAATCATAATATTTTTGCAATTTCTCTTAGTATCCGTTGACTGTTGTTCGTGTCTTTTAGCCTGTACCTAGTTAGACTTTTAGTGCACCCATGTTACATTTTATAGCAGGCACACTATTAATTCCGGTATGATATGATGCGATTGTTGGTGGTCTGCATTTGTGTGTGTGTTCCAACAGAGCGAAGAGCAACGTGAGACTGGGTCGTGATGGTTGGTCGTATGTTTTGTCGGTCGGTCGTGGCATTAATGCTTGTATGTTGCCAATCTGCCGTTGTTATCAATCAGTATCATTCATGTGTGACTTATCATCATCGTTGGCACTTGTTCGTGCGGTAAAATCACTTACTTTTTAGTTTTGCACTTTGACGATTTGAAACTTAACGGAGTTACTATATGATATAGTGTACGTGTTTACTAAGTAATAGCCTAAACTATTACAATTTATTGCTTAAGTATGTTGATTTAATTGAGTTGCTTAGCACGTAATTTTGCTCATGATTGTTCGAGTATATTTTCAAATACCTGTTTTTAAAACGGTAACGTTTTGTGAGTGAAGGCATTATTATTAAGTGATAATGTCGAAAAGGTAATGCTGTACATTTTATCGCGTAAAGATGTTAACAATTACGAGCACATTTCACGTAGTTACTCAGTTAATGAAGAAATGACTTTTGCACGTTTTTGATTATTGATTAAGTTTATTGTAGCGTAAAATGTATCAAATACGTTTCTCGAATTATTAACCAGTCAGAGTGGTTTGATTGTCTGATGTGTTTACGTTTACTGCGTGCATATGTATGTGTCTATATGTGTTTAATTTTAATCTGGAGATTAACAGTTTTGACTTATAAAGTTATTTTTTAAAGAACTACTGGTACTGCTTTACTGTAATAATGGCATTATTTTGGAGTCGTCTGTTTTTAGACTTTGCTTCGTGCTCTGGCTTTTCTGTGATGCAGAATATAGACTATTTGCGCTAAAACTTAACTAGACTGGCGGATGTAGAAAAGTTAACAAGTTGTGAATATTTATAAGCACTATTTAACATGTTAGAAATGTGTGTTATGCGCACACTGTGCTGTTATAGCTACTGATACTGTATTGCTTCTTCTGCGAAGCTAGCTGACTTATTCATGTCGGGCTCAGTCCTTCAAACTTTCTTCCTTTGGGGATAGTTAAGGTAAGACTTTTTACATTTCTTAATAACTCATAAAATGTTTCTCTTAACCAGCAGTGTCGAAGCACTGAATGGATATTGGTAGAGCTAATGTATTTTCTTCCACCTACCTCGTTTTTAATGACTGCCTCTTCATGCAAACCTGGGTTACCACTCACGCCGGGTTTTATTCTACCTGTTTGCAACAGAACCTTTGGGGAATAAATGATGCAGATTTGTCTCGAGTTAGATGCCCTTCTTGTCAGCACGGATTGAAACTGTAGTGGCCTTGCCTTATTCTTTGTTTATCCATCACCGCTCTGGTGATGGAAGGGCCATTGCTCCGTCTATGCGGTCCTCCGATACCAGTGTCAGAGAATGTTGTTTTTTAAATGATGTTAACACTACTGCTGCCATTTGTTCTGTTTATAACAAACTAGCTGTGAGTTATGCGTAAAGAATTTTATGTTGCAGTGCCTTCGTGTAAAACAGTTGCGCAATGCATACTGTTTCACAATATCTTTGTTTTGTTTGTATGCATTTTCGACAGTTTGACTGCCGATATAAATGGAACTTGGCAGTTAACATATCTCTGTGCAGTGCAACATTGCCCAGTAGAATGTTCGTCTTAGGGCCTTGGCAGATGCTCGTTGCTTTTAACCGCTTTTATACTGCTGCTGCTGCTGCTGCAGTTTCGGTAATTTAAGCGGCATTCGGTGCAGTGCTGTCATTTAACTGCCACGCAAATGTGTTCAGAGCTGTTTACTTTAGTCTGTAAAGGTATATTAACACAGCTGTAGTTAGCTGAATGGTAGTTTGCAGGCCATATTGATTTGTGTGTGTGTTGCAAAACCCATTTGGTGATTTAACGTATCTTTTTCATTCAGTTTGATAAACTGGTCCGTCGTACGATGGTGAGTGTGGTTATGAGCCCCGGTGTTGTAAGAACAGGCCCAGTTTTCATGGGTTCAAGTCATGCAAACTTGGTGTTGTTTATTTTACATTTATTTCACGCATTGTAGTATCTTTTTGCATTGTCGTGTATCTCTAACTGTTGTTATGTGAGGTTTAGTTTCGTCGGTACCGTGCTAAGTGGATGGTTGAAAAGAGCGTCTTTGCAGTGACCCATCATTTGCCAAGTGTGACATAAAACTGTCATTCACTCAGTCAGTTAATGAATGTTTATATCTGTGTGCTTGTCGTCGTTATTGTTGTTCATGTGTTTTTTATACTTTTGCTGTTGTGAAGTGCTAATCGTTAATTGTTAATTTCGGCAGCTTTAAATTAACGTCGGCTTGATTGTTTATCTCTTGTGTATTGCTTCGTAGATTGTTTGTAAGTTTTGTAAGGGCTGCAGGATGACAGGATGGAGCATTTTACAATTTCTCAAGATTCATGCATTATTGACACTTTGGTTGTGATGTTGTTCACGCAGCTAGACCAATTATTTTTTTGGTGTAGAATATTTGAAATTGGAGAGGCTTGCTCTTTCATTTCTTTTCATTTCTGTTTAATTTTCCGCATTTTCTTTCCCGCACTTTCAAACGGTGTTTAAAGTGCACGATAAAGTCTCTTGCATAATTTCAGAATGTCCAGATGCCCTTTGTGTTTGTATATTTTATATGTTGTGTGTTTGTTGAATCCTGGTGCTGTCAGTAGCTTTGATACTTTTCTACTGTGTGTTGTTGTTATGTGTCGGAACTACTCGTGTCCTTTGGATTTACTGTAGATCATCGCGTGTGTGTAACTTTCGTTCGTGTTAACGAGCTGCAAGAGGAGTACTATCATACTAATCACTGAGGTCCAGATGCATTAAGCTTAGTTAACTTCAGCTGTCAGTTAACTAACAGTCTTTCCAGCACTGCTATTGGCTGATTTGTTGCATGACCCCATCCCACTAGCAGAGATGCCGGATTATCGTCTTTTTGCCACACCTGCTGCCAAGCACATTGTATTAATCATCTATACACAATAAAACCATTTTGTCGAGAACCCACTGTCATGACTTTGAATTACCAACTATCAAACAACAAAACTTTGTTGTTTAATCGCTTTTTATTTATGTGTGACTGTACGTATTTTTCACTTTATTATCTTTGTTTTATTGTACTGTACACATGTGCAGTTGTCTTACTTACTTACTATTGTCATGACAATAATGCTGAGTCAGCCAGCGGCTAATGGAAACTCAGTTTCATGAAACCGGACCTAAATGCGATGTTGTTGGACAGATAGCCAACGATCTTGTGTTCGTGTTGAATTGAGATTGACCGTTTCCTTCCGGTGCAGGTTGCAGTGATCTGTTAGTAGATGCCGGACAGCCGTGTAGTGATACGATCCCAGGAGTGAATACCACGAACCCTGTACCATACAAATGTCTCGACGGAGTCCGATCTTTACTTTCTTTCACTTTCACTTTCAGCTGTTTAAATGAAGCCATTCTATAGCCAGAGTGATGTACAGTGATGCAGAAAGAACCAGAAAATTTCTTTTCACAACGTGGGCCCCTACATTTGTGGAGACCTGTCTGGCTAAAAAAAACTGTTCTTAGTCTGGCCATGGCATGCTATTAGTTTATCGTGACAGCCACACCAACATATGGCATAGGCCAACTCAGCCTTCTACCCTTTGTGGAACAGCTAAATTAATATTAGCTAGCTTTAGCAGTTATTAAATGTTAATCTTGTCTGGTCCTGATGACTCGATAGTCTAGTGTGGCTAAGGCATCGGACTAGTGACTCAGTGGTAGCGAGATCGAGCCCCAGCCATCACGCTATCGAGTAACAACGTTGGGCAAGTTGTTCACACCCATATGCCTCGGTCACCAAGCAGTGCGACTTGGTACCGGTGAAAGATGGGGTGTAAACAGGCACACCCCATGTCCATGGTCTCACAGCATAAGCTAGTGTCTAGCTGAGGGCTACAGAAAGGCAGATCAGCGCCATCCCGTGGTCCTGCACATGGCTTTGGAGGAGTTTGGTTTGCGGTCAATATTGTTAAATTGTTACTTCTTTTGGTATTTTTACCTAATTGTGTCTTGTTTTTTTCAATGCATTGTGCTCGCATTTATGCAGAAGTCTTGAGTATGTACACTGTACCTATCCGTGCCTGCATACAAAAACTAATAACTAACGCTAAGATCGACAGTCATCTTTGTTTGAGCCCGGCGAGCTACTTGACGTAATCAAAAAGCTGTATTCTTTTATGCTGTATTAACTGTAGCTGATATTATCCTGCTGTGTTGTAATGGTGTTGTGATAACCTCTGCCGAGTGCCTCTGTCGCGACTGCCTGCTGTTGCTCTGACAATGATGAAATAAATATTGTATGCTCATTTATGCTCTCTGAATGTTTCTGCCACTTACGCTTGCCATGGCTCCTCCCTTCAGCATCAGTCCTGTCCAGGCGTTTCAAGCACGGAGGGCAGGGATTGTGCAATTTATTAACTGAGATTAAGTGTGAAAACATAAACCAGTAGGCCTTAAACATTGCTATCTATGCATACGTTGTGTAGCCTACACATTGTGTCCTAGTAAAAACTGGTCCCATGTTTACGCCATAACAGTGTGAAATTTTGACCAATAGTGATATTATTTGGTAGAAATGTAGCTTAGTAAATTTCCAGCACAGTGTCATGCAGACTAACTGCCATACCTGTCATTTATGTAGTTACTGTCCCTTGCAAAAAGAGACCATACAGCATTGAATTTCGAGCACTACTGTAATGCTAAAAGCAACTGTCAGTAGCAAATGAGTACACACTGTACACACTGACAGCTTAGAAAGTGCTTAGTTGTTACAAAATGTAATGTGTTCAGCATAAATACTTAATTGCTAATTAAGTGACTTCCACTGTGCCACCTGCTATTGATGTCATTGATGTGTCATGATTGTGCAAACGATGACAAAGCTAAGGGAGATAAAATTTTCATTAAAGTTTTGCAAGAAGAAAATGGGTATGGAGGAAAAAGTTTGTTTCGAATAAAAATGGTCTCTCAGTCTCTGTCATTGTTGATGTAGCTTGATCAACTGGCACTGTCAGTTGAAGGTGTCGTGTTTGAAAAATCATATTTTCACGGGTATATTTTAAATGCTAATGAAACTGATTCGTTCTGTATTTCTCTAAAATAGTGTGTTAGTTGTTGTTGGTTTGTTTCACAGTTCACATGTGTAAAATTTCAGACAAAAATAAAAAAAAGTCTGTGTATAACTACAGCAATTTATATTTGGGTCCAGCTTTTATAGGGACACAGTGTAATTAAGACAGATAGTTATCAAGAATATGTTACGTAAATAACTGCAAACTAACAAAACCTGTTGAACTGCAATAATCATGATCATAGTCACAGTCATAATCAGGATAACAAACAACTACAATAAGGATAATAGAATAATAGGCCTGTCTAATGTAATAATGTCTACTGAATTCTAACATTAAATCAAATCAAATTTGTTGCAACAAACAAACAGCAGAACACAAATAAGTTACAAGAAAATACAGTGGCAGTTTTTTTGCAACTGGCAAATGCAATAACAAATCACTGTTTGCATTAGGCGGCGGAGCCATTGAGGCACTGAGCTGAGGTGCGTGCCTCACCTGAATTTGACGAGTCATATTAAAATTTTTCCATAGTTGTAGCAAGTATTTCCAGGCATACAAAATATTGACTCGTAGCACAAACTTCTCTTCGGTCACATTACTAAGGTAACTCAATAATACTGTCGATAATTTCAAGTGAACACAGCAGTGAAAGTGCATCACAATCCATCATTTTAAGTTTTGGCTGGCTTTGTCTTTGTGTGACTGCAAATTAGTCGCAATTCGTGAAGAGCTAGAAACTAAGCTAGAAACTTGTAAACGGTGTATCATGACAGTGTAAGCATCTAGTCTTCGGTCTTCCTCCTAAGCTGACCACTCACCAATGCAGTCTGCCAAATTAAATGCGGTGGAATTGTGGAATTTGTCTTGTTTTGGTTTGCATTCTCCAGTCCAGTAGCTACCAGTTCATATTCTATGGAAAATTTCGTCAGGTGGTCACTAGTCAGACTTAAGCTAAGGATGTCAGTGTTCTGACTGTCGTCCTGCTGCAGGGGACAGATATTCATTGCATCAGCGCCTACTGTTAGGGGCCTAATGAGTACGTTCAGTGACTCAGGATGCACGAAAATGCACGATTTGGCGTCTAAAATTACCAAAAAAATTCAAGGGGTCACACATCCGCACCCATGCCAGCACGGTCTTTGGCCGTGTGCAGGGGCCCCCGAACGTCGATGCAGCGTGCCTCGCGTTCCGCCGCCCCTGACCGTTTGAAACTATATGTTGCCAGGCTTTGGTGCCAGCACTATTTAAATCTTGATTAAACAATTAACAGTGTATCGGCGGCATCGAAAAAGATACAATAAAATAATGACGCAAGAACTCTCGTAGTGACAGCATCCCTATGACACAGGAAAACCAGTCCGACACCAGGAAAATCTGGTCATTATTCCACCGTCGCACTCGTGCCTCCTATGTCTACAATGGATGTCTGGCGTGGTATAACGGGGTGTTAACTCACAGATCCACTCAAGCGTGAAATTCGTAGGCCTAACGCTGGCGACTCGTGCCACGGTGGAATAAGTGTGTTATACAACTGTCTATCGTGGTATAAATTCGTTAACACTCACTTATACCACCCGAGACAGTTGTATAACATACAATTACTTTGCCGCCGGCAGGGCTGTGATGACCACGTGTGTCTGTATGTCTGTAGCGAGTGAAACGGAGTAAAATGAGAAAACTCAAACAATGAGTATAAATGTAGATTTGGTGCATTTCGACAGCTATCAAGAGCTTAGTAGGTTACTAGCTGGTGAGTGAGTTCGGGCTGGGGGAGGGTATGTAAAAATTTCTCATCGATTATGGGCATAGGCTATCTCACGGCCACGGGTGGCCACGGAGGCAACTGAGGGGCCAGGGAGAGTTCAAACCTTCCTCAAATCCTTTCCCCGTGGCCCTGCCCCTGTGTGACGTCATCAATTGCTGTTGTCCTCCGTGGACCCCGCTACTGATGACGTGGTGACCGAGTTGGCGCGCATGGTGCTGAGAGGGGAGGTGAGCGTCGATTGGCTGGCGTTGTCGAACGATCGGTAGTTGTAGGCGTGGCCTAGCTGGCACTCCATCTGACGGTAGAGCTTGTCGATGGCGGCCGGGTCCAGCGTCGCCAACATCGGCTGCTGAGACAGCGTCTCGACGTCGTACACCGGCTTGTGCGTACGCACCGTCTTCTTCGCGCCAATCTGCGAGTACAGTTAGCAAGTGGTAAAAGATTTTCTAACGAAAGGAAAGGCGGCATCGCAGAAGGGCGGGGACGGGCACAGATTTTTTTTATGGAAAAGGTAAAGAGTAGCCTACCATATCACATGATGAGTGTTGGTGGTGTGCTCATTTTCCTTTTGAGTCCATAAATCACTAAAGTTCGTGAGTCGTGACGCAAGGCCAGTGCGACGCCAGACCTACGGTTACCGACCAAGCCGAGAACGTGGCTGCCCTGTGACTGGTATACCAAGTTATAGGCAGCTACTGCTTGGTGACACTCGAGGCACGTTTGTGAATGAACATCTTGCCAAGGTATATGTAGCAGTAAAACGTCTGCGAGTCGAACTCACGACCTCTCGATTCGCAA
>Ga0209782_1002579_pt1 | contig 10149 bp, 5 predicted proteins | sample WorMetmaBAHAMAS1_FD_187390 | JGI IMG/M metagenome (GOLD analysis project Ga0209782, IMG submission 187390) | Marine gutless worms symbiont microbial communities from Max Planck institute for Marine Microbiology, Germany - Inanidrilus... | ecosystem: Host-associated > Annelida > Digestive system >...
CTCTTGGGTGATTTAAGCGGTGTCTGAAGACTTTTCTCTTTAGGTCGTGGAACTATGGCGCTTTGTGACTTTTTGTAAAATAGCGCCGTATATAAATAGTCTTACTTACTTACTATAAGTCATGCCGCCGTATCGAGCACCGACTGTAGACTGCGTACCAGGTGGGCTGCGATGCCAGCCAGTACTGCATTGCTGTAGTCAAGTCGCGAGTGTACCAGAACCCACTACAAGCATCGGGAACGTGGCTGTTGGTACTGCTCGGTTACCTTCCCAGTTGCAGGGTCGTGGCATAGCCGTGCTGACTCTGGCTAAGTTGTTTGTGCTTCTGTTAAGCCGCTTACACATGTAAAACAAAATAAGATAAATGCTCCAAATACTTGCAGTGCCTCCGCAAAATACTCTGCACGGAAATGGGCGGGGCATGTGCTGTTTTCACTTTCGCGCCGTAATGTGATTGGCTGCAGAAGTAAAATATCATGCTAATGACTCGGCAAATCTGTACAAGTTTTTTTCGACATTTTTATTAGGCTGCGGTGCTCTGTATAGAGCAAAAGCGGATAATTGAATATTGCAAGTCAACAGCGAGCGATGGTCTGTGATTGTGCAGGTGTAGACGATGCAGAATCCGAGTGTGATCTCGATGCGGGAGTATCATTTGATGTCGTCATTTCTAACGACGGAGACGATGATTCTTTAACTACGCAACTAACAGACCTCGTTAATTCCGTTAATTCCAGGCTTCGTGAATAATCTTCACCTGATAGTTCACAAAGCAATATCGTGTTAATATTATGCTGTTGTATTACTAACTTATGACATCTATTTTGGTATAATTTTTGTAACTTTGTGACGTATATCTTGTTCGAATTTCGATTATAGGCCTATATTTGTATTAGTTCTGAAAAGACACATTTCTGTTTATATCAGTACTATAGGTCAATATATATTCAGAATACACAATATCATATTCTGCATACTGGTACTGGCTTAAAGACTGTGACACGTGTTCACATTTCTTAAACTTTAATTTCTACTTGTATCATACAATGACAGCTAGGCATATTCTACAGCCCTATGTCTGCAGGGTTTTATTATAAACATTTCTAAAGCCCAGCTCAGTATTTTTTTGGCTTTGTTGGGTACTGGGTTGTTTTTTTCTAGGGTAGTGGCATTGCTACTATGAAGTTATTCACATCACACAATTTTTTTCAGAAATAGAAGATGATTACTCTGTTTAATTATTAATTATGTCTATTGTTTCTAGCCAGTAACAGTGTAAATTTTATTAACATTAGCACTGAATTTTCAAACTTTAAAGCTGAATTTAGTTTTTGTGACTGTGTGACTATAAGTATATATTTATAAATTGCACGGTTTAGTTTTAGCTAGTTTTAAAGTTTTTTTCATGGGTATTAGACTACTAGTTATCGTATCTACTGTGAAATTTCTGAACCATGTCTCTCTGTCTGTATGCCTGCAGTTACTAGTTTGATGCTTCTCTTTACATTTACATGTTTGCATTTTTTCTTACATATCTCGTCATAACTGTTCCAACTACACCATGGTTTCGAGTATTTTCAGATGGATGTTGACCCTCAGATCAAGCCTGCTAGCACTGTGAGTCTGCCTGTGAGGGAGGAAGAGAAGAGGCGACTGATGGTGGAAGAACTGGGAGTCCAACAGTGACTAGCGACCACAAACGCCGGTGAAACAACCGGGGGTCCACCTACAGGGGGTCCAGAAACAACCGCCGGACTGGCGTAAGTCGGAGGTGGACCCGAGATAGGAACTGAAGGAGCAGTAGCTACTGGAAAGGCAAGGAAAAAACCTAAATTTAACGGAGGAGTAGTAACTACCGGAAAATCAACAGGTAAGGTTAATACTTAAGGAGGAGTAACCACAATTAAGGGTGGTTTTAACACAAATGACCATCAGTTCGTCAAAAGAACTTTTGGGGAGGTAAGTAATCCGCTGCTTCTGCCCATAACTCGTCTAACTTTGGGTACAAGTAAGTTAATTCTTCTTCCTTATCCGACTTTGGAGTAGAACTCTTATACGAGACCTCAGGAGCTTCAGTTGCTTTTGCACATTGGCCAATCCTGCAATGGTGATAGCTTGAATGTTATCATGAATATATCATGAATATTTACAGACAACAATGTTGGTCGCCTCTTCTCCTCTCCCTCACAGTACAGTCTGCAATCAATTACTTCATATTTTCCATTATTTATTCATGGTTATAATTTATAACACCAGTACAAGTTCACGTTAATATTGGTCTCAACTATTCCTGAAGCTGTACAATTTTTAGCACGACATGCTATATATAGCAAGTCCATTTTTTGTCCATATAGTTGGAGTATTACATGTAATAACCTAGTGGAAATCAGCACGACAGGATAGGTCGGTGTCTTGACTACCTGATGACATAGACGATGAAGATCTTAGTATAATGTGATCCAACAGTCTGCTAAGAGACCAGTAGGGTATGGAGAATGTGGAGATTTTCGTCCTTCGGTGGCATCCAACGGCTCGCATGTCACACTAGTTATTCGGCTTTTAAGCCGTAAGAATGTCAATAAATATCTGTATCTCTGCATTTTCTGAGCTTCTAGTTTTTTTATTCACCGTTCATCGTTCCCTGATGCGGTCTGACAATGAACTGTGCTTTATCTACACGCCCGTTGCTCAATACTGTTATGTCACCATGTACTGGCTGCTACAAACCGATTCTGTTAACACTGTACGGTGGTCTTGCAGCAGCAATGCGATAATGCCACCTTAATAATACTCATTTCTACTACTAATACTACTGATACTATGTCTGTGCTGTAAATAAGTAAAGCAAAATTAATGGATAAAATGACTGATAATGCTGTACTTCCATGACAGAAACTTCACACTGTCTCAACTATGTATATATACATACACACGTCACGTCAGTGCATACGCCTATCACACAGTCACATAACGCAGGTGGAAGATCGACAACTTTCAACTAAAGCACACCAACGACCACACGATGATGCACAATTGTTTAAACCGACTACAACGTTTTTATCGCATCGCGGCAAAATTAAAAACGGAGACCGGAAACGTGGCGACGAAAAAACGCGTCACGCCATTTCAAAAAAGTACAATACTGCGGCATAATGCACTCTGGCAGTGATGTCAGCATGACATATGTAGCATTTCCTAATATTACTCCCCAGCTACAGGGTGACCAGTCCCCAGAAACTATGAAATTCCGACTCACTTCCAACCGTTGTGGCACTTCTACCTATTTTGTGGTTACCTGTGTTCTGAGTTGGTTTTATGTCCCACCCGACACATTTTGGAGACCTTTTCCCAGCCAATCTCTGCTCGTTCTGTAGAATACACTATGGTATTACATGCTAGTGCATACTCTACAATAAAAGTTTATAATGAACTAACAAACAGCAAAATACTTAATGCAGGCAATACAAGATATGCAGTAGTCTACCAAATCAAACACGCATGTAGCCCAAAATATGAAGTTAAATATAAACAGTTTTACCCAACAAGATTTTCTCCCAGCATATTCTGACTTTCGGTCAGTTCTCTGTTATTTTATTTCACTTGTAATTGTCAAATTATGTTTCTTTTCTACGTTCTCCATACACGCTGTCACCCTGCACTTCTAGGGCTGTACCAAAAATATGTACACTATATTCTTCTATTTTTAACGCTGACTGAATGAGTTGAGATTTAACATCCCACTAAATACAAAACAGTTCCTAGATACTCTGTCCAGCGAATCTCTTGGCTAAAAATTCTTTTGAAATTTCTTTTTAAGGTCCTTCCGCTGCTGAGTTCAGTCTGGACTCATCGGCCAAGGTGACTTGCTTCTTACTTGGAAAGCCCTGTTTCAGCTGCCATCAGGACCCATATGAAAGTTGAAACACTAATAAGTGTTTCCCAATGCCATTAAGGGAAACGTATCTAGTCAAAACTCGTCCAACTACATCATCGTCACGAATATTTTCAGATGGAAATCAGCATGACAGGATAGAAGGGGCATCGATCCCTATGGGACAGGGGGACGTCCCCCAATATTTATAAGGGGGAAAGTCTTGTATTTTAGTGCAATATTATGTGTAGTTTCACAAAAAACTTCAGCTTATGGGGACTTTTGTCCGCCAGACTCCCTACTGGGGCTCCACCCCTGGACCAGACCCTCATTCTTCTTTTATGTCCCCCAAATAAAACCATCAGATCGACACCCATGCAGGATAGGTCGGTGTCTGCACGACAAAGCCGATACGGATCTTAGTAACATGTGATCCAAAAGTCTGCTACGGAACACCAGTAAGGTCTGACCAAGCCAACTAGTGCTGAGAGTCTGCCTCTAGGGTGCTTAAGAGTCTGTGATCAATATCTCCATGAACTGGTAGTACTTAGCCACCAAAAGCTGACTTTCACATGTGTTAAACATCACTAATAATGATAACGAATTAAGACTATGATGATTAAACTGCAGTATTTGGCAATAAACGGACTACAACTTGATGCAATCTAAAATTTTTAAAATAATAAAATATAATAACGACAGCTCTATGCAACAATGAAGCCATCAGGCAGTGTTCACACAATAACCTACGTGAATATTGAATAATGCCAAAATTAGATTCAGCCCGTCACTAAACCACAGACTACATAAGTCACCTTCTATAAATTAACAGCTCTAAAAGTCATCTATGCTAGAAAGACAATGTCGATATAAAACCATATAAATACAATATATACAGTGCAGCTAATGATAAACTTGATAACGTATATGCATTCACTAATTATGGTCAGCACTTTTGCCACTGAAAAATGGGAAATAAAAGCAGTGTGACCATAGCAGAAATTCTCTGCCACTTCCAGTAAAATCAACAAGCCACAGATGACAGCATGGCAACTAAGAAAATATTATACTTTAAGGCTATAAATGCCATTATTGTAGCGTGAAACCACTCATGGCTGTTTGAAAAGCAACGTTATGGCCATTTCACTCACACTTACGCAAGTAAATATAATGACTAGCAAAATCAACAGTGAATCCATTTATTAATGTCTATTTTCTAGAACCAATACATTTCCGTGACTTTTCCTCATTCAAAGACTGCATAACTGTGACTTTTGCAACATTTAGTGGGAAACATACATATAATAAAAGTTGACACACAAATTATTGTTAAATTAATGCTTATTTTGTTTGGCTCAATTTTTGCAGCAACTCAACAACTGCAGCGGAAATAGCTTGCTAAAAAAAGTTGCAACAAATACAGGGGTGAGGCCACTGAGGGGAGGGCGTTGGAGGTTTGAACCCCTCCCCCACTTGCCTCTAGGACCATGCATGGGATATGCACCCAATTGATAAGAAAATGCTGTGTATGCCCCGCCCCAACCCTAAATACACTCAGTCATCAGCTAGTACTAAGCTCTGGCTAGCTGTTGAAATGCACCAACATCTACAGATTTGAACAATATATTTCAACAATTTTCTGGGGGCAAGCCACACTGGGAAGGGTATTAGGCACCCACTGCAAACCCCACCGCCATAATCCCCTCCAATATGAAATCCGTGGCCACGCCCCTGAACAAATATATATATACATAATGAAAGATGGCTGCTGCAAACCCATGACTTTGACAACTGCACAAATTGTTGCAAAAAGTGCACTAAGCAGGGCCACATTAAGAACAGCTAGGCCAGCCAGTGTGCCACGGTTAAGGGGATATTCAATTTAGGAATCTGTATTAGGATATATAGTAGGGATGCGCCTATCATAATTTTGTAAAAGTGTACATGATAGCTTATCGTGTAAACCTTTACACGCGCATCTCTTAATACGTTCACCAAATTTGAATCCAGATTCGTCTAATCGAATATCCCCTAAAATGCCGCCAAAACATAACACTAGCCAACATCATAACACAAAAGAAGCGTTCTGCGTCCGGTTTTGGTGAACCTATTTAGACGCTCCGCCTACATTGCCATATTTGGTTGCTTGACATCATAGTTATAGACCGAATAAGGCAATGTTGGCGAGTCTGTAAACAAACTACAACCAAACTGTGGTTTGGAATATACAACGTAGCTTATGTGTTGAATGCCAGTCGCAACACAGTAATACAACTAAGGGGATATTCGATTTAGGAATCCGGATTCGGACACATAGTGATAGATGGATAGATAGATAGATAAAATTATTTATATAGCGCCTATTATTCAAAGGAGTCACTAGGCACTGAGCTGAGGCTGTACCTATCGTGTAATTTTGTAAACGTGTACATGATAGCTTACCATGTACACGTTTAAATGCACATATCTCTAATACATTCACAGAATCCGAATCTAGATTCGTCCAATCGAATATCCCCTAAGTAATAACTGTCAGTACAGCTTTATATTTATTTCCGCCGCAGCATTTCTGCTACGACTTAACAAGCTGTAGTTCCGCGTGCAGCATACATACTTTCTTGCTCTCACAAATGCTGAATCTCTTAAAACTAGAATCCCGGGTAATACCGCGGCACTTAGCCCATTAGCCCTCTCTTAATGCGGCCCTGAAATGAAGCATATTCACTATTTAGTCATGATGAAACTAGACTATGCTTGTCATGTACAGGCAGACTTGTATCCATGGCCTCATGCATAGATTACTCTCTGAAAATGAGCCATCAGCGAAGTGACAAGGCCACTACGGGATCTGGGAGGGTTTGAACCTCACCACTTCCCCCCAGGGCCACCCGCTGGATTCACAAAAAAAACTGTATGTGCAAACACTTAATACGAAGTTGGACTTAGCTAACACCCCACGGCATGCAGTAGACTGCACACACGCACACTCGCTAGATAATATTTTCTAGACAACGTCAAGCATCACAAGAAGCTGCTACAAGGTGTGCCAAAAAACGACACCACACTGGCCAACATCGACGCTGGAGGTGTACCAGAAATTCTCCTTGGCCCGAAAAGTAAGCCACACGGAGAACGTTTTCATTCGGCTAAGCAAAAAGTAATTTGTAGAAATTTTTGTCACCGACATTAAAGCCAATTGATCAGTTCGTCATCTTCGGTCATGCATCAGCACACCTAGTCTATTTATTTTACATATTTTAATATTAATGCCACACAAAATAGAGAAAGTTAAAGTTGCTCCTTTGTCTATATGAAGGCAACCGTATTTTGGGTTTGTGTTCTTAGAAGGTCAACAATGCACAGGTGATATCGTTAACTTACTAAGAAAGCGGACTCAAAATCTTAATGCTTGCTCTACATCATGATAGCATAGATATGGAATGAAGAATTATGTCAATATCAGTTGCCATATGAAATAAGTATGGGTATGTGGCCCATAAGAAATATACACCACTTAGGTCGGGTTGCACCATCCATACTTAACTAGTCCATAAGGTCCGGTTTTTCCACAGCAAATTAATCTCCCGTTAATTAATCCGGCATTAAATCCGGCAGATAATGATCAATTTATTCAGATGTCGTTTTTCCACCGGCAGTTCGTCAATCAAATCGTCCGCTTAGGACGATTTAATTGACGAACTGCCGGTGGAAAAACAACATCTGAGTAAATTGATCATGCTGGATTTAATGCCGGATTACATTAACGGGAGATTAATTTGCTGTGGAAAAACCGGACCTAAATCTCCATGCATTTCAATGGAGATTTAAGGACTACATAAGTTAATTATGGATGGTGCTACCTGACCTTACAAGACTATACTTGTACAGCACCTACAAGTCCAGATTACTGGTAAAGGGTTAATAAAAGGACAACCAAAGGACGAACTGGCTGACCTGGAAAATGGACGTCAAAAAGCACGGTGACATAATGAGTTAAAGTTTAACATCCCACTCAACACAAATTAGATCATTTCGGAAATGTTTTTTGCAGCCAATTTCTTGGCCAATACTGAAAAAAAACGAAAATCGACAGCAGGAGAAGACGTAATGTTTCCGGTACACCTCGAACTATCAACTATCTATATATACGACTACGCCTCGAATCACGGTGCGTCGAGTGAACCAATTGCTACTGTCTTTGTGCACACGTCACGACTGCATCTATGGTGCACAGATCTTCATTTTCCGAGGAACGGTCTTGGCAGCGGAGTACATGGGTTTGCTGCTGCTGCTGCTGCCTGGGAAGATGACATCAAGGATGCTACAAACAAACAATTAACAGACTATTTTCCACTAATGCTACATATTCTGTGGCATGTTACATAATGGCGGTACAAACCGAAACTTTTATCACATGCTCAAGTGTATAACTGTTAGAGAAAGTTGGGAATGCTCTGGTGTTTGAGGGTCATATAGGGTTAGTAGGTTAGTACCTGTGTAATCAGTTGGACAAGATAAACTTTTGTTTATGGGAATGGAAGATGTTCCCATTATTCCAACTCTCTCGACACCATTACCCAATTACACGTAAACAATACACCCTAAAAATACAAATACAAAAATTCATAACCATAGACACACAACGGCTGAAAAACGATTAACCCAGGTTTACTTAGTAAACTTTACTTTACTTTACCATTATGGTGTCATGTTTGTTTACTATGAGCTAGGTCTCTTCTCATGTTCACTAGTTTTATTGTATTCTTTCTTTTTATTTCTGTTGTACCCTGTGTAAGATTATATAATAAATAAATAAATAATAAACAGCTGTTAGAAGGGTGCATGTTCATGACGGTGACGCCAACAATAAAAGACAAACGGGCCAACGCTTAAAGACTTGCATACTTATTACTTCACTAAGCGTCACCATATCTGTTCACATCCGTAAATTGCCATTAGCCAAACTGGACAAGTTTGGAAGACGATTTTGGGCACTACTGGCACCCACAGATGGTACTATTCAATATGCTGTATCAGGGTTCCCACTCTCTTGGAAGAAAAAAAATCGAGGACTTCCACGAGTTTTTTTAGTTTAATTTTAGAATTTTCCAGGTGCTTTCGGTCATAGTTTGCAGCCAAAATATATAAAATACGAGACAATAAGAACATTCATTACTGACGTTCACCATTCATTCCTTTGTAACATGAATTAACTTGTACACGATACAGCCTTACAGTGTCAAAACCAGCATAAATCGACCTATCATACCAAGCATTCCAGGCCTAACATAAAATTCCAGGAGTTTTCCAGGTTGTCCAGGTGAGTGGGAACCATGTTTCCAATCAGTAGCCTACAGTGATCTACCGTGTAGCTTGCACCATTTCTGAGATTATTGCCGCCAAACTGCAAGACTCCACACTTTCCCCACTCATCTTCATCTGCAGAATTCAAGATCACAGGACACAACACACTGGGTCGGCTTCCACATGTAGGTAGCCAAGACACCGACCTATCCTGTAATGTGCCCATTTCCACCTTTTTTGCACTATGTGACCACAATCCGGTCACGCCTCAAATCACACTTGTTTGAACGGTCATTCCCGGCTGACAGTTACTGACACTTACCTCCAGTGCTTACACCGGACAGTCGGACAGTCGTTTAGCAGTTTTTAACCATAGGCGACTTTAAATAATTTCTATGTAATGTAATGTAATCCACCAACGTTACATACGTCGTGTTCACAAGAGATAAGCTTGACATGTATGTATGTACTGTATGTCACGCATAAAATATATACAATAAGAACAACGGGTGAGGTCAACTTCCGCTAAGTCTAAAGGCTAAGCTGAACCAAACAGTCTTAACTTGGGAATTCCCTGTGTTAAATGTGTACCTTTTGGTCTAAGCCTTTAGTTGAATTGAGCAAGGTTTAACGTCCCACCAAACACATTATAGGTCATGTTGGGGACGGGTTTTATAGGTCAAAAAACCCGTCCAACAGTGTCAAAGCACTAAAGAAAGAGAGGTCCTAAGGATTGGGCTTCAATCCCACTAGATCCACCCCACTGTGCTGACAATAACACAACATATATGCAGTATGAAAAACAAAAACACAAAATACACACAGATAAACACAAATAAATCTAGGCTATGCACAGTGAAATGCACCCAGTGCGACAAAACCCAATCCAGAGAACTGTAAGAACTGCTCATCTAAGTGTGCTTATGATTGTGCACAACTGTCGTACACAATACAGCACAGAACAGTTCTGATAA
>Ga0209782_1002580_pt1 | contig 10147 bp, 7 predicted proteins | sample WorMetmaBAHAMAS1_FD_187390 | JGI IMG/M metagenome (GOLD analysis project Ga0209782, IMG submission 187390) | Marine gutless worms symbiont microbial communities from Max Planck institute for Marine Microbiology, Germany - Inanidrilus... | ecosystem: Host-associated > Annelida > Digestive system >...
GGCCCTATTTGAACCATCTTCACTTACAAAACGAACACAACATTGCAACTCTGTGACAATCTTAAAAGATTTGATAACAAGCTTGACAATTATTTAAGATTTGACACAGTTAAATCTACGAGTTTGGTACTAATCTTCATTCCTGAGGGAAAAGCGGAGGTAATGGTGGGCGTGGAACGGGAAACTGAATAACTGTTTACAGCTTATGTTACCAGTCAGTGGAAATTAGATGATATTATAATTATGATTATATTTAAGCACCTTAGCTCTGTGTTTCCAAAGTGTGGAAATTATTCTATAAAACTGCTGCTTAACCTTCAATAGTCCAAAACTGGCTGCTTAGCGTAAGGGAGAACAGAAGTGGAGATTGGAGGGTTAAAGAGAGTTCAATGAACTAACTGACCCAAAATTCATGCAGTTTCCACGGTATTCATAAGCATAATGTCACATCATACACATCATGAGTGAAGTGGTGAAGTGTAGATGTAATGGTGAAAGCTTTGTGTGTGCAAGTGGCGCAGACCGATTCATCAGTAAGTAAATATCATCAACACAACGAACTGTATCAGTGTCGACAAGGCAACTGTACATAGCAGATTTTGCCTCCACACATCACGAGTACTTGACGGTCGTTATCGTTCAGGTTGAAATCAGTGCAGTAGTTTCACCTGCTGCTAAGTTATCGTCGAGCCACTCAGGAATACACACGACGTGCTATTATGTCAAAATATGACGTCATCCAAAAACCCAGAAGTACATCATCATCATCATCATCATCATCATGTGGCTTGTCAAACGGACGCTGCAGCCATCTCAACAAGCTACATGCCTGTCTGTCTGTCTGTCTGTCTGTCTGTCGCTCGTCTATCTCAGAAATCACACGTCCAAGCCGTGTGAAATCTTGTGTGCATGTACTTGTGGCTTGGTCCTCCTGTCGTCAATGCTACACATTGAGATACACGAGCGGACAGACAGACAGACAGACAGACAGACATGCTCATCACAATACTTCACACCGTCTCAGAGACGGTCATTAATATTCTATAGATACGAGTGTGCTAATTCAACGATGGCACCACCGTGTCTCACCTTCTCGTAACTTCTGCTGATATGACAGGCCAATCTGCGCGTTGTTGTGAACGCGCGCCTACAAACATAACAACTCAGTAAATCAATGTTGACCAGCATAGCAAGTGTCACTCAACACTCTAGTAGTTCAATGCTCTGTAACTACAAACATTTCCAGCTGTAAAATAATCCAATATTATATTTTGCACATCAGAACTGTGCGTGGTTGAATCGATGAAACGACTAACTCGGAACGTAGCGTCAGGATGAGCGCAGAACTTGGCGGCGATGCCAAAGCGCATGCTGTTGGCTCCGGACCAGCTCAGCTGAGCACCGACGTCAACTTTATCACTCACCTTCTGAAACATGGAACCTGAGAACTCGTTGCCGTCATTCCTGCATTACAGTACAACACAATACAATGATCATTCATGAACCTTCAAATTTCACTAAAGTTCACTAGTGCTCAGATATCATAGACGTCGCAGACACTATGTTGCTGTATTGTACTGTTACTGAAATAATATCATCCATATTCAACACCATCATTAACTCTGACCTTTTTTGAATTTCAGCATAATGTAAGATACAACAGGCTCGGACATTTTGACAACACTCAAGCGTGTGACAGACAAGATAAAATTATGAAGCACACTTGCACGCGCTGCAGCACACGGCTGTGTTCACAATCTCAACCAAATGACAATCGTTACAGACAAATGTTGAATGAAGCGTGGTAACAGCTGCAGCGGTGGCTGACTCAGTCGGCTGTAGAGTGTTTCTAGTCAACAGATGTAAACACACAACAAAACTAACACTGCGGTGTGAACGGTAATGTCGTCTTTGCTGTAGCCGAAGGCAAAGTTGTTCTGTGTCACTTTGGACTTGGCCGTGTCAAACACCGTCTGATAGCCGGCCAACCAGCCGTTGTAACTACATCATCACAGCAACACTGGCCCATCAACAACGTATTTACAATGTGCAGTGTTGACGACATATTGCATGGACCAACAGTTGAGTTTTGAAAGGCGTTATACATTCTATACAGCCCTGTAGTGCCTGTCAACCATGTCAACAACCATCAGCATGTTGTTGGCGTTTACACAATAGTCTGGCTAGACCACCTCATTGACTGATTACACACGTACTAATCATTACTAACTTATACAACCCACGAACACCAGAATGTTGCCGCTTCAATCCTACTAGCTGCGTGCTTGTGGCCAGTGTCAAAAGATTTCACGATTTGTACAGCGTCCATTGTATCAGTCAGCCATCAACACACACACACACACACACTAAACAGAATAAACCAAATGCTTCTTGCAGCAGGTTTATTCACACGTGTAGAGACACTGCAAGTTCCTGGAACACTTGCAGAAACTTACACAAACTTGCAGACTCTATCAATGTCATTAGCAGTTAGCATGGTATCTTAGTGAAACAGCCAATCACGACGTTGTACTGCATGACAGCATGATACGTCACACATTACGTTGTGCACGTGAAAGTGAACAATGTTGCAGAAACACTGCAAGTTTTTACAACAGTGATATTTTATTCTAGTGGAGCTTTCATTTTATTTTATTTTTATGAGCAGACATCTTAAAAAGTGGGATTTAGACTGACATTTAAATGTAGATACTGTAGCAGCAGCTGAGATAGTGGCGTGGCCGTGGATTTGATTACATCTACTGGGTGAACAGTAGCTGACAGAGCCAACACGATCTCATGTATAGGAAGAAATGACGCGTCACACTCGTGAATGCTGCTGCACAAACTCACTGATGACGCAACAAACGTCAACGCGTTTATGCGACTTTGAACCCATGTCAGCATGTCAACGTGACTCAATCATAGCAGGACGCAACAGACTGTACACTACTGTGTCTTCTATGTACCTTTCCGTTGATTTGCTAGTTACTATATTAGACAGCAGTGAAACGTTAGTGACAACAGAGTGATGAGACACAAGTGACGACGGTGAAAGAGTCGTGTTTACCCGAGCACCCAGGCACCGTGAATGACGGGTCCTGCAAAGTCAAAGTCAACGTCGACGTTGCTGTGGAAATAATCACGTTTGTAGTCAGTCTCCACTTTGCCACATTTCTTACTACAACGTAGCAGACACACACGCACACACACACACACACACACACAGTGACACAGCTATCATCTACAATCATATCAATGCTCTGTCTCAACCACGGAACGGGCAATTTCGCACAGATCATGGTGAAACTGAAGTGACGTTCATGGAAACATTTGCTAGAATAAATGCAAACTTCATTCTGTACGATTTTAGCGTACAGATGGTCAAAACATGTAAGTTGCAGCCAAAAAAATAAGTAGGTTTTAAACTTGTACGGATTCAGGAAAAGAAGGTTTTGGTTCAGACACACCAACAAAGGCAATATTCACTAAACGTAAACTGGCAGTAATTTTATGTAGTAGCGACACACACTCATGTTGTGAAAATTACAGCTGATCGACCGCTTACGCGCGCAACACGTTGAACGCCCCCTGATTACAGACAAACAGACAATTCCAATGGACTGGTAATGGTCATTCGCAATTACCACTGGCTGAACTCTACCCGCTCCACACCACTGGTTCAAATGGGAGAGCGTAAACAATTTTCACTGTTTGACCTTGACCTTTGACCTACAATCCCAGGCTAGCCGAGGTCAAGATCGACCCTCATGCCAAAAATCAAGGTCAAAGATCAAAAGGTTCAAACAGGAGAGCGCCCACAGACAAACGGACGGACACACACATGGACGCTACCAAACGTACCATCGCCCCGGCTACGCGGTCGACAGAGCACCACATCATGAGACACACGCACGCACGCGCGTGAGACAGAGTGAACAGTATGGTCTAGTACTACGGACCCGGTCTGCGGCGCAAAGAGAGCGTCAAACGACAACTTGAGTCCGTTGACAAGCTGGTCCTCAACGCTGATCTCAGTGCCGAGATTACAGTCCGTGTTCCACTTCTCAGCAAGCGTCAGACCTACACAGACACAACCACTCAACCTCACACACAGCTGACTCTACCAGTCAATAACAGCAGCGGCGCTACTGCTACCACACTCGATCGATGCACGTGCAAATGTCAGATACAGTTCACAATGACAGACAGACGGACAAAATGACATCAGACAAAGGTCAAACAACAACAACAACTCTGTGTGTGTAGATCTAGCTGTCTCTCATCTCGGCTCAACTAGTCCACACACAGAACACAGACGACGACCTCGCCAACTCAGTCATGTTATCACACAATGATATGTCAGTGTTTCAAACCAGCACACACACTTTTTCTAAATTTCACCAAAAACTCTTGTACATCAGCTGAAAAACATGATGATGATGAGCGTAAATCATTAACAGTGACTTGCCGTAATCTTTCCACTTGTACTTAGTCTCCAGCGTTCCCACAAACTTGCCAGAGTCATGATTTGAGCTCACGTTTGTGGTAAACTCTACGCTGCTTGACGTCTTTGTTTTCACTTCAAGCTTGTAAAACCCGTAATCTACAACCAGACACAGCTCAATCTACCAGCATATCACGGCATCAAAACATCAAAATGACACCAGTTTGGACTACTATAAACTGAAAAAAGATGGCAGAGTTATTTGCTAAATCACAAAATTAACCAAGTGTATTTGGTTGGCGCAGGTATATTCTGTCCATTCTGTGCACTGGCCACATCAGTGCTGTCACCTGGGGAGAAACAGACACGACATTAAGGGGATATTCGATTAAACAAATCTGCATTCGGATTCAATGGCAAATCCAATACGACAGTGGCTTAATAATATGGCATTATGACGCAACTGTTGCTTGTTTTCAGTTGTTTATGTTGTTTTCGGTCCTGTTTTGCACATTGTAATTATTCACTACCAAGATATGCTGTTTGTTTGCCACAGTCGTTGCTAGAAATGTCTTTTTAAAATTATTTATAATCGTTAGCACTCATCGCCATCACGTCTTAAGGAAACAGGATTCAAGCAGGATTCATCAAATCCGAATCTGGACTCAGATTCATTAATGGAATGCACTTTTTAGTGAATCTGGATTCTAATACATAGATCCGGATTCGTTTAATCGAATATCCCCAAATATATGTTTTTTTTCAATTATCAAATTTTTTTTATCGTTGTCATTTTCGTTTTCCAAAAATCAATTATAATTTCTGCCATAGGCAGTGCTGCCTCACACAGTTTGCACGACACTACATCTAGCCATTTCAGTACAACATCGATTGTGACAGACGGATGGACAGACACACAAAGACTGCATATACTATGCAATTCACGCCATAAGTTTGCTAAAAGTGATAAATTCTGACATTAATTACATGACATGCATTCTGGATGGGTGTCATAAAACATCATCACATCATATTGCTAAAATTTGACTGAAATCCAGAGTCCGGCGCATGGCATTGCAGTTATTGCACACATGACGGTATGGGCCCAGGCTCCGCCCAGCTTGAAATAACCTCGTAAACTGAACGGTGCTCGTGGCCCACATTGGCTTTGTTCTCTCACTGCAACTTGACATGATATGGACTTAGGCTGTACTTTTGTCAAGATGGTACCAGGAATGACAAAATGTGACGAAAACCATGATCGCATAGTGACCGCTGACTAGTTGTTTGTAAACAAGAAGTTTTCACTTTTTAAAGTTTTACATCACTTCTAACAGATGTATACAAATATTAGCAAGTTTATATTGTCATTCTGTGTCTTTAGTACACACATGTTCTGCATAACAAAATGTATGCATTCATTTTTAGCGCGAGATGTAATATATATATCTCGTGCTTATGCCATGATGCCAGTCCGTCTGTCCGTCTGTCTGTGACGGAAGTGCATTGGCGCATTATAGCTAATTTAGGTTTCAAATTCCGATCCCACTTTACCGCACATTGCGGCAAGCAGCACGGCCGCCGTGCTGTGCTGCTTGCAGGCGGATCATCTCACGCCATGCTAGCCAGTGCTAGACTCTCTTGTTATCATTTGCCAATACTTGTGTGAAACAGTTACGACTCAAATCTCAGAATGAAAATTCAGGATTTTTCAGGACCTGATATACCAAACAATCAGCACCTACTTTTACAACGTTTCGGGCCTCGACCTATGAATTTGATACCAAAGCAAAAACAAGACACTGAGAAACTACATGTAATAGCCTTATTGTCACTGATGAAAACCACGAATATAACATAATTTACTTCATAGGGGCCTAACTAGAGCACCACAATCAACACACTAGCCTGACTGATTTTTCAGCACCTTTGTCATCACTCTTTCAAGACTTTTTCAGGACCAATGTCCAAGTTCAGGACTTTTCAGGTCATGATTTTTCAGTCCGCAAAATCAGGACTTTTCAGGACCAGAGGGAACTCTGGTAAAATGTCGGCAGTAATACATGTTTGATACCAATATAGCATAAATTCTACAATCTAAAATACTAATTTTGGGGATTCGATAATTGATTTTTATATTAAAACAATTTTAACATCCCCACACCATACTAATGCTTTACACTTAGTGCTAGACATGGTTAGTGTTAGCTGGCATATACGGCAAGCATATAAACCCTACAACATCATATGGATGCAAAGCATTATTTGTGCATCCACTAAATTTTAAAATCTCACTTGAAACTCACTAAAACCCTTGGTAAAGAGATCACGAGCTGCTTTGCCAAGATCTGAGTAGCTCGGAGGCACAGCCATTGTATACGACTTCTAACCAACAATTCTGCTTCACATAAACACACATCAATCAGCCATAGTCATTAGTAACTGCAAGACAACACACTTTGCAAACATAACAATTGCAATTTCACAAAAAATCTATGAATCCAAACTGTCACAGCGAAATCTTCCAAAATAGTCATGATTAGTAACTAAGGAACAAAACACACACACTTTACCAAGCTACAGTATTACATGCAAATGAAGTAATGCATGCTGCAAGTTGTGCAGTGCACAATGTGGTTTGCTATTTATTATTGTAAGTTAGTAAGTAAGTAAACGACTTATATAGCGCCAGGTCTTAAGTAGAATCAGGGCGTATAAACCCTAGGCTTACATTAAATGAGTTTAAAGCTTAAGAATTCCTAAATAAATTCTGCTTTATGCATGTCTTAGGATGATGCTGCTCCAAAAATTTTAAAACTTATAGTACTTCAAAGTAGGCTGGAATTTTTGGCATACTCTGTACTAATGACTGTAATGCAACAAACATGCAACTGACAACTGATGTGTTCAATAACTCCTATCAAGCAATGTTGTCATTTCTGATCTATTTTGCAGTCAATTTAGCAATTTTAGGGGTCAGTCTATAACACAATATGATGGCTGACAAATGCAACTTTCTGGTCCTGTCTGCTGAAAATGTCTAACTAGTAAGTAACTGTTCAAACTGTTCTTGTGACAAATTATGTGCTACATGCATTAGAAGCTAGACAAATATGTGACTTTTGCTGTTATAGTAGTATGAAGTCGTTTACATGTTGCAGGTGTGGACGTGAGAGAATTTGACCTGACCTGTCGGTGTCATCAATGAAAGTACAAACACACAACACTGTCATAAGTTATCAGTTACGCATCTATAGCTATATAGATTATCCCGTCTGTCCCAATATTATTGGATAATAACTGTCTCCAGTCATGCTTTAAGCTACTCACACATGTAAAATAAAATAAATGCTGCAAAAACTTGCAAAAGTTCACAAAAACTTTTCCAAAAATGCAAAAGTTTGCAAAAACTTACAGCACCTCCATAAAATGCCCTGCACCAATAAATTAATGCTAAAATGATATGATAAACAATATGGGAGGGACACTGGTATGCAAAGTAGCTAGTGGGTTACAGTCATGCCTTGATGTAAGTGATTATGACATAACGGAAAATCACGGCACAACGCTGCTGCCATTGATAGCCCGGTGCCGTTATGAACATGTTGCTCCGTGCATCTCTCCGACGTTATTAGCTGCAACAACATGCTAATGCTCAAAATTTGCAGTTCTGCAAGCTTTTGCAACATTTTATTGTACTTTACATGTGCAAGCGGCTTTAAACTGACCGAATTTTAGTCTGATGTATTTCTAAGATGGAATGCACTTGTTATAACTTTATTGTAAATACCAATACGGACTTAGAGGTGGTTGACACCTGCGTCCGTGATTTACTGTTGAGTTGAGTTGTGTGGCCGGTACGGAGTTTACACTACACACACACACGCACACACATATTTGTCATCAACCAGATATTTTTGTACCAACTATTATAGCTATTACTCATGAAAGATGCAAAGCAAAACCGCAAAACAAATACAACAAAAATAAGCAGTAACGAAATATATTCATAAAATAACCAATATTTGTCAACAACAACGACCTTTCACAATATCCAATTCTTTAATCAAATTCCACAGTAAAGGCAGTTCACTCCTTTGATGCGAATAACATAACGCAACGTACAATACGCAGACTCGCAGTGTCTCTCGGTCGAGTACTCGCCAGTAGCCAGCAGCGGCGAATGGCGATTGGAAACTTTCCCAAATTTCCCAGGACGATTAAAGAAAGAGCAAAAGGTTTAGCAGTCTCATTTTGTTAATTGCTAAGCAACAATGTTGTTAGTAATTCTTGAACTGTTATTTCAATTTTAAGTTCAACGTGCTTTTAAAAATCCGGAAGTGTATCAGTAACCAGGAAGTGTAGTCGTGTGTGTTGTGAAATTTTCTGTGTGGTTATTTCGTAGTTGAGAATTAATTTAAACAGTCATATATCTGTGTAGATATACAGTCTCAGTTTATAGCTGGTGGACGTGCAACAGTGCATCTGACATTCTGCTGTTATCTGACCGAGGTTCCTAGCTAGCTGTCTGCCAAACTTGAAACTGGTAAGATGGTCTTGGTATGTATAGAACTGTACCACCGCGGTCAGGATTGCCGTGTGATTCAGAGGCTGATTGATGCGGTGTGTGGATGCTGGTGTGTGAGGTTTTCGTACTCACCTTGTTACTTACTTTGTGTGGCCTCACCAGCTAGAAAACCCACCATGCAGGAAGGCCTAGGGCTCGGCGGATCAGTCCATCAAGAAGCCCATCCTAGTTTCTGTTATTTTGTTTAGATGTCCTTTAAACACAATAATGCTGGAAGCACCAACTGTCCGCTGGTCCAGCTGGTTCCACCTATTGATTACTCTATTTGAAAAAAAAATATTTGCAGCAGTCCCGTGTACATCGAAACTTCGCAAGTTTCCAAGAATGACCTCTAGTTCCCCTAATATTTTCATCTAAAGTAAAAAGCTCGTTCAATTTAAGCCTTGACAACCCGTTACACATCTTGTACACTTCAGTTAAATCTTGTCTATTCATTCTCTCTTCAAGCGCCCATAACTTTATAAACAATGTAATCTTTCTTCATAAGACTTTCCTTTCATATTATTAATCATTTTAGTAAACCTCCTCTGGACTTTCTCAAGTAGCTCCTTGCCTTATATAGTGTGGATTCCAGGCACTAATACAGTATTCAACATGAGGCCTAACAAGAGTTTTGTACAGACTCATCATTACAGTTTTATCCTTGAACCTAATCGTCCTTTTAATCATACCCATACTTCTGTCCGTGGTACTGTCTCAATCTTACTTGGTCCATGGACTAACTATTCTATTCTCAACATTATGCCAGCTCAGTGGTCTTAGTAATTGTAATACCTAATAACTGATCGTTTTATACTTGAATGCAGAGGTGCCAGAATATATCTTAAAAGGGAACAGTTGAGGTATCAAAGGCTATGTAAAATATATTGCAGTGGAACCCTTAAAGTGAATAGTTTCTTAATGGCACAAAAGCACATTATACAGGCATGGGCATAAATCACGGGGGACGGGGGTCCCAGAATTTGGAGCGGGGGCATGCTAATACAAATTGTCCCCCCAGATATTGTCATTTGTTAAGTGATCCTGATGCAGCAAGACCAACATAACGTGCAGATGATATCAAAGTACGGTAGGTTTTCACTCCAATTTTGAAGACCGAAAACCCCATTTCC
>Ga0209782_1002581_pt1 | contig 10146 bp, 9 predicted proteins | sample WorMetmaBAHAMAS1_FD_187390 | JGI IMG/M metagenome (GOLD analysis project Ga0209782, IMG submission 187390) | Marine gutless worms symbiont microbial communities from Max Planck institute for Marine Microbiology, Germany - Inanidrilus... | ecosystem: Host-associated > Annelida > Digestive system >...
CGGCGCACTGTGACCTCCGATATGAAGCGCCTTAGAAAAACATTTACTTACTTACTTACTTACTTATGTCCTCACAAAATTTTAGTCTTGGGAACCCCAGTAGTTCTGACCCTCACAACTCAGTTTTTAGCGTGAGATGTAATATATACATCTCGTGCTTATGCTATGATGTCAGTGTCCGTCTGTCTGTGATGGAAGTGCATTGGCGCATTATAGCTAAATTAGGTTTCAAATTCTGATCCCAATTGGCATTTCGTATCTACATGTACATTGGTCTTGTTTACAGTTTCTGCCGTTTTGTTAATATTTTTGTTTCAAACCCAGTGTAGTACAGTAGCAGATCAAAGTTGAGTTTCATGTCAGACTGCACTCAAGTGCATACTGAATGAATGTCGTGTTGTGACTGATTCTGTGTCGTACCATCAATGATGAACGGTTCAACGTCGTCCGTTGCCAGCTGAAGTTCTTTTTCAATCGTCTCAAAACTCAACTCTGTCTTTCCCTCGGCAATCTGAACGAACGTCAGCACCTGCATCTTACGCACGTTCTCGTCGTGTGACAGACCTACACGACCGACACATCGCAATAACCTCACATGCTCGCCGCGTGACAGACACATGGCAGGCAGTAAGTACTTCCTCTACTGGGTCTCACATGCTACACAGCTGCTTGCTGCCTTAAAAATTACATGAAATGAATGTCGTTTGTTCGTTCTATCAGGGGCGGCGGTAGACTGTTGGCAGTCTTTCGACGTGCCTTCAGCCACCATCAGCGATGAGGCCTAGGCCTGGCCCAGTGCACTTCCCCTCTATCCCTGCAGGGGCTTGTACTGATATTTATAGAGCCCAGCTTAGCCAGCGGGTTTCTCTGGCGGGGTGCCAAAGTGCAGCCCTCCTATAGGACCGCTGGCCTCTGCCATCTGTTATCCGTACCGGCGGCTCTCACCACACCCAGACGCCCCTAATCCGGGTGTGATGGCCTGTCACATTTGAAAGAGGACACAGGCGAACCCTCTGAAATGAATGTCAATAATACAAGATAAATTCCCAGCACATTGTCTGCTTCATATTGTACAGCAGAACTTGTACAGAAACTGTCGACAGTCGGACGCACGATCACGTTAACCTGACTACAAACCCTCACACTAACAATAAAGCTAATTTATCACTTTTTCACAGAAACTATGCCTTTTCAAATGTAAATAAACATACATGTCAAATGTTAAGGATGTAACTATGTTTTGAATGCTGATAGGCTGATATGCGGACATTTGGCCGATCAATCATTTAGTTAGTACGTCAGACAGGCAATGTTTGAGTTATCAGGCATGTAGTCAACTAATAGCTGACACAGTTGTGCCAAGTTGACGGCTTGCAGCAACACAACAAATATGTAAGTTTTACTTCTATTCTGTAAGCATCAGAGACTCGTATTATGTTAACCACGGTAACCACTCTATGACGACTGGCCAAACAACAAGTATACATGTCGACTACTGTACTCTCAGGGCCGGTTTTTCCACCGCAGATGAAATCTCTCATTAGTTAGTTAACATTTCATTAACGTAATGGTCGAGGTTAATCGTCCATTAACCAAGTTCTATTTTTCTACGCATTTCTGACGACCTCCAGTTTGTAAATGGGTGATTAGCTGATGCTTCATTAACTGCATCCACTTTCGCCGTCTCTGATTGGCTGTCGGTGTGTGCAGTGATATTCATGTGATCCCATTACTATGGAAGTTAAAGGGAGTTTAAACAAAAATTTTTTGGTGCAATGATGCATCAACTTGCTGTGAAGTGTACTGTTGCACTATAAATTAGACTCTGTAATCACAAAATAGCCTTTTTTCATGCTTTGCCACACGTTCACTTTGCTCAAATTCATCTTTGTAGAAGACAAAAAGCAAAAATTCTGCAGATTCGTTATTGTTAATGGTCCATTAACGAGTTAATTGGCCAAAAATGGGCAATTAAGTTAGTAAACGATTTAACTAACAATTGGCCATTAACTGTGCATTGAGAAACGACATTTGAATTAATTGATCATCAACTGCAGCTTTTAATGCAGGGTTAAGTTAATTGGAGATTAATTTGCTGTGGAAAAACCAGACCTCAGTGTATGCAAGCCTTGCCCATACACACAGTATATAACAAGTAATAAATAAGTAACCAATTACCTAGAGAGCTGACAAAATCTTTATTAGCATTGTAGAATTCCAGGTACTGTTTAATTTTGCCCGTCACAAATATTGTCAGAAGCTGAAAATAACACAAAAATGACAATTTCAGTTTGTTTAGCTGAAGTTTTAGAACAATAATCTGACAACTTGTGCATGCAGCGTATTACAGTAATGTAAAATAACAACAACAACAACAACCAGGCCGCAGTGACACAGTCAGACGACACGCTGTATTGACGACATGCTGTAGTGACCTCGTGGATGAGTTCTCCTTCAAGGAACTTGACTGGTTTGAGTGACAGCAGATGATCAAACAGCAGAGTGTTGACATCAGCCAAACTTGTCACTATACATCTACAACAGCGTTTCAATCTCATTCACTACGCTACAACACAGTACACACAACACTACACTTTATACACTTCATCAGGCAACGTCGGTGTTCACGTGCATATTGTGCTGTGATAACAACGATTTACTTACTTACTACACCGCAATGTACACAATTATTTGTTGATGAGCGCCATTCGTGTGACAAACCAGCAGCAGCAGCAGCAGCAGACGCAGGTGAGATGAAATGAGGTCAACTCAGATGAAAGGTCTCAACTGTGCATTAACAAGTTCTACATTCTCAATGAATTAATATGTTCACACTGTACTAAATTGCATGCTACAAACATAAATATCTACAGTAATAAATATGAAAAACTGCAGTTTATCCAGTGTTAACAGAGACATATCAAAAACTGCAAAAATTCTCTGCCGGATGTGAGGTAACACTGTGTAATTCCACATGAATTACGCAGCGGTGAGGCATATTTGCAAACTGCTATTCTCTCTTAAATGGCAATCTTATGTTTCCAAAATGGTGGCTGTCATCTTGGATTTGGTTAAACAGTTTTTTGAGATATTGCCATTTATTTGGTTTGCAAGATAATGGCAGATGCCATCTTAGATTTTGGAAATAACAAAATTTTAGTGGCTGACAGGGTCTGCAGAGATGAGACGCCATGCCAACTTTCCTTAAAATTGGTCACTCCTCTGCGGACATAATGCTATCCACTATCTTGGATTTGTTTGGGGAATGTTTGGACCACCCAAGAACAGTACTTGGTGGTCTATATTATTGTGCTAACTTTGGTTGTGATAGGTGCAGTACTTTTGATAGTATAAAAGTTTCAATATTTGGCACGTTTGGCTCCAAAATGCTGATTCATGTCCCCATAATTGGGAGTTTTGGGTGGTTTGACCCCGAAGTTGGTAGCAATATCAACAATATCATAAAAAGGAGGCACATCCCTGTGTGAATTTGAACCATCAAGCGTGATAGATACTCCATCACTCGGTCTGACCTGGAGGTGAGTTGCCAAGAAAGGCATGAATAAAAAATTTCATTTATATTTCACCCATTTGCCACAAGCCCATGATTACGAATTTGCACCAAATTTGGTCTTGGGGTATGGGTCGTGGATGTAATCACTCGTGCAAAAAAACAATAAGCGGTGTCGATTCTGTAGTGTGGCAAATCAATAGTTCCCACTGACAAAGCCAGTTGCTGTTAACACACCGCTGCCACTAGTGTGTAGCTAGCGAGTGGTCGGCAATATAAGCAAAGTCAAGTGAGAGAGAGTGAGACGGTGGTAAAGTGCGGTAGTTGAATGCAGTGAGATCAACGTCGCCGTCGACGTTGCTAGTACTGACTTGTGTGCGTCGTCACGCGCCTGTGATGCGTTCTCCTCCGTGTACGTGCCAAGTAATTCCACCATCGTCTTTGTCGCTTTCTCACTGTCACACACACACACACACGTTGTTCAACACATTGTCGACTCGACTCATCGACTGTTTCTTAAGTGGTTTCAAAGTATATATATATAAAATCTGCACCAAATGTCACACGTCGAATCAGCCATTTCCAACAATGAAAAGGACGATGTAAGACGCAGAAATATAGGTAACTGGCAGTGGTTAGGGTCACTTGAATAATGTCACCATTATATCATACAGCTAAAGTGTGAAGAGAAACAAAATTAGAAACTAGAGCACACAAACGGGATGTAAAAGAGAGACGACCTGTGTTTACACTCAGTATACGCCTCGTAGAGGCCGCGCAGTAAAGCCTGCGCCTTGGCCGTGCCAACGTCCCACACCGTCAACCAGCGACGAAGCTCGTCAAGCTTGGGATTCACAACATGAATGAGGTTTGTCTGAGCTGCGAGTCTGATCAATGCCATGTAGACGATGTATCGTAATGGAGAAGTTTCATCAAGACCACTGAACAGATTACTCAAACTCAACACACACGACGACAACATGAGTTGCACTAATTGTTCAACCAACTTCACAACTACCAGCTAGCACTGACGGACAACATCGTCACATGCGCAATACACACACTGCACGACAGCAGTAAATGTTGCCAACCAAACTATGCACACTATATCACTTTCCTGTGTCTCATTTTAGCGTAACAGTGTACCTTTCAATGATTTGCAGTGTTCTTACAGTATCCAAACTGGAAACCAAAACCTAGGTCTTTTCCTAGTCGACAGAGATTCAAAACTGGAGTTTGGGGCTGAAAATTATGCTTTTCTGACCATCTGGACACTAAAATTGTACAGAATGAAGTTTGCATCTGTGCTTCTATTCCAGCACCTTTCCACGAACAACACAAGTTACTTCAGTCACTTCAGCTCAGCCATGACCAGCGCACAGTTACTAGTTCTGTGGTTTCCTGCCCAATTAGGCTATTTTTAGACCTTGTCTGTAGGAAAATTACATATATCCACGTGGGCTTGGAAACGACAACAATTATGGCGGCAATGCAAATGTAACTAAAAAACATTTTGTTTCAATGTGTATTTAAAAAATATTGGACAAACGATTAGAACTAACAACTATTTTATAAATGTATAATAGCCAACATTCTTCATTTGTAACATCAATTCTTGTAATAGACTACTGGACCGGTTTGTACTTGTTACCTTCTGATCTAGGGTGGGTCTTTCAGAAAACTGATAATGAATCCAAAACCACTGTTTTGTATCCCGAAACCGACCGCAAATGAAAACTTTAAGAAACATAGCAACACTAAACATGATCAAAATACTCAATCCGCTGTCTGTATGTAAATAACTAGGATGGCTGGGCAGATCTGGTGAAGTGAAAATAGTAGCTTACAGACGGAGCCTCAGAGCACACTGCTTGTCTGCAGGCTGGCCAGCGAGTTTATCACACAGCATGTTAACTAACGTTTCACCAGCACTGCCGTGAAATGGCTGCACCATCACTAGCGCAATCACCGCGTTGTACACCAGCTCAATATCTGCGCAGTTACAACACACTAAAACAATAACAGAATTGAGTAATAATGATGTGGAGGTTTTTACAGGGACTTAGCTTAACCAATGCAAGTATGCTGTTGTTTATATTACTGTTTTGACTTGCCGTGCTGGTTAAGCAAGATCACTAATGAAAACCTTCACATAGTGTGTGGAACAAGATTTACTTATAACTAGATATCACGCTTCATGTCTAACAAACAGCATCAAGGCGATGAAAGACTCCATATACAAAAAACTACACACATTATGCATTAAACTTAATATTCGAAGCTCCAACTGTGGAATTTGAAACTTAACTTGATATTCACACAGCTGTGACCCACACTCTAAACACTCACCTTTCTAACAGCTAATAATGACAAGCGGTGTAATCAACGTGGACAGTCAACGCTCATTCAGTGACGAGTCGCCAGCATTGGCTAACATCATTCACGTGATCAGTGATGCATGTTGGACATGTGGAAAGGTGAGAGATGATGGACCATGATGGGCATCACCTGTCAGTGCCACTGACATCATCCACGACATCATGCTCTTATGTGCCTCATCAGTCACAGCAGCATGTTGCCAGTCAATCAACGTGGGGTGACATTCATTTGAGTCCAGTTCTGACTCAAAAACAAAGATTTAAATATTCAACCTTTGTTAAACATCACTAATGTAAACCAATAAAAAATCACTTTCATATATAGACGATTGCCTGAACATATTTATTTTATTTTACACGTGTGAGCATCATAATCCAATCATCAACAAATGTCTATCACATCAGAATCAAAACTGGAACTGTTCTAAGAGGATTTACACCTCCACGTGATTGATCATTTCACTGTCAACAAACACACCTGTATCAATCGTGCCGTCCTTCCACAGAACGTCTGATGACGACACAATTTCTGCTAATCTCGCTTCTGCGTCTGTATCTTCATTCTCGTCACAAATATCTGCACCCTTGCTCTTCAGATATGCTGCCAGCTCAGACAGCTACAGTTATACAATATTTATTAAAATTTAAAATTGCATCTGCATATCAGTTAGAAATAAAAAAGGTAAGATTACACATGAGAAACAGCAACAAATGAGACTTAAGACATAAATGTTTTAAAAAAACAATACAGAAAACAATATCACTAACTATTAAGACTTCACAGCCTGACCGCACAGATGGCGCAATCATGCTGTATGCCGTTAGCTATCTGTATATGTGTAATGCATTTCCCAAAAAACACTAAAGATCAAATGATAACCAGTAAATTTGGTGACCAAATCTATTACAATTACAGAGATAATGCATTTTCCAAAGAAACTTGTTTATTTGCACACCCTGTACATAGTGAACTTGACTGAAGCCATCAATGCAGAAACAATACGCGTAATTCAACTTTCAATGGTAAGCACTGTTCACTTATTTGTGCTTGTGTATAAATTAAGAACATATTATACTAATTTATGAGTACACAACAAAATCTTGTATCACACTTAAAGCCGAACCAGAACTACCAAACGTATCATAACATCATCAGGCAACATGCACTAAAAATATGGAGGAGATGCTTTTTGAGTTAATCGATTGGACAGACAGACAAACACCATCACAATACTTCACTTGTGTAGATAAATGGTGCAAACATGATCAACACTGAGCCAAGCTCAGTGTTGGTCATGTTTGCAACATTTATCTACACGCCTGTCGCTCATTGACGACGCTCAATGCTGTTATGTCACCAATTCTGTTAATGCTGTACGATGGTTTTACGGCAGCAATGCGATAATGTAACCTTAATAATATTCATTTCTACTGAAGTCGTGCTTATATATGCTAGCCACACTATGGCAATTATGGTCAGACGCAAGAAAGTGCGTGCTGAGACACAGCAACGTCTGCTTGCACTCGTCTGCTGCCGGCGCTGCACATTATCACTTGCAGCTAGTACACAGTGGACGGGCCCACTGGCCGCTGTGAGGGGTGGCGATGTCAAATTACTTCAGACTTTTGTCATGATTTTGGTTAAGTCCTGCAGATGTGAATTAATCATTCAACTAGATTATTTAAATAGATGCCTAATATTCTCGCAAGGTATCCGGATTCGGTTATCGAAAATGCGTGCAGTCGTTTTCCAGACTGTGCGGTCGTTGTGCGCCGGCTTTTAATGAGAAAGTTCACGACCTCTCTGAAAATAGCTCTACGTTACGTAGAACACCTATTATCGCCCACCGTTTTCTAAGAACAACAACAACAAGTTTTCTAACAAGGTTAATCTAACATTTAGTTTCATTACACTCGAGATTTTATTTTGCTAGTTCAACGTGCACATAACTCAGACGCTAAGTTATACAAACCTGCTCGCTCTGCTCAATTTCGATAAAAACCGGTACAGACATTATTTACCACTAAACTGTAAACTTTTTGAAAACATAGATCCTATATCCGTTCGGCAGAAACATAGAGTGTTTAGAGCGATGCCAATGTTCGAAATCGCAATACACTTCGATATTTTGATACCCTACTCGTCCTCAGCCCGGTGTCAGAACGGTACAGACCGAACGAACTGTGCGGACGTGACTGCCGATCGAGTGTAAAGACTTCAGAAAAGATTTGACGAAGTCCTAATAAAGAATTATAAAACTCCTTCCATTGCGTTCTGACCAGTAATTACAATTGTCACCCTCCCCGGTGACATCAGGTCTTGGCCCACCCGAGGCCACAAAATGCCACCCATTGCCTTGAATGTTGTGACGTTGGTACAGACACCTGTTTCTTTCATGGAGTCGTCAGCAGCAGAATTCTGGACAGGATCAACAACTCAGGGACATTACGACCCAAAGCAGTCTAGGTCAATATACATGAAGACGTTGTGTGGTTTAAAATATTACGCAGCTCTCGAGCCACATGCCACTTGCTCATCCAATCTTCTAATCCGAGCTCTGCAGGACTACAGTGTCCAATGCTGTGGAAAGAAACAATGGGGCCACCGCTTTGTCCTTAGACGTTGCAGCCTTGGCCTTGGGATCTGTGGCCTTGACCTGGACTGTGGCCAAGTCTTGGGTGCCACACTGTGGTAGACTGGTAGTACAGGCTAACAGTCTGTTCAAACCAACACAACATTGAAAACTACCAACGGTTCGTGTGTCGCTGGCTTTGTACTACAGTAGTACATATTTTACATGTATTGTGCTAAATAATTGGAAATATGGGCCTACCATCTTTTTGTATGGCAATGATGAAACGTAACAGTTTGAAAAGTCAATAATGACTTCACTTCCGGCTGATAATACATACCATAGTAGTCTACTATGGTAGGCTCCTATTTCCCGTTATTTAGCACAATACAAGTAAAATATGTGTCCACAAACAAACAAATCATATCATATTTTATTTGACATAGTAAAATGAACAATATAACAGTTCAATAGAAAAAAATATACATTTCAGTTGGCTGGACAGACAGGCAACAGCTTCGCACTTATGTCTGCCCATAAAAAAACTAAGACTAAAAGAACAATAAAAACAGATTGTAACGTTTAAACTAACACAAAAAACGAGCAACAAAGGGCCATAAGGCTACAAGGACACGGGAGACAGTGATTACCCAACAATTAAGAACTTTTCTAGATTAACATTTTTAAGTTGCTTTCTAAAAGCATTTACAGATGGTGCAGTTATAACAGTGTCACTCAGACTGTTCCATGCAAGTACAATTATATTTGTATAAAAATATTTTGCAGCATTTAGAACATCTCGCGCTTATGCTACGATGTCAGTGTCCGTCTGTCTGTCTGTGACGGAAGTGCATTGGTGCATTATAGCTAATTTAGGTTTCAAATTCCGATCCACATCTACCGCGCCTTGTGGTCGCGGTGCATGCCGGGAAGAGGGGAGAGATCATCGCCGGGAAGAGTGGAGGGATCATCTCGCGCTATGCTAGCCACTGCTAGGCCCTCTTGTTACAACTGGTCTTAACAAGTTTACAACTATTGCCACAGGATACACTTACACAAATATCTCAAACAGGTGGGCTTACAATTTGAATGCAAATATACAAAAACATTAGTAGTGTTTTGAATTTTCTGCATTAAATGGGGAATTTTTAACTTGAAAACAGGAACTACACGATGGCACACATGATGAGGGTTGAATGGTGTCAACTACATGAGAAACAATGCAAAGCAGAATGCTGTAAAAACAAATCAAATTCATTGCAAGAAAGACACAAACAACACAACACAACTAAGTTTCATCAAACAATACAATGATAGTTTTTTTTCTGCAAAAGATGAACTCTCAAGAAGCTTCAACTCCGCTAAATCTATGTTGCACAAATTCACTACATGCCTCAGAATAAACACAGATATCAAAAATATGCAAATGTGGTCAAACTCGGAAGTTAGTTAGTTGGTGTTTAACGTCCCTTTTCAGCACAAATAAGGCTATATCAGAGATGAAAGGTCATGGGTGGAGAGCTATCCCTACCCAGTATAGGAAGGCCAGCGATATATTAACCTCAACCCTAGCCGCCTTTTTATTCAGCAGCCACCCAAAAAGGGAAAGGGATCAAGAGGCTCATTTAAATTATTACGCCAGCACCGACACCAGGGAGAGACAACCTTCACACCACAAGACAAA